>Ga0209697_10006455_pt1 | contig 14185 bp, 14 predicted proteins | sample AliMusrvi5mmetaG_FD_184115 | JGI IMG/M metagenome (GOLD analysis project Ga0209697, IMG submission 184115) | Freshwater lake bacterial and archeal communities from Alinen Mustajarvi, Finland, to study Microbial Dark Matter (Phase II) - Alinen... | ecosystem: Environmental > Aquatic > Freshwater...
GCCGGGGTGTGGCGGCGGTGGAGCGCCTGCAATTCGACAACGCGTTCGTTTTCCGCTACTCGACACGCCGCCACGCTGGCCTGGAAATCCTCTTCGGTCTCACCGGGAAAACCGACGATCACGTCGGTGGTGATGGCCAAGTCGGCACGGGCCGCCTGCATTGCCTCGCAAATGGCGATGAATTTCGCGCTCTTGTAGGGCCGCCGCATCGCCTCGAGGATGCGATCCGAGCCACTTTGCATCGGGAAATGAATGTGCGAGCACAGCTTGGGCAGACAGGTGAAGGCCCTAACCAAATCCTCGCGGTAGCCGATCGGATGAGGCGAGGTGAAGCGGATGCGCTCGATGCCATCGACCTGATGCAGCGCCTCAAGGAGTTGCACAAACGGCGACTTGCCGTCCACCCGCGGAAACTCGGCGCGGCCGTAGAGGTTGACGATCTGGCCCAACAAGGTGACTTCCTTCACGCCTTGCGCGGCGAGTTGGCGGACCTCGCCGAGAATCTCCTGCGGCGGTCGCCCGCGTTCCCGGCCACGGGTATCCGGCACGATGCAGAAGGTGCAGCGCATGTTGCAGCCCTGCATGATGGACACGAAGGCGGATGCCTGCAGCGGCTTGGGCAAATGATCGCGGATGGCGTTTTGCGAGCCTTCCTCCTCGGCGATGTCGCAAACCGTTTCGCCCTGCAGCGAAAGCGCCGGATCGTCCATTCGCGCTTCCAAGCGACGCCGCAGGATGGCATCGACGTACTCAAACGCCTTATGGTATTTCTGCGTGCCGAGCACCAGGTCCAGATGTGGAAACTTCGCGAAGAGTTCTCCGCCGCGCGATTGCGCCATGCAGCCCATGAAACCATACACCACATGCGGGCGGCGGCGGCGGTGTGCCGCCAGCATGCCCATTTTCCCGAGCGCCTTCTGCTCGGCCTGATCGCGCACCGAGCAGGTGTTGATCAAAATGGCGTCCGCCTCCGCCTCGCTGGCTGCGACCGTATAGCCCCCCTCGATGAACATGCGCACGACCTGCTCGGAATCGCGCTCATTCATCTGACAGCCATAGGTTCTGACGTGGACTTTGGGCATGGTTGGGGGAAAACGCGAGTCCTGCGCGGCTGATATCGTCCATGGTGAGCGCTCGCGCAACCGCAAATCGATGGCACCCGGCTAACAAACGCGGCTCGCCGGGGTTCGCCTCGAGGAGTCCGTGATCCTGAATGAGATACCGGTGCAGGCTGCGATGGGCGAACTCGACGATCGGGGAACCCCATCCGTCAATGCCGTCCGTGCGGTCGGTGTGGTCTTGCGGCCTCCACGCGTGAAGATCGTGGCTCATGCCCTGCAGGAAATTGGGCCAGTAATTGATCCAACTCCAGCCGGATAGATTGCAGCGAGCCGCTACCATCCACAGCCCCTCCCTCACTTCCCGCCTTCTCTGGCCATCATTTCGGCCTCTTCCTCGTGCGAGTGGATTTGCAGCGACACTTGCACGCCTTCGCGCTCGGCGGCAGCCTTGAGCACGCTGCGAATGGCAGAGGCGGTGAAGCCGTTGCGACCGATCAACATCGCCACATCGGCCTGCGCCAAGACCAACTTGAAACGCAATCGCCTGGGCCCGACCTCCGCCACCTTCAACTGTGCCTGGCTCGGGTCGTCGATCAATTTGACGGCCACATACTGGAGAAAGTTCTTCAATTTGTCGGTGACTGTCTTCATGCCGCAGGAAGCATGCACCGGCGGGGCCCGCAGTGCAAGGACTAGGTTGGCTTTCTCGCCGTTTCTCGCCTTGTCAGTCTCGCGTGGGTCCGCCAAAGTCCGGCGCATGTCACGCACGCACCGCATCACGATCCTCGCCGGAGACGGCATCGGCCCGGAAGTCATGGCCGAGGCGCTTCGGATTCTCACAGCCGCAGAAAGCCGCTTCGGCTTTGCGGTTTCCCGCAGTGAGCATCTGGTCGGCGGGGCGGCCATCGACGCCACCGGTCACCCGCTGCCGCCGGCAACCGTTGGCGCCTGCGAGGCTGCCGATGCCATTCTGTTCGGTTCGGTGGGCGGCCCCAAATGGGAGTCCCTGCCACCGGACAGCCAACCGGAACGCGGCGCCTTGTTGCCGTTGCGCAAGCACTTCGGTCTGTTCGCCAACCTGCGCCCCGGGGTATGCCTGCCCGCCCTCACCCATGCCTCGCCGGTCAAACAGGAACTCATCGCCAATGGCTTCGATGTGCTGTGCGTCCGCGAGCTAACAGGCGGAGTGTATTTCGGCACACCCAAAGGCCGCCACGAGGAAAACGGCGAGACGGTGGCGCTGGACACGATGATCTACCACAAGAGCGAGATCCAGCGGATCGCGCGGGTCGCCTTCACCGCCGCCATGGGCCGCAAGAAACGCCTGCTCTCGGTGGACAAGGCCAACGTGCTTGCGTCCTCGGTCTTGTGGCGCGAAACTCTGATCGAAATCGCGCGGGAATTTCCCGAGGTCGAGCTGTCCCACATGTATGTCGATAATGCCGCCATGCAGCTCATCCGCCGCCCCGGCTCGTTCGATGTGCTGGTCACCGAAAACCTGTTTGGCGACATCCTCTCCGATGAAATGGCGATGATTTCCGGCTCGCTCGGCATGCTCCCATCCGCATCGCTGGGCGCCCGCAACGACCGCGGCCTGTATTTCGGCATGTATGAGCCGTCGGGCGGTTCCGCGCCGGACATTGCCGGCCAGGGCATCGCCAACCCGATCGCCCAAATCCTCTCGCTGGCCATGCTGCTGCGGTTTTCGTTAGGCGAAACCGCAGCCGCCGAGGCCATCGAGAAAGCGGTTTCCCAAACCATCGACGCCGGCTTCCGCACCGGCGACATTGCCACCGGCCGCGAGGGCGAGACCCGCGTCGACACCGCCGCGATGGGAGGCGCGATTCTGGAGAGGCTGTGAGGATTGGCGGAGCGCTGGCTTCAGCCGGCGTGTGTGCTTTTGAGAGCCCGGCTGCGGCTTGAAGATCACACGCCGACTGAAGTCGGCGCTCCGTGAACACGCACCTCCATCCACCACAAGAAGCCGATCGCCCCGTAGTATCCGGCAAACTCCAGCACCTTCCACCAATATTGGATGGGTTCATCCCCGCCGTGGCAGCCGCAGGCAATGTTGAGTTGATGGAACCAGGCCCAACCGATCGCCACGGCAAAGGTCGTCACCAAGCCGCCCAATGCCAGCAGCGTGCCGCGCCGCAGCAGGCCCAATGCCAGGCACAGGCCCGCCACGATCTCGACCCACGGCAGCGTGTAGGCCACCAGCGCATCCAGCGGCGCCTTCACCATTTGGTAGTTCGCGACATTTTGGGTGAAGCGCTCCAGTCCGCTGACAAACACCTGCTGCCCGCCACTCCAGACAAACCACAGCCCGAGCGCCACCCGCAGGGGCCATGCCAGCAATGTTAGATAATCCCATCCGAGTTGCATGGGCGCGAGCATCGTCCATTGCACTGCTCTGATCAAGCGGATTGCGCGGACTGTGCGGGTTACTCCTTCCGGCCGGGCCAAACGTTTTCAAAGCCGTTGCGCTGGCGCTCGGCCTGGCGGACGAGACCGTTTGCGGTTAGGGCGAACCAGGGATTGATCTCGCCGCCGCAGGCTTCGATGGTCTGGGCGGTCCACACATTGCAAATCCGCGGGAGATGGTATGTGTAGTTGCCTTCCAGCAGAACGCCGTCCCCCCAACTGGACGGGCCGATCACGATCGGTTTGCCATCGGGACCGCTGCGGCTGACTTGATTGAGAAAGGTGGCAAGCTGCGGGCCGCGCTCGCGGGGGACGAGCCTGCGCCAAACCCGTTGTTGTTGGCAGACATTGACGACATATCCGTCGAACGGAATGACCTCCATGACCGACGGCGACGGCGTGAAAAACGCGCGAAAAACCTGCCATGGATTCAACCAGGCCTTTTGAACGTAGGCGGTGCGCTCGCCCCAACTGAGGGTGACGTAGGACGGGTTGCCAAAGCCCGCGGGCGGAATGAACCCGGACTCTAACAGCCAGTCGTAGGGAAACACCATCCCGGTGTGGAAGGTATCGGCTATCAGCCAGATCAGGACGTCGGGGTCGCGGCTTGGCTGCTTGGACTTGACGGCGGGGCTGGTCGCGCCCGGGGATTTTGCCACCAGAATCTGGCGGGTGGCGGCGGCGGGCGGCACCGGAATGCGGATGCAGGATGCGAGGAGAAAAGCTGAAATGCTGAAAAGCCATGTTGGCTCTTTTCTCATTCCGTTGGCAGCTCGGCGGTTTTCCAGGCGGCGAATCCGCCATCGAGGATGCACACCGGGAAACCGCGTGCGGCGAGGCGGCTGGCGATGGTGTTGGAATCCGGACAGGCAGAGTCGGTGCAGTAAAACACGACGGGGCGCCTGGCCGCGATGGCGGCGCGGATTTCCATCTCGCGGGCCGCGAGTTCGTCCGCGAACCTGCCCTTGGGCCAACTGATTGCTCCCGGAATATGGCCGAAGCCAAACGAGAAGCCGGGGCGCACGTCGTAGATGAGAGCAGCCTTGCTCTGCTGGAGGGTGAACAATCTATCAAGAGGGATGCGGGTGACCTTGCCGGGCGTTGGAACGTGTTTTTGGACGGCAGGCTTCGGAGTGCCTGTTGTCGCGGGCACGCCGCGGGCGGATGGGTGAGTCGCGTTTGGCGCCCCGCAGGAGAGGGCCGCGAGGAGACAGGCGGCAGCGATCCATCTGATCGCAGTGGAAGTCATTTGACGATTTGGATCAATTCCACGTCGAAGACAAGGAGGCCACCCGGCCGGCCTCCGCCGGGGTTTTCGCCGTAGCCGAGGTTGGCGGGAATCCAGAAGCGGCGCTTCTCGCCTTCCACCATGAGTTGGACCCCTTCGGTCCAGCCGGGAATGACTTGGTTGAGGCCGAAGGTGATCGGTTGGCCGCGCGAAACCGAGCTATCGAAGAGTTTGCCATCGGTGGTCCAACCGGAATAGTGAACCTTGACTTGGTCGCTTGCTTTGGGATGGGTGGCGCCGCTGCCCTTGGCTAGCACCTTGGAGGCAAGGCCGGTGGCGGTTTTTTCCGCATCCTTGGGCGCGGCGGCGACATCGCCCGGGACCGGCGGGGGCTTGGGAGCTTCCTTGATACTGAGGAGTTCCACGTCGAAGACGAGGGTTCCGGCGGGACGCCCGCCAACGGAGGACTCGCCGTAAGCCAGGTTGCCCGGAATCCAAAAGCGGCGTTTTTCGCCTTCGACCATGAGCTGAAGTCCTTCGGTCCAACCTTTGATGACGCCATTGAGCGGAAAGCTGGCGGGCTGGCCGCGCTTGACGGAGCTATCGAAGAGTTTGCCGTCGGTGGTCCAGCCGGAATAGTTGACGGTGACGGTATCCGCGGCAGCGGGCTTCTTGTTTCCGGTGCCCTTTTGGAGCACTTTGGAGGCGAGGCCGGAGGCGGTCTTGGCGGCATCGGCTGGGGCGGCGGCTACGTCGGCAGGTGTTTCGGGCATGGCGGGTTCGGCGAGTTCGGCGTGGAGGTTGAGACTGAGGGCAAGGGCCAAGGCAAGGGCTTGCGGGACGAAGGCGCGCGGAAAGTTCGGGGTGAAATGCATGGCCGCAACTTGAGTGACGGCGGCTGCCCTGTCAACCCCAAGCCACCGCGTAAAACCAAGTTTTTTCACCCGCAGGAGGCATGGTGGGCCACGGACTTTCCGCTGCCTCAGTGATCCAGCGGGCTTTCACCCGAGGCATCGCCGAGATGGGCGAGCGCGGCAGGCAGGAATCGCTTGAAGCGGGTCTTGTCGATCGCCTTCATGTAGGCTTCCTGCGGCGAAATCATCCCCGCGCGCAGTTTGGTCCAGATGGATTCATCCATGAATTGCATGCCCTCGGACTTGCCGCTGGTGATCACATCATAGAGTTTTTGGGTGGCACCCTCGCGGATGATGGCGGCCACCGCCGGGGTGGCGAACATGATTTCATGCACCGCGGTGCGCCCGGGTTTGTCCACCCGCTTGCACAGCAGTTGGGCGACGACGCCCCGCAGCGAGGCCGCGAGCATGGTGCGGACCTGGGATTGTTGGTCGGCCGGGAACACGTCGATGATGCGGTCCACAGTCTTGCGGGCGTTGTTGGTGTGCAGCGTGCCAAACACCAGCAAGCCGGTTTCCGCCGCGGTGAGCGCCAGCGAAATGGTTTCCAGGTCGCGCATTTCACCCACCAGCACGATGTCCGAGTCTTCACGCAGCGAGGCACGCAGACCGTCGGCAAACGAAGGGGTCTGGATCGGCACCTCGCGTTGGGTGATGATCGAGCGTTTGTTAGTATGAATGAACTCGATGGGCTCCTCGACGGTGATGATGTGGCGGTTGAAGTTGATGTTGATGTAATCCAACAAAGCGGCGAGGGTGGTGGACTTGCCCGAGCCGGTCGGGCCGGTGACCAGGACCAGGCCGGAGCGCAAGTGGCCGAACTCCTTGACCACGGCGGGAACTCCAAGGGACTCGAGCGAGGCAATCTCAGTGGGAATGAGGCGGAAGACCGCGCCGAGGCCGTTTTGTTGTTTGAAGTAGTTGCAGCGGAACCGCGAGTCTTCGTCCATTTCGTAGGCGAAGTCGAGGTCGCCGGTCTCGAGGAAGCGGGCGAAAGCGGAGGCCTCGCAAATCTCCTCTAACATGGAATGGAAGCCATCCCCCTGGAGTGGGGGCTGCTCGGGGATGGAAGTGACAGCGCCATGGACGCGGATTTTCGGGGGCTGGCCTTCGGAGAGATGGAGGTCGGAGCCCTTGCTGTCGATGAGGTAGCGGAAATACGCGTCGATGATTGCCATGAGCGGGGTGTTGGAAAGGTGGGGTTGGGCTGGGAATTGGTCGCCTGGTATTGGTGGGCGCGTTGGGGAACCCCTAGGAGCGGAAGAAGTCGCGCATTTGGTGTTTGTCCTCGGCCCGGAAGAGGGCTTCTTCGCGGGCGATGATGCCTTTGATGTAAAGTTGGCGCAGCGACTCATCCATGGTGATCATGCCGACGTTGGCACCGGTCTGCATGACGCCCGGCAGCATGAATGTCTTGCCTTCCCGGATGCAGTGGGCGACGGCCGGGGTATTGACGAGCAGTTCGATGGAGAGGACGCGGCCGTGGCCGTCGATGCGCGGGACGAGTTGTTGGGAGAGGATGCCGCGCAGCGATTCGGAGACCATGACGCGGATTTGCTCGCGCTGGTCGGTGGGGAACACGTCCAGCACGCGGTCCAGCGTGCGGGGGGCATTGCCGGTATGAAGGGTGCCGAGGACAAGATGGCCGGTTTCCGCGGCGGTCAGGGCCAGTTGGATGGTCTCGAGGTCGCGCATTTCACCGACCATGATGACGTCGGGGTCCTCGCGCAGTGCGCCGCGGAGGGCTTTGCCGAAGGAATCGGTATGGGCGTGAACCTCGCGCTGGTTGACGTGGCAACCTTTGGATTCAAAAACATACTCGATGGGATCCTCGAGCGTGAGGATGTGGTCCTCGCGGTCGATGTTGATGAAATCCACCAGCGCGGCCAGCGTGGTGGATTTACCCGAACCGACCGAACCGGTGACGAGAATGAGGCCGTTTTGATAACGGGTGAGAGGAACGATGTGCTCGAGGGGCAGGCCGATATCCTCCATCGAGCGGATTTTGGTATTGATAACGCGGAAGGCCATGTCGTAGCCGAGGCGTTGTTTGACGACCGAGGCGCGGTAGCGGCCGTGATCATTGGCGTAGGCGAAGTCGACGTCGCCCTTTTCCTGGAGGCGGGCCCATTCCTTAGGACCGAGGAAGGAAGTGGCGAGCCGTTCGGTGTCTTGCGGGGTGAGCGGCGGATGATCATCCCAGATTGGCGCGAGCTGGCCGAAACGCCGCCAGGCCGGCGGAAAGGAGGTGGGCAGGTGAATGTCGGAACACTCGTACTCGCGCCCGAGTTGGAGATATTGGTCAACGTGATCAAGAACTTGATGGCCGGACATGGTGAGGAATGTTAGAAAAGGGTGACGGGAACGGCAGAATGCTAACGGGGCTTGGCGGTGTCACGCCCGTTGGCAGGCGGACGTGACACCGCAGCGGCGCGGAGCTGCGAGACAATGTATTGTTCGAGCTGGACACCCAGCCAAGTCTTGATGATGGGACGCACGGAGGCGAGGACCAGGGAAAACAGCGCCGCAGGCAAGCCGCGCTTCGGCTTTGGAGCTGCGGTCTTGCGGCGGAACAAGAGCGTGGCGGCAAGCCCGGTGACAAGCGTGCCTCCCACCCATCTGACAGGATGGTCGCGGAGGGACTGCACGACGCGCATCGGAGCGTCCAGCCGCCGCCTGATGATGGCGGCTTCCTGGCTCAAGCGGATGCGGGAGGCCGCGCTGAGACGAATCAATTGTTCGATTTGCTGGGAGTTTTGAGGGTGTCGAGCCATTCGCGGTCTTTGTGGAATTCAGCGCGGGTGATGGGAAATGGAGTGGAGAGCGAAGATCGGTTGGCCACCCACAGGCAGATGGCGGCGGCGAGCGCGTGCAAGAGAGCCGCCGCCAGCGCAATCCAGTGCCACGGCCACGAGGTGTTGGCGGCGAGGGCGGCAATGCCGCCGGCAAGCATCAGTGCCCAGGCAAACATCACGGCCAGGGCGGCGGCGGCGAGGGCGGCAGCACACTTGCCAAACTGCCGGGCCGCGGCCGTTGATTCGAGTCGAATCAGGCCGATGCGGGAACTGATCAGGAGCCCCAGCGCCTCACCCCAACCCGCCGGTGTCGACGCCGCCGGGCGCTGCATACCAGCAACACCAGATGGAGTGGATGAATCCCTGCCAGATGAAGCGTTCATGAGACTGCAATCGCCCGTCCCGGTCTGAGCGGACAGGGACGGGCCGTCGGGCGGAGGTGGCAAGGCGGCCTAGCGGCGGACGATCAAGCCGATGAGAATGCCCAAGCCAAGGGCACCGACCACACACTTGGTGGGATTTTGGCGAATGTAATCCTCGGCGGTGACGTGGAATTCCTTGGTGATGGTGCGGGTATCGCGCCATTGATCTGCGGCGGACTCCTGCAACCGATGCGCGCGGTCGGTGGCGGATTGCTTGAAGTCCCCGGCCTTTTCGGCGGCGGTGGCTTTCAGTTGGCCGACCTTTTCAGTGGCCACCTCGCGGAAATGTTGGGCGGATTCGATGGCACGTTCCTTCAGGACGCTGGCTTGAGTGCTGACGCTGTGAGCGAGTTCCCTGGCCTTTTCACCGGCGGCGACACGCAGGTCGTTGGCAGCTTGGGAGACCGAAGGGCTCGGAGTGAAACCGGTCTCTGGATCGAGACTGGCGGCGGAGGAGAATGGTTCAGACATGGCTCTCGATAGGTTGGAATTTGAAGAGCGCCCCGCTGTGGGGCACCGCACGCGAGGAAAATGACACGCGGCAGGCCCGGGCGCAAGGTGGGACTTGCAAAATCCATTATTTCAATTGCCCCTGATGACGCGTGCCTTGGGCGGCAGCGACAGGATGATGTTTTGCTCGGGCGGGGGCTGGGTGAAACCCGAGTTGTTCCATTCGGGCTTTTCCAGCGGGCCGGTGCCGCGGAACTGGAACAACCCGTAAAACGGCCGCAGTGGCAGAGTGACAATGCCGAGCAAGCCGCGGGCATCCACTCGCAGCGTCATGTCCAGGGTGCGGTTCTTCAAATCCACCGACCCGTCGCCGGCAAAAACAAGCGATTTGGTGGAGGTGCGAAAGTCGTTGGAATGAACGACGCCCTCCTTGATGGTGAAGGTGGCAAAAGCGTTCTCGGCACGCTCGAAGCCGGCCCGGCGGTCGCCCAACACGGTGGCGATCAGGGGCGAGAGAGGTCCGGCGATCGGCGCGGAAAACAGCTCGGATTTCTCCACCGAAAACAGCCCGGAACCGTTCATGGTCTCCACCTTGTCTTCGAGAAGGGCGAACTCGATCCGTCCGGTCAAGCTGCCGCCGCCCTTCATGTTGAAGCCGTAAGTGGAACTGAGCGCTGACAGGGAAAGATCGGTCCAACTGAACTCGCCACTGATTTTCCGCGGTCTAACAACATGAATGCGGGCCGCCACCGGCCCATCGAAGGTCACCGTTTCCAAGTCATCGATCATCACGTTGCCGCCACGGATTCCAACCTTCCCGGAGGATTGTTCGAGGGTGAGGTTCTTGCCAAGAAAGACATACTCCGCAGGATCCTTGCTGCGAAAACCGATGTTCAGCACGGTGCGGCCCTGCGGGGTCACATCGATGCTGCCGGAAGCTGTTAGATGAGGCGGGCGGTGGAAACGATAGACCTCCAGTGAATCCGCGAGGGCGGGGGCAAACAGGCGGACCACCGGGGCGGCCCACACGCTGCCGGCGACGTCTTCGATCACGACGGTTTTGGCAGCACCATCATAGCGGACCCGGCCGGCATGGATGGTGCCGCTGGCAGGACCGGCAAAGGCCTTGCGCAGGGGGTAGTCCTGATAATTGAAAACCACCGTGCCTTTGGAAAAATCCAACTCGTGGGAGTTTAGCGACATCTTGCACTCGGCGGAATCCACCGGCACGCCCCGGTAGGTGATGTTGCACACCCGGCCCCCGCCGGTCAAGGCCCAGGATTGCTTGTCCCTGGCGTCGAAGCCGCCTTCCAGCACGACATCGATCGCGGCGTTGGCGCGTTCGCCAAAGTCGTTGAGGACTTGTTCGAGGGGTTGATCGACGAAAAACGGACGGTACACCCGAATGGGCAAAGTCGTCTTGAGGGCCAGCCGGACCAATGGTCCTTGAATCATGATCTTGCCGCTGGCCTGGCCGTCGGGCCGGACCAGGCGCAAATCGCGCAGATAGGCTTCGCCGTCCCGCCAGCAAAACGAGCCTTCGATCACATCGAACGGCATGCCGTACAGCACCGCCCCCTCGCAGCGGGCGTGCCCGGTCATCCGCACCTGCGCCACCCCGTCCTTGTCCACCGTGAAATCCCCCTCCGCCTCAACTGACTGACCGCCACCGAAACTGATGTCTTGAAGGGCCGGCAAGCCGAGCCAGGACTTGAGCAACTGCGGTACATTGAGCGAGGAGGTGCCGTCAAAATGCCCTTCGCGACCGGACACATCATAGTCCACGCGGCCCGCGAAAATGCCGCGCGAATCGCGCGCTCGCACCGAATTGAGCGTGATCAGGCTGCCGCTCAGATTGCCTTCCGCCGTCACTTCGTTGATCACATGGCCGTTTTTTTCCACCCCCTTGGCTTGCAGTGTCATGCGTGCCACGATTGACGGAGCATCGGACAGATCGCCCTCGATGAACATCCGCAGCGAGGGCGGGTTGGCTTGGTCAAAATGCCAGCTCCTGAGTTCCCTCAGAATGTTAGAGACGAGGCGCAGGCGCGCCTCCTTGTTCGGATCCGCTTGCGCAGGAGCACCCGTATCGCGGTATTTGAGCATCCGCGCCCCGAGCGTCATCTCGATGCCCGCCACCCGGCCATGGGCGTCGCGCAGTTCTAACAACCTCCCGCCGGGCAGCAGCAGGGTGCCGGTTAGACCGGTGATTTCCAGGGTCTCGGTTGCGGGATTGCCGGGCTCGATGGGCAGGCGCAGGCTGGTGTCGCTGATCTGGATTCTCGTCAGTCGCGCCTCGCCGCGGGCGAGTTTGGCCTTATCCAGCTCGATGAGGATGCGCTCGAGTTGAGACAGCACCACGGCATGATCGCGGTCGGCGAACACCCGCACCTCGCTGGCGATAATGCCCTTGAACGGGATGTAGCTCAGACTGCCGATGGTGACATGAATCCCGTTCTTGGCGAACTCCCGCTCAATGGCGGCACGCCAAGTCGCGGGCAGACCGGTGTGATTGGCCCACCACAGGAGGACCATGACGCCGATGCCGCCGGCGAGCACCAGCAGATAGGCGGCGCTGCGAAGGTTGCGGAAGAGGCGCAGACGGGTCATCGGAAGAAAGGCTGACCCGGAACCTAGCGGACGCCAACCAAAATGCAATCCACCGCAATCCACCGCCTGCCGCGACCCGCGAGCTTCAGGGAATGAGTCCCGCTTCCCGGAACGAATAATAGGCGGCGCGGCCGGGCGACGGCCTGCCAATGATGATGTGGTCGATGAACCGAACCTGCATCAGATTGGCCGCCTCCACCAGGCGCCGGGTGGTTGCCTCATCGGACCGGCTCGGGCTCGGATCGCCGGAGGGATGGTTGTGAATGAGAATGAATCCATAAGCGTCGCGGGTGATCACCGGCCGGAGGATTTCACGGGGGTGGGCGTTGGATTCATTCACCGTGCCAAGCGACACCACGGTGGTGCCCTGATGCTTGAGACGGGTGTCCACCGCGACAACAACAACCTGCTCCTGCGGCAGGTGGGCCATTTGCGGGCCGAAAAATTCGAGGATGCGTTCCGGTGTGTCCAGCGGCGAGTGGGGGAGTTGTTCCCGGGCGACGCGGGCGCCCAGTTCAAAGGCGGCGGCAAGCTTGGACGCCTTGGCCAGGCCGAGCCCTCGTTCCTTGGCAAGTTCGGAAACGGGCATACTCCCCAGCGCGCTCATCGAACCATACTTGGCGATCAGATCGCGGCCGATATCGATCGCGCTGCGCCCCCTGCCGCCTGATACAATGAACAGTGCCATCAATTCCGCATTGTTGAGGGCGGTCGGGCCAAGGAGCGCCAGTTTCTCCCGCGGCCGCTCATCGCGGGGCATGTCTTGGATTCGATCACTCATGATGACGAGAGCCTAACACCGGCCATCGCATCTCGGGAAGGACAAAATCCCGCCGGCTGCTTTTGCCACAGCGACGACTGCCGTCCAATACTGTTGACTTAGCACTTTGGATTGTTTGAAAAGAGGCTCCGGGCAGGATGCCCGGGCCACGTGGCGCGGGCATCCTGCCCGCCGCCTCTTCCTGTCTCGTTTCTGTATCGCCTAAGTCAACAGTATTGACCACTGCCGTCCGGACCGAACTCGATTCGCATATCCTCATTTGCCCAAAATCTGGTGGAGGTGCTGGCACTGATTGATGAATGGCTGCATTCTTTGGAGCCGGGCGGGTTTGACCTGCATCCCCCGGCTCCTCAAAGGATTCCGGGATTGAGACTGCAACGCCCGGACCGAAGCCCGGGCGCCTTGTGAACTTGCTTGAACTCGCCGCCTGAGAATTCCTAACGGGAATAGAGTTCGACGATAAGCTGCTCGTTGACGAGCGGATCGATTTCGTCGCGTGCAGGCACGCGCGACATCGTCGCTTCCATCTTGTCGCGGTCCAGCGTAAGCCAATCCTTGACGGTGGCCGCCTGGGTCAGGTCGAGCATGCGCAATACCAGTTGCTTGGAGGACGGCTTGCCGCCGACCTTGATGACATCGCCCGGTTTGCACTGGAAACTCGGAATGTCCACGCAATGGCCATTGACGAGAATATGTCCGTGGTTGACCAACTGGCGGGCCGCCTGGCGGGTATTGCCAAAGCCCAGGCGGTAACACACGTTGTCGAGACGGGTCTCTAGCAATTGTAGCAGAATCACCCCGGTGACCCCGCGGCGACGGGCGGCTTCCTCGTAATACTTGCGGAATTGCTTCTCCAACACGCCGTATTGGAAACGCAGCTTCTGTTTCTCACCAAGGGCGACCGAATACTCGCTCTTCTTCTTGCGCCCGGCACGCACACCGTGCTGACCGGGCGGGAAATTGCGCCGCTCGAGCGCTTTGGACGGGCCGAAGAGAGAGACACCAAAGCGGCGGCTGATTTTCGCGCGGGGACCTGTGTAACGTGCCATGTTCTGTTGTTTTGAAATTGAGTTGAATTACACGCGGCGGGCCTTCTTGGGGCGGCAGCCATTGTGAGGGATCGGCGTCACGTCGCGGATCGAGAGAATCTCCAGACCCAACCCTTGCACCGCACGAACCGCGGCCTCACGGCCCGAACCCGGTCCCTTCACGCGCACTTCGGCTTCCTTCAGGCCATGACCCATGGCTTGCCGGCAGGCGTCTTGGGACACCACCTGCGCGGCGTAAGCCGTGCTCTTGCGGGAACCTTTGAAGCCCATCTTGCCGGCGCTCGACCAACCGATCGAGTTGCCGTTGGTGTCAGTCACGCTGACCAGGGTGTTGTTGAAAGTGGCAGTCACATGAACAATGCCACGGATGACATTCTTCGAGCCCTTGGCCTTGTGAATCTTGATTTCCTCTTCACCTCCGCCGATTTCGGCGAAAATGTCGCGCTTGACC
>Ga0209697_10006465_pt1 | contig 14166 bp, 11 predicted proteins | sample AliMusrvi5mmetaG_FD_184115 | JGI IMG/M metagenome (GOLD analysis project Ga0209697, IMG submission 184115) | Freshwater lake bacterial and archeal communities from Alinen Mustajarvi, Finland, to study Microbial Dark Matter (Phase II) - Alinen... | ecosystem: Environmental > Aquatic > Freshwater...
GAATTAATAGAACAAATTAAGGAGAAAGCACGAAAGCTTCAAAAAAGGATTGTTTTAGCTGAAGGTTCTGAAATACGAACTCTCAAAGCAGTAGAAATTCTGCTTTGTGAAAGATTAGCCAAAATAATATTACTTGGTGATATCCAGAAAATTAATGAAATTGCTGTGCGTGAAGGAATTAATATTTCAGGGGCTGATATCAAAGATCCCCGATCGGATTCACGCAGGGAACATTATGCCGGGATGATGGTTGAGATTAGAAAAAGTAAAGGGTTGACAATTGGAGAGGCCCTGGAATCTCTGAACAATCCACTCGTCTTTGGACCAATGATGATCAAGGCAGGTGATGCTGATGGAGAAATTGCCGGAGCCATCAATTCAACAGGCGATGTTTTGCGACCGGCACTTCAATATATAAAAACTCTTCCGGGTGTAAGTGTTGTTTCAGGAGTGTTTTTTATGCTTTTCAAAAACAAAGCTTTAGGGGATAACGGGATTATGGTTTTTGCCGATTGTGCAGTAATGCCCGATCCGAATGAACGACAATTGGCCGAAATTGCTGTAACAACGGCCAAAACAGCCCGGTCTATCGCCAATATAGAACCACGTGTTGCAATGCTCTCCTTTTCAACTAAGGGAAGCGCACAGCATGCCATGGTTGATAAAGTTGTAAATGCGACAAGGATTGCCCATGAGATGGCCCCCGACCTTATGATTGATGGAGAATTACAGCTCGATGCTGCGCTCAGCGAAGAAGTGGGTCAACTTAAATCTCCAGGCAGCTTAGTCGCCGGAAAAGCCAATGTGCTAGTATTTCCTGGACTTGAAGCTGCAAATATCGGATATAAGCTGGTCCAACGACTTGCCGGTGCAGAAGCAATTGGACCAGTGCTTCAGGGGATGGCTGCCCCTATTAACGATCTGTCAAGAGGTTGTTCCGTGAGTGATATTGTAAACATGGTGGCTATTACCGCAACTCAGGCTGAGTAAAAAAATGAAAATTCAGGAGGTTTTAAAAGTTGGAGATCCCCTGGGCAACGAGACAAATTGTCAAATTAGCCCATATAAACCTGAAGGAACGCTTACAGTTTACATTTGTACAGTGATTCCAAAAGTAAATTTTATAGCATATAATATTACAGATCAAATACATAAGAATTTTCAGAGATGGAAGAGTTAATTGTGGAACCTATTGAAGAATTTGGTTTAAGTAAAAAGCAGCAGCAGCGAACACTTTTCTCCAGAATTGGGATTGTCGGATGCGGAAAGGACGGACAAAATATTGCCCGGATAGCCAGTGCTAATGGTATCGAGGTGGTTTTTATTGAACTCTCCAAAGATCGGATCGATAATGCCTATAAAAGATTAGGGGTTGTTTTGGACCGGAGGATCGATAACTGGGGAATGACTCAGGGAGAGAAAAAATTAATCCTTTCCCGAATTAAAGGGAGTCTCGATTATAAAGACCTGAAAGATTGCGACTTCGTTATTGAAGCTATAAGGGCAGAATCGAGTGAGCGAAAAATTACCGAACGTAAGGAGGTATTTAAGAAAGTGGAGGCTGTAGTTTCTCCCGAATGTATAATCGCTACAAATTCTACGACCATTATTATTACTGAACTTTCTTCCGAGCTGAAATATCGTGACCGCTGCGTAAGTCTCCATTTCTTTGTTCAGTCGCCTGAAGCAAGAGTGTGTGAGGTGGTAAAAGGTTTGTACACTTCCGATGAGGTCTACCATAAAGTACTGAAATTTGTCAAGATGGTAAACCGTCAGGCTATTCCTGTTGAAGAGTCTGCCGGCTTAATTTCCATCCGGCTCTATACAGCCCTTTTAAATGAAGCGTGTGAAGTACTGCTCGAAGGGGTAGGCATTATGGCTGATATTGACACCGTCTGGAAAGTTGGATTCGGAATGCGTTTTGGTCCGTTTGAATTGGCCGATATTCTGGGAATTGACAAAATAAACCGTTGGATGGAAAACCTTTATTCCGAATTTGGCGACCCCAGATATATGGCTTCTCCCGTAATTAAGAAATTGGTCCGGGCAAAACGGTATGGCGTTCAAACATGCTGCGGTTTCTATACTTATGATCAGAATGGGAAGATCATTTCCCCCGGGCCAATATCAACAGGTAAAGTGTAACTAAACCACATAATTTCCATTACCAATATATTACCAGCCATATTGAGAAACAGGTTATCATGGCTGATTATCCTTATACCAGGGAAATAATAAATAAATTTTTTAAGTTATGAAAATATTAGTCCTCAACTGCGGAAGCTCATCCATAAAATATCAGTTTTATTCGCTGGACAGCCATCGTATCCTGGCCAAGGGGATCGTTGAAAAAATCGGAATGAAAGGATCATTTTTGAAACATGAGAAGGAATCGGGACAGAAAGTACTTTTCGAAGGTGAGATCCTTGACCATAAAATCGGAATCGAATACATTCTTGGTGTTTTATCAAGCGTAAAGCATGGTTGTATCGAATCACTCGATGAAATTAATGCAGTTGGGCACCGGGTAGTTCATGGCGGTGAGGAATTTAGTGAAAGTGTATTAATTACAGATGAAGTGATTGAGACACTGGAGAAATTCATTGAACTTGCTCCATTGCATAATCCGCCGAACCTCAAAGGGATCTATGCACTTAAGGCACTGGTTCCCAATGTTCCGCAAGTCGCAGTTTTTGATACTGCCTTTCACCATACCATGCCACAGCATGCCTTTATGTATGCAATTCCCTATGCACTTTACAAAAAATATGGAATCCGCAGATATGGTTTCCATGGAACAAGCCACAAATATGTATCGAACAGGGCTTGCGAAATATTAGGAATTGATGCTGAATCTTCAAAAATTATTACCCTCCATCTAGGGAATGGGGCTTCGGCCTGTGCAATAAAAAACGGGAAATCAGTTGATACCTCAATGGGGTTTACCCCGGTTGAAGGTTTAATCATGGGAACCCGCTCCGGTGATATTGACATGGGAGCTGTGGCTTATATTATGGATAAAGAGAAAATAGGCACCAAATCGGCCTCTACCCTCTTCAACAAACACAGCGGTTTACTGGGAATCTCAGGTATTTCCTCCGATTCAAGAGAGATTCGTGCGGCGGCAGAAAAAGGAGATGAGCGTTGTTTGCTAGCTATAAAAATGTTTGATTACCGAATTAAAAAATATATTGGAAGTTATGCCGCCGCAATGGGTGGCCTGGATGTGGTTGTATTTACCGGAGGGATTGGCGAAAACTCCGATGTCACACGGGCAGGAATATGCGAAGAGCTTGAATTTATGGGAATTGAATTGGATCAGGATATTAATAAAGGTTTGCAGGGGAAGGAACAGGTTATCAGCAAAGCGGGTTCAAAAGTGAAGGTAATCGTAGTCCCCACCAATGAAGAATTAATGATAGCCATTGATACACAGAATATTGTATATGGCAATAAGGAATAGGCTGACCTGGTTAATCAGTGGTGATAGTTATTGCCAGGCTGCAACGATACCATCTTAAAGTGACCGGGTGAATGTTCAGATCTCGAATATTCACCCGGTAACTATTTTTTGGGGGGGAAGGAAATCTTGACGTCGGGGAGGTTAATCAAACCTTAATCAATTCATGTAACTAATCCCTCATAATATTCAATTTTGTATACCACCGCTGATAATCTTCAAGTTTAAACGGAGCTTTTCCTGAGAGGTAATGATTTGTAAAATTATCGTTTCCTATTGTGAAATAAATCAGCCACATAGTCTGCTTTGATTCTTCAGGAATAGTGCCAATCACAAATTTACCGTTAGCGGGAATAACGAAAGGGGATGAAAACATCGTTTCACCGGTATCAGCATCCTTAACTACAACATTTCCTGACTTTTCTTCTCTCGTATCATTCACTGCCACAACAGGATGTTTGCCCTCACGCGCATCTCCAATCATTACGCACGCATCGCATTGAACCTGTCGAATGTAATAGTAAGCCAGTTTTTTACTGTTATAATAATCCACGATGGCATCGGAGACTATTGGCCATCCGTCACGCAGATTCCACCATATAATTCCGGATTTGCGAAACTTTTCCATACGCCAGAATTCAATAAAGAACTTCATCGCTTCAGCCTGAACAGCCTGAGAGGCAAAAACAAACCGATCCAGATCTTTTGGATAATCCCCGAATAAAGCTTTAATCTGCCTAATCATCAGATCATTACGGTGAATGGTCGATCTGGATTCGGGATGTGAACGCACCGATTTGGTAAGCCATTCATCATTCCAATCGCCGCTTTTTGTCCAAGGGTAAACAAACTCCGGATCGAACATTTTTTCAAGACTAATCCTGTTTGGGCATCCGTGATAACCTATTTCACTCACAAAGTGGGCATTGACATCCGTATAGAAAGGATCCTTATAATACCCTCTTGGACCCCAAAGGTGTACCTCCGGCAATAAGGCCGCATTATTACCATTTTTAAAATATTCCTCACTTGAATAGGGTGAACTGGGTAAATAATCCCTGATTGGATCAAACTCCCAGATAACCCGGGGCAGTATCTCCCTGCTGATCCGATCCAATGCCGGATCAGGATGTTTCCGAAGGGTCCACTCCAGTGAGGCGTCATTTTCATTGTTTCCTGACCACAACACCAAAGAGGCATGCTGTCTCAGCTTTAGAACTATATTCATCGCCTCCCTGGTGATTTTATCGGCAAAACCATTATCCTGAGGATAGGTTGTGCACCCCATCGCAAAATCCTGCCAAACCATTACACCATTCTCGTCACACCAATCGAAAAAATCATGATCTTCATAAACATTCCCTCCCCAACAGCGTATCATATTACAATTCAGGTCTTTTATCATTTTAAATGCATCTTTCAGATGTAGCTTGTCACGGCTGTGCAGCGCATCCGAAGGAACCCAATTAGTACCCTTGACAAAAATCTTCTCGCCATTGATTTTAAATACAAATTCACCCGGAATTTCTTTGGTTGTAATAGCTGAATGAATTAATTCTGCTGTTCTGATCCCTATTTTTTGATGATTTATTTCCAGAACATGTTTTTGATTATCAATAATTTGGACGGTTGCATTGTAGAGAGAAGGGTCACCATAACCTCTGGGCCACCAAAAATCAACATTATCTAATGAAATAGATTGATGGGAACAATAAGTATAGAGTGGATAAGATCTCTCAAAGCAAACCCTCGAATTCTTTTTCAGGGAAACGGTCATCGTAAGTCCGTCCACGGTTGGATGATCTGAAGCAAATTCCCAATCCAATATTAATTTAGCTTTCTTAGTAAGCGTATCCACGCTGTTGGTCATCCAGTAGACCTGTTTCAGCCGGGTTGGTTTTACGATTTCGAGGTGAACCTCCCGCCAAAGTCCAGCACTAATCAACCTGGGCATAATATCCCAACCGTACATGTGGGGCGCTTTACGAACATTGACTGCCTCGGCCCCAAAGTCCATCCTCGTTCCAATCACTCCATTCAAATATTTCTGACCCTCAGCAACTGCAGGCTCAATGCGGATACAAATCGTATTCACAATTCCCGGTTTTAACAGATCAGTAATATCAAAACGATGGTCTATCAGCATGTTGTCTGTTTTTCCAAGAAACCGGTTATTGATGAATATTGTGCCGAAACAATCCAATCCTTCAAACACAATTTCAATATGTTCTCCTGAGGTAAACTGAGGCGTTTCAAATGTTCTGGTGTACCACCATTCATAAGCCTCATATTTGCGCAGATCATAGATATTATTACCCTTTTCAGGGTCTTTTATTTTTCCTGAGGCCAATAAATCAAGCTCAACATTACCCGGCACAATCGCAGGGACGCTCGGCCAATCCATCTTTTTCAACTGATCAGGAGTTTCCGGGGAATTCTTGTCATGAATTCCGTAATATAACTTCCAGGGGCCAGACAAACTGAGTTTTGGTATATCCTGCCCTCGAAGAGATGACCACAGTAAAAGAATCAGAATAGTAAAAATCTTATGCATTTTGAAGTGTGTTTAAACGGAATGACGAAATTAAACAGTTATTTTAAATCCCGTTCATATGATCTTTTGGTAATCTTATTTTGTTGTTAATTATCACTCTATTTTTTACCTTCGTAACCCCGGAAACCTTTTATAAACTACATTTGTTTTGGTTTTAAAGTCTGAAATTTAGCAAATACGATGTTTATAGAATTTGGAATTCTGATCGTAGGTATATTGGCCGGAGTTTTGTCGGGCTTATTTGGCATAGGCGGCGGCATTGTGATGGTACCTACACTAATCGCATTTTTCGGAATGGGGATGCTTAATGCCAATGCCACCTCCCTGGCAGCTATGCTTCTACCTGTCGGGATACTGGGCGTCATTAATTATTACAAATCGGGATACATCAATATAAAAGATTCATTGTGGATTGCAGGCGGATTGTTGATTGGTTCCTATTTCGGGGCGGAGCTGGCTGTCTCTGTGAATGTGAGTTTATTGTCGAAGCTTTATGCCTGTTTTCTATTGTATATCGCAATAAGCTATCTGAACATTCCTGAGTTTTTATCCCGGAAAAATGAAAAAGTTGAGAACAATAAACCAGCAATTCCTGAATTAAATTCCGTGTGGCTTTTTATAGCTCTTGGATTATTTGCCGGATTGATCGCAGGAATGTTTGGCAAAGGAGGCGGTCTTATCATCGTGCCAATTCTGATCAGATTTTTCAGGTATGAGCAGAAGGCTGCTACGGCGACTTCTTTAGCGGCCCTTCAATTGCCCGTTGGTCTGCCGAGTGTCCTGGTTTATGCACATGACGGATATTTTAACTGGTTGTTTGCCGTAATTATGGCTGTTGGTATAGTGTTTGGGGTATTTTTTGGCTCTAATCTTGCCATCAAGCTGCCTGCCAAAATGTTTAAAAGAGTTTATGCGGTATTTTTGTTTGGTGTGGCTATATTTATGGTTTACAAGTACTTATGATTACTGATTACAAAACTGCTGGATGCTGGTGGCTGGCAACTGGCGGCTAGCTATTGGTAAAAATTTATCAGGAAAAAATTGTTTAATTACACCTTGTTCAGGGATGAAAGACAAAAGGCAGAAGACCATCAAGTTAGCTGCCAGTGACCAATCGCTAGCAGCAAACCTAAATCCAGTAAAATGAGGCTTACCTGTCCGGTCATATCTCCAAAACCAGTCCGTCATATCCCGGCCGGATGTCAGACGGCAATTCTTCAGTCAGATTATCATGTTTTCCCATCTCATGGCTCATATGGGTAAGAAAAGATCTGCGTGGAGCTATTTTCCTGATCAGTTCCTCAGCGCCCGCAAGGTTTAGGTGAGAAATGTGGGGAGATTTCCGCAGAGCACAAATTACCAGCGTGTCAATTCCGAAAAGCTTTTCAACTTCACCTTCCTCAATTAGATTAAAATCAGTTAGATATGCAAATTTGCCAAACCGAAACCCATAAACAGGCAATTTGTAATGATAAACCCGGATAGGAATTACAGGAATAGGCCCGATTTTAAATGCCTTTCCGGTGAGGTCAATCAGATCCATCTGAGGAGTGCCTGGGTATTTATTCGTATCAAAAACGTAATTGAAAATTGAACGGAGGTTTTTCTGTACCCGTGGCTCGCAGTAAACGTCCATCGGTGATTTACGCAACCAGTTAAAACTGCGAATATCGTCGAGTCCAAAAATATGATCAGCATGTTCATGGGTCAATAAAATAGCGTCCAAATCATCCACCTCATGCCGCAACATCTGCTGTCTGAAATCGGGGCCAACATCAACCACGATCCGGGTCGACTGCTCCTCGATCATTATGGCACTCCTTAGTCGTTTATCTTTAAGATCAGTTGACCTGCAAACATCACATTTACAGGCGATAACAGGAACGCCTTGTGAAGTGCCGGTTCCCAGCAGGGTTACTCTCATTAGCTTCTTTTTGTTATTCAAACATACTCAAAAATTAGTAAAAGCCAAGTCATAGGCTATGAATTCAATCACTCTTTTAATCCTTCATTCTTTAATTTTATAACCTTACCTTTGGCAAAATTTGAATTATGGCAAATCTTTACCTCATACCTACCACACTCGGGGAATCGGGAACTACTCATGTAATACCGTCTGATGTTTCAGCTATTGTCAGGAACATCAAATATTTTATTGTCGAAAATATACGGACTGCCCGTCGCTATCTGCGTAAATTGGATCCACAGCTTGATATTGACCAATTGCAGTTTTTTGAATTGAATCAGCATACTGATCGTCAAATTGTTGAAAGTTATCTCAATCCGGTTTCAGAAGGTTATGATGTTGGAATCATTTCAGAAGCGGGATGTCCGGGGGTTGCTGACCCTGGAGCAGATGTAGTGAAATATGCCCATATTCGCCATATTCACGTTGTACCGTTGGTTGGCCCATCCTCAATTTTACTCTCGTTGATGGCTTCGGGCATGAACGGCCAAAACTTTGCTTTTATCGGGTATATCCCGGTCAAACCAGCCGAAAGAATAAAGGCAATCAAGGACATTGAAAGAAAATCAGGAACGGAGAATCAGACACAAATCTTTATCGAAGCTCCGTACCGAAACAATCCATTATTGAATGATCTGATTAAAACGCTGAATGATCAGACGCAACTCTGTGTTGCCTGCGATCTTACCCTTGAGACAGAATATATTAAATCACAAACAGTTGCGCAATGGAGAAAAGAGGTTCCCGATCTCAATAAACGACCGGCCATATTTTTGGTTTTAGGAAGTGGAAGGCAATAGGAAACAGGCACAGGGCAGAAGGGTGTCAAATTACTTTACACGGGACTTTTTTAACAATTGGAATTCATGTTCAAAATTTGGGGTGAAAATGCCGTTACCCAGCTGTTTTTCAATCTGGTTCGGACTCCAGAACTTTCCTTCCTTAACCTCTTCGCTGTGCAGTCTTATCTTCTGAAAGTCGTACGATACAAAATAGTATACCAGCTCCGACTCGATCTCGGTATCCCACCTATAGTTGCCCAGGGGTTTGGCGGAGAAATTCTCAAGGCCAATCTCTTCAAACGCTTCACGGCGAAGGGCAGTCTGGAGGTCTTCGCCGAAAGAGATATGTCCGCCAACCGAGGTATCCCATTTCCCTGGCTGAACCAATTTGTCCAGAGGTCGTTTCTGAAGGAAGATATGGCCATTTGAATTCAGGACATGCAGGTGAACTACCGGATGCAGAATATTTTCTCCCTTATGGCATAATGACCTCGGAGCTTTCCCGATGATTCTTCCATTTTCCTCCACAATAGGAAGCCATTCTTCATTTTCATAAGTTGGAGCAGGAGTTTCAATTTGGTGTTTACGAACAGAATTTCGGTTTTTAAAATATTCAAATCCGAAATAGAGGACAAAAAGAATGTAAAACAGGCCTCCACTGATAAAAGCCCAGGCCTCCTTACTCATGTAGAAGGCAGAATAACAGACCAATGCAGTATGAACCAGAACAATATAAAATAAATTCCTGAGATTTTTTTTGAAAAGCTTCTCCTGAACCTGGTTCATCTCGATCCCTTTCATATATTTCCGGGTCATTGATCCGATAATATCAACGGACGAAAAAACGGAAACTCCTAAAATGGAACAAAGAATCAATTCAATCAGAGCGGGTTTCAATTTGAAAAAAATCTCATTTTCCAATATGATGGAAATACCTGATAAGGCAACCAGTAAAGCAGTATCCAGTAAGACAAACCGGTCGAGTCGTTTTTCACGAATCCACGTATAACCCATTTCACCAAGACCAATGATCAGGGAAACAGCAATACCCACCTTCATTCCCCAGTATTCGTCAGCGATGATAAAGACGAAAAGAGGAATAAAACCAGGTAGTAGTTTTTTAAGAAGCTCCGCCTGCTTCATTGACAAATAATTTAAAGTCTTTCTCGAGCTCTTCAGAATATTGGGGTAATAATGACCTGAAAAGCGCCAGTGCTTCTTCAATCGGGAGTTTGGTTTCACCTCCCGAAGCATTCCGATGTCCGCCACCGTTAAAGTGAACACCTGAAAATTCGTTAGTTGGAAAACTACCCTTAGACCTGAATGAGATTTTTACCAGGTCATTCTTCTCCATAAAAAAAGCCGAGAAAACAACTCCTTTAATTGAAAGAGGATAATTGACAAATCCTTCAGTATCTCCGGGATGAAAATCAAATTTCTTTAACTCTTTGGTATTCAGCCATATTAATGCCGACCGGTATTCGGGAAAAATCTCCATCTTTTCGGATAGACAATGTCCTAACAACCGCATTCTTTTTTCAGAGAAATTATTGAACAAAGACTCATTGATCTTTTCTTTTTCAGCACCTCTATTGATCAGTTCACCAACAATACGATAGGTAGAATGCCGGGAAGCATTATGACTAAATGAACCTGTGTCTGCAATTATGCCGGTCAGTAAGGCATTTGCACCTAGAGGACCAAGATGATCAAGCATATCAATCGCCTCGACAAAATCGTAAACTAATTCAGCCGTGGAGCTTACATCCGTATCCGAAAACAGGTACTCCGCCTTGATTTGAGGATCAGGGTGATGATCAATCAGAATGATGGGAATAGATTTGACACTCAGATATTCCTCCAGTTTTCCCAACCTTTTGGAATCATTGAAGTCCAGAAAGAAAAGTGCATCTGCCTGATCAATAAGCTTTCGGCACTTCTCCATATTTTGCTCAAAGATCAAAGGAATTCCTTCGGAACCTAACCAATTCAAATATACCGGATAGTCGTTGGGAACGATAACCCATGAATCGAAACCGGCATGCAGCATGACATCGTTTAAACCAAGTGAAGCGCCAATGGCATCACCATCCGGATTAACATGCGGAATAATTACTATTCTCTTTACAGCTGTGTTTAGCCACTCTTTTACCCGAATACAGGTATTCAAATCAAATCTTTCCAACTGGCTTAAATATTAATCGAAATGCAAAGATATCAAAATTGATAGTAATGACTATTTTACTAAATTTATCCGTCAAAATTTTAAAAAATTAATTCTTAAAAATCTTCCAATTATGAGTGGAAATATCACATTTACAATGATTAAGCCCTGCGCTGTAAAAAACAATTTTATTGGTCCCATCCTTAAAATGATCAATGAAAAAGGGTTCCGTATTAAGGCGATGAAAATGACTCATTTTACGCGTGAACGTGCAGAGGCCTTTTACGGTATTCATGCGGGCAAGCCTTTCTTTGAAGGATTAGTTGATTTTATGTCTTCTGGACCAATCGTTGCGATAATTCTTGAAAAAGATAATGCTATTGATGACTTCCGGGAGTTGATCGGGAATACCAATCCGGAAAAAGCGGCTGAAGGGACAATCCGGAAATTATTTGCAGAGTCTTTCACCGCAAATGCCATTCACGGCGCCGACAGTGACGAAAATGCGCTACGGGAAGGTTCTTTCTTTTTTGCGGAAATTGAGCAATTTTAATAGTTTGACGTAATTACGGTTGTCAGATCAAAGGCAACCGGCATCTTGCTTCCGGCAAATGGCTGAGTTGCCGGAAGCAATTAGCTTAAAACAAAGTCTTTCAGCACTTTATTTCGTTTCATCTCTGCAAAACAACAGGCAAACCGGCTTAAAAGCCTTAACCTGATCGGCAAACTGAAGTTTTCCAGTAATCTCATCGCGCCTGAAAGAGACAATATCCTGTGAATTCTGATTGGCAACGAGTAAAAAATCTTCGTTGGGAGATAACGTAAAATTTCTGGGAAAGTCGCCTCGGGTTGGTTCTTGTCCGATCAGGTGGAGCTTTCCGCTTACTGGATCGACCGAAAAAATGGCAATGGAGTTATATCCGCGATTCGAGGCATATAAAAACCGTCCGTCTTTCGAAATATGGATATCAGCACAGTAACTAGGCTTATCGTTCCCTGCCGGAAGTGTTGAAATTGTTTCCAAAACCTGAAAGCTGCCATCTTTCCCCGAAGACACCACCGTAATGTCATTTGAAAGCTCATTAATCACATAAACAATTTTCATTTTCGGGTGAAAAGCAAGATGACGCGGACCGCTTCCGGGAGCAATATTGATTACAGGAGTAGGAGCATTTACGAGCTTTGAGCTTGCTTTTTCCAGCAAATAGACTGAAACCTGATCTGTCCCCAGGTCAGAAACAAAAACGCGATCGGTAAAAGGCTCAAAGAAGGCACTATGCACATGAGGTTCCATCTGCCTTTCCTTATTGGGCCCATGACCAAAATGCTGTTGGAGGTCAACAAATCCGCCAAGCGTACCTGAATCATCCAGCCGGAAGAGAGCTACGTTCCCTCCCGTATAATTTGCAGCAAGAACATAACCTGATTGATTAGCAGAAACATAACAGGGATCAGCACCACCACTTGGAACCTTGTTTAAAAATTTTAGGTGATGCTCCGACTTTTTGATTAAATAAGAGCTGACATAGCCCATATTGTGATTATGCTCATCATTGGTTTCATTAACTGCAAGGAGTAACTTGTTATTTGAAGATAAAGCTAAAAAAGAGGCATTCTCCGATTTGGCAGCAAGTCCGTAATTATTCAGTTTCCCCGAGACCCGATCCAGACTAAAGGAATAAATGCCTTCACTCCCACTATCAGTGTATGTTCCGACAAAGAAATACTGAGGCTCTTTCGTATTACCGGAACCAGCAAACAGGCTATTATAAAACAGCATTAAGCCAATGAAAATGAATATAATCTTTTTAGTTTTCATGAAGTACTTGATATTAAGACCTTTAAAAATCAACAAGCTGTCTGTATCCAATCTTCTGAATAAGAAGTAATCGGAGTTCAAAGGTACTGGCATTTATTTAAAATCGATTAATGACTTTTGATAGTTATTCATAAATCCGGAATTTTTATCTTTATCCTGAAAAAGCAAACCACTTCAATCATCAAAGTAACAGTTGAAAAGAAGCATATTAACTTTAAACTGATCTCACACATAACTATAAATCAAGCTATTAGAACATGAAAAGATTCCTGATTCTTTTATTCGCCGGATTTTCCGCATGTACCTCACCGACTCCTGAAAAAGCAGTTCCGAATTCTAATCCAATAATTTCAGAAATGACAATTAATCAAATAATTGACACCCTAAAACTAAACAAGGAAATCAAAGATTTTGACCGACTGGCAAAAGGGGTAAAGCATGCAGCTTCGTTATGGCGCAACGAGGATGGCAGTGCCACAGATTTTGCGATTTTTTGTAAGAAGAACTATATCATCTCTGGAGCTGAAAGAGAATTGTTTTTTGAGAAGGTAAGCAAAAATTTGGAATCCATTTACGGCCATTTCAATAAGATAACGCTCGATCTGAAAGAAAATATTGATCTTAATAATGGGCCTACGCTGGGTATCGACAAGGATTTTAGTGCCTATTCAGTAGGGGCTCATCTTCTTGACGACCTATATTCTAACAAGATAGCTTTTGCAATCGCCCTTAATTTTCCTTATTATACGCTGGAAGAGAAGGGCAAATTTGATCGTTTGTATTCACGCAAAGCCTGGGCAATGGTCAGGCTCGGAGATATTTTTATCTCGCGTGTTCCAGCTGAACTGCAGCAGGCAGCAACCAAAGCTGAGACTGATGCAGACATTTACATTTCGGGTTATAATATTGAGATGGGAATGCTGCGGACTGAATCAGGAAAACAGATCTTCCCCGACAAAATGGCACTCCTCTCTCACTGGAACCTCAGGGATGAAATAAAGTCAAATTATGGAGATAATAAGACCGGCAAAGAGAAGCAGGAGATGATTTACAAGATCATGGAAAGAATTATCAATCAGGATATTCCTGAAAAGGTCATCAATAATCCTCTGGTTCAATGGGCCCCATTTTCCAATAAGGTTTTTGAAAATGGAAAAGAAATCACCTGCACTTTTGAACCTGACCGAAGATATCAGCAGATTATCAACAATTTCAGTGCAGCAAAGGCAATTGACGCTTTCAATCCTGAAATGAATACATTTATTTCCAGAAAATTTTCTGCAGAAATGGAGATTCCTCAGGAGGAGGTCGAAGCATTGTTTAAAGGATACCTGCGTTCGCCGCAATTGGCAAAAATAGGGTCGGTTATTGAGAAAAGGTTGGGAAGAAGTCTCCGTCCATTTGATATCTGGTATGATGGT
>Ga0209697_10006466_pt1 | contig 14165 bp, 14 predicted proteins | sample AliMusrvi5mmetaG_FD_184115 | JGI IMG/M metagenome (GOLD analysis project Ga0209697, IMG submission 184115) | Freshwater lake bacterial and archeal communities from Alinen Mustajarvi, Finland, to study Microbial Dark Matter (Phase II) - Alinen... | ecosystem: Environmental > Aquatic > Freshwater...
CGGTATTGCAAACTTTGTTTGATAAAAATAATATCCTCCTCCAGCGACAATAATAACCGCAAGAATTGCGACGAGTGCTACTGCTGAGAAACCTTGATTGTATTTTTTCATTTTTATGTTTTTGACTAGGCAAAACCTAGTCGGTTCTATTCATAAACATACTCAATTGGAGTATAGAGTGTTGGATTCTCCTTTCCAATCTGTTCAACTGATTTTGAAAGCATTAAGTCAGAGCCTCCGACACCCATAGAAAGAAATGATTTCATAAAACCTGATGTTATTGATATTTTTACGATACCAATATAAACTCCCCCATTTGCGGGACTTATTATTCTACTTTCAGAAGCAATATACTTTTCACCATTTTCTTCCGATATTGTAATTTTCATTTTTGCTTCTTTTCCATTATTTACTGGACCGAACCATTCCCCGTTTGTATTGTAACCAACCAACCCAGCACTTTCATTACTCTCAAAAGATGAAATAGCACTGGTGTTACAAAAGTTTCCCTTTAAAAAAGATACATCAGTGCCCTCCTCTCCAATGAGTTTATCTCCAACCACATTTAAAGTGAGGTCAGTTTTACCGTGAGATATTTGCGAAACTTTTTTTACCCTACTCCAATCACATTTCCCAAATTTTAAAGATGACGATACATTATTATTCGTTATCGGATTTCCCTCCTGAGTTATATCGACAGTATTGTCGTTAGTGACACTAATTGTTGTTTTATTAAAGTAGTAATATCCAGCACCCAAAACAACAACAAGAATTACGATAAGTACTAAAACTGAAAACCCTTGATTATATTTTTTCATAAATTTACCACTGATACAACGGTGTCAATTTAGCCGCCATTGCCTTTGAGTAGAAATAATAAATGATAATATGAGCGACAAAACCAATGATGAGTCCGATAAATAAGCCGCCAAAGCTCATGCCAGCATACACAGAGATAGTTGCACCAACACCGAGCAAAGGCAATATAGCCAACAAACCAAAAATAGCACCAATAATAGTTCCTACAAGAAACGGCTTCCAGAAAAGTGAAAATATACTATTAATGTGTTTTGAAACAAAAGCATTACGTTTTATCCATCCATTGACTGGATTATAAAAATAGTAAAATTCAGCACCCCCGATCGCTGAAACAATAGCTCCCATAATTATTGACTGAATAATGCTACCAACATTAAAATAACTACCGTATCTGGACCAACCTAAAGTCCCAACAAGCATTCCAACAACAGCATTTGCAACATATACAATCGTGCCGTATATAGCAAAAGTTTTAACTGTCTCAATAAACTTATGATTGTTTTTTAAAGAATCAACGGAAAATCCAGAACTGGAAGACGGTGTTGGTGGCGGAGCTTGTAAAGGTGTTTGATTTTGTGGAGGCATACAATTAAATATATTAAAACATTAATTTAATAATACATCAATTATATACCCCCCCCCGATGCAAAACAATGCTTCAAATGTTAATAACTCAGAAAAGAAAAAATAACCCGCCCCGCATTCCTCCCGCACCCTCCTGCGGGGCGGAAACCCAATCCCGCCGAATTTCAAAAACTTTAGTCTCGGTTTTGCGAATCCTCCCTCCCGCAAAATAGTTTCGCAAAACCGAGTCCATTTTTTCCGAACGGCTCATTTCCTGCCATTTGAGCCGTTCAGTGTTTCCTCGCACTTTCCATTCTTGGAAAGCTCTGTGCTTCGCACAGAGGCGTGCGTAGCACGCGCGGGGGAACGCTAGTGATTACCGATTTTGAAAATAGGTTCTGATATGGTTTAATAAACACACCTTAAACGAACTAAATGATTTTGAAGAAGACAAGGAGTGGGCGTTGCGAAGCAACGCCCACTCTGTTTCGCCCGTTTTCGCCAATGAATTCTGGGTTCGGAATTCGGCACCGCCTTCGGCGGTGCGCACTGTTTTTTCGCCAAGAAGCAGGTTCGCATCAAATGCAATTTTGGAATTTGCTTTGTCCGAAAATACAAAAAGAATTTTGATATAAAATATTTTTTGGTATACTAGAAATGTTGAAACCGATTATTAGAAATGTTAGCAGAAATGGCTATTCTAGCTATCTTAACATTTCGTTAAGGTTTCAACACTAGAGTAGCCATTTCTGCTTTATAAAAAATATATGCAAAAATTCTTTTTGTATGCTCGCAAGAGCACCGATGTCGAGGATAAACAAGTTTTGAGTATTGAAGCGCAACTCACCGAATTGCGGGAGTATGCCAAGCGAGAGAATATTATCATTTCCGCCGAAGTGGTGGAAAAACAATCTGCGAAATATATTGGTCGTCCGTTATTTAATAAAATGTTAGACGAGATTGAAAAATTCGGCGGAAACATTCTCGCATGGAATCCCGATCGTCTCGCCCGCAATTCGGTGGACGGAGGCAGGATTATTTATCTCCTCGACGCAGAAAAACTTGCGAGCCTGAAATTTCCCACATTTTGGTGCGAGAACACGCCACAAGGGAAATTTATGTTGAACATGGCTTTCGGACAAAGTAAATATTATGTGGATTCTCTTTCCGAAAATACAAAGCGTGGACTTCGCCAAAAAGTTAGAAACGGAGAATATCCAACGCTTGCTCCTGTCGGTTACATAAATGATTCTAGGATAAAAAGTGTTGTTGTTGATAAAAAGAAATCTAAAATTATTAAGCAAGCGTTTGAACTGTATGTTAAAGGAAACCAACGGTTAGAAGACATCGCAAACTTTTTGGCGAAGAAAAATATCATTTCAAAAAATGGAAAGATAATCCACAAATCCCGTGCGACTTCCATTCTTTCAAATCCTTTTTACACTGGACTATTTCGTTATGGTGGTGAAATCCACGAAGGAAAGCACGAACCAATCATTTCAAAGAAACTTTTTGATGAAGCACAGGAAATGTTAAAAAAACGAGGCAAGCCTGAACGGAAATCTAAAAATGACCCACAACCATTCTGCGGTCTTATTTCCTGTGCTTCATGCGGAATGATGATAACTGGCGAATACAAGGTTAAGAAACAAAAGAATGGTAATACTCACGAATATATTTACTATCACTGCACGAAGAAAAATAAAAATGTGAAATGTCCCGAACCTTGTATTCGCCAAGAGGAATTAAACAATCAGTTATCATCAATCATTCAAAAAGTTTCTTTACCCAAAGACTGGGCGGAGGAATTATTAAGAATGGCAGAAAATGACCACAAAAACTCGGCCCAGTCTTTGACTGCTTGTGTGAAAGAGAAACAAGAAAAAATTAAAAATATCAAAATCAAACTGGAGCGACTTCTTACAGGTTATCTTGACCAAGATATTGAAAAGGAAATTTATCGTTCTGAAAAAGGAAAACTACTTTTACAAAAGAAGTCGCTCGAAGAAGAAATGACGTCTCTTTCACACAAGCAGAATGCTTGGCTCGAACCTTTCCAAAACTGGGTAAAAGTCGCACAGGGATTGGATAAAATTGCATTTGATACCGACCTTTTTGCAAAAAAGGTCGTAGCCAAAGAAATCTTTGGCTCGAACCTGCTTCTTGGCGAAAAAACAGTGCGCACCGCCGAAGGCGGTGCCGAATTCCGAACCCAGAATTCATTGGCGAAAACGGGCGAAACAGCGTGGGCGTTGCTTCGCAACGCCCACTCCTTGTCTTCTTCAAAATCATTTAGTTCGTTTAAGGTGCCCTCGGCAGGAATCGAACCTACAATTACCCCTTAGGACGGGGCAGTTATATCCATTTAACTACGAGGGCGCGCGTTTCTCTTGATGCTCACATGGAAAGATTAACATACTTCCGCCTTTATTATAAATCTGTTATAGTGTGCCAATGACTCCAGAAGAAAAGTCATTGCTCGAGCAGACGCACAGGTTAGCCGAAGAGAATAACGATATTCTCCGAAGCCTTCGTCGTTCGAGAAGGATGTCGACTATCCTCACAATCTTTTACTGGGTCGTGATCGTCGTGGTCAGCGTCGGTTCATATTATTTCGTCGAGCCATATATGAAATTGTTGCCAAATGTTATGGGTGCAATTCAAGGCGACGTGAATTCGGCCAACGCCGCACTGCAGCAGATGAGGTCGTTGCAAGCAAAATTGCCGAGATAGCTGTTTTGGTAGAAATGCATCTTTAAAATTGCCTAAGTAGCCGAGGTAGCTCAGTTGGTAGAGCATTCCCCTGAAGAGGGAAGGGTCACCAGTTCGATCCTGGTCCTCGGCACCAAATTTTGACCCGATTCGTATCAAGTCGTACTAAGTGGCGACCCCCTTGACAAAATGGGGTTAATACTGGTATAACATACATATTATGAAGAATATACACAAAATAGTGTCTAAAACGCTTGTTGCTGCAGGCATATTTGCCATGGTAGCGACTATATTTATAGCCCCAGTTTCCGCTTCCGCTTATTCAACTTATCTATACAATTACGGTTATCCAGTGACTAGTTCTCTGGTTGCCTCTTGCTTTGCTTCACCAGCCTCCACTTATGTCGGCAGCACAGTCCAATGGATCAGTTCTGTTTCCGGTGGTGTCGGTTCTTATAGCATCTCCTGGTCTGGCGATGAGGGATTATCTGGTTATGGCTCGACTATTGCCAAGGTTTATTCCTATGCCGGCATAAAAAATGCCACCATGATTGTCACTTCTGGCGGACAGTCTCTTTCTGTTAGCTGTTCAAATCCTGTAAATGTTATGGGTACTTACAGTTCCGCATATCCCTATTTTTCTTCCAGCAATTATTCTCTACCTCTTTCCGCTAGTTGTGTCGCAAATGCAAGTTACACTCTTTTGGGATCACCGATCACTTGGTCAGCTTCAGTGACTGGTGGCAATGGATATTACACATACAGCTGGTCTGGTACAGACGGTCTCTTTGGAAGCGGTCAAGCGACTTCTTTCACTTACAACACACCTGGCACGAAGACTGCTTATGTAAATATATATTCAAATGGTCAAACGGCTACCGCCAATTGTTCGAACGCTGTGACTGTGAGCGGAGTTTACAATTCCAGTTATGTTGCAAATTCTTATATCTCTAACATTACCAATGTCTCTGGCAATGCAAACAATACCCTAAGTATTGGTTGTTTCGCTGATCCAGCATCGACGCGGATAAATCAACCAGTCACTTGGACTGCTGAAGTCACTGGCGGAGTCGCTCCTTATACTTATTCTTGGACCGGATCTGATAGTTTAAATGGAACACAGAGCTCGGTTACGAAGTATTATTCTACTTCTGGAGACAAGAGTGCTGTCGTCGCCATATCTTCCGCTGATGGAAAAGTCGGTACTCGTGCCTGCAGCAACGCTGTTTCCGTTCGTAGAGTCGATTCTGCGGTCGGCACAGATAACAGCAACAATAGCTCCAACACTAGCGTAAATACATCTACGAATCAGTCTAGCCAGACCCAAGTCCAAAATGGTACTCAACTTTCTGGTTCGACGGTATTCTCCTTCGACAGTATACCTTGGGGCTGGATTGCTATATTGATAATCTTGGTATTATTCGCCACAGTAATGTATCTCTTGTTCAATAGACAGAAGATATAAAAAGCACTATATAAAAAGTGTCATACAAAAACATGAAATACAACAGACAAACAATCTCATTGATCATAGCTGCTACAGCCATAGCTTTTTCTGTTGCTATTCCAACAGCAGCCTTTGCTTATGGTAGTTCTAGTCATGGCTCTGCCGGTTCCGGTTCAAATCATGGCTCTACTGGTGGTTATAGTTATGGTAACAATGGTTACAGTTACGGCAACAATAGTTATAGTAACAATAATAGGGGATATGACTGTGGTTGTAATCATACCCAGCCTCAAAGATCTACCCCGTCCTATTCTTTCTCATATAACAACTCGCATCAAGATAATCACCAAGCAAATCACGAGGTAGTTCAAAATTATTATTATTCTTCGGAACCGTCTTATTCATATGCTTATGCGGTGCCAGATCCAACACCAGTATATTATCCAGTCAGCTATCCGACAACGACTTATTATCAGCAGCCGCAGCAGCAGCAGTCAGTTTCATACTATCAACCGACACAGACTGTTGCTTATCAGAGCACTCCTTATGTAGTCCAGTCCAATATCAATTCCAATCAGAATGTTTTGAATGTAAGCTGTTCAGCCGATCCAATCTCGTCAGTCGTAAGTCAGCCTGTTACATGGACAGCGCAAGTAACTGGCGGTGTCGCTCCTTATACTTATTCTTGGACCGGATCTGACGGTTTGACTGGTAATCAGAGTTCAGTCATACAATATTACAGTACCGTTGGTGAGAAGACAGCTATAGTCTCAGTGACTTCTGCTGATGGTTTGACTGGTACGCATACCTGTGACAATCCATTGACTGTAAGAAATTCTAGCGATACATCGGCTTCTACTCAGACACAAGCTTCGACTACAACGACCACTACACAAACAAATTCCACTGCTACAAGTACCATAAACTCTGCTGCAGTCGTCTTCTCTGGTTCCGGAATCCCATGGGGATGGATAGCTCTGCTAATCATACTTATCCTCATAGTAGCAATAGTGTATCTTACTCTTGAACGCAGAAAAATCTAAGGATAGAGCCATATTTTGACGCTGCTCTCATTACCCCTTGACAAGATAGGGTATAAGGTGCTATAATGTTATTATTATTATGCAAAACACATATAAAACAAAATCAAATATCTTGAGCACTCTCGGCATATTCGCCGCAGTAGTGATTGTCTTTATGACATCTACTTCTGTCGCTCATGGTGCTTACTATTATTATCAGAACTCACCATCTTACTCTTATTCGTATAGCAATCCTTCATACGCCTACTCTTATGTAGAACCGGCACCAGTATATAGCTATTCTTATTCAGCCCCATCTACATATTCGTATTATACGAATTATTCAGCACCGATTACTGCTAGCTGCAGTGCAAATGCGAATTATGGAGTCACTGGTTCTGTCGTGGTTTGGACTGTCTCCGTAAGTGGAGGTAACGGTTATTACACATACAGCTGGAGTGGATCTGATGGCTTGTTCGGTGCAAATCAGTCAGTCTCATATATCTACAATAATCCTGGTGTGAAGACGGCTTATGTATCCATCTATTCAAATGGTCAGAATACTACTGCTTACTGTATGAATTCAGTTACCATCTCTCTAGGTGGAAACTATGTGAACTCTTACAACAACATCTATCCGCAGAGCAACATCTATGCACAGAGCAATAATGGCTTGGATATAGGTTGTTATGCCGATCCGAACTCTATCAATGTAAATCAACCTGTCACTTGGAATGTTGAAGTGACTGGTGGCGTCGCTCCTTATACTTATTCTTGGACTGGATCTGATAGTCTAAGTGGTAATCAAAGCTCGGTTGTCCGTTATTACTCAACAACTGGCGAAAAAAGCGCTGTCGTGACTGTAACTTCAGCAGATGGTCTCTCTGGCACTCGTGCTTGCAGCACCACTGTTCGTGTCCATTCCGCTGGTTATACTGGTGGTAGCACAGGTTCCAATTCAAGCTCTGTTCGTACAAATACTGCCAACACGATTAACACCGCTGTCTCCAACGCCGCAAATCATGTTCAAAATGCAGCAAATATGACCGGTTCAGCCATCTTCTCTTTCGATAGCATCCCTTGGGGTTGGATAGCGGTGTTGATAATCTTGATATTGTTCATTACGGTGATGTATCTCTTGTTCAATAGACAGAAGATATAAAAATGTCTGACGGCGACGAAAAGATTGTAAATCTAAAAACAAAAAGCCCCACTACGGGGCTTTTTGTCTGTTGCACGATAACGGTCTTGGTCTTGATTATAATCGGCTTGAAATCTCACCAACAAGTTTAGCGATGACTTCTTCGGTGCTGAGTTGTCCGACTTGGCCTTTGCCACTTTGTGCGGCTAGATCGCGGCTTTCAAGAGTAACTTTGCCAGCGGCGATGTCTTTGTCACCGATAATAACTAGGTATGGTATGCGCGCGTTCTTGGCATTGCGGACTTTCTTACCGAAATTGTCATCAGATAGATCAATCTCGGAACGAATCATAAGAGCACGCAGCTTCTCGTGAATTTCTTTTGCGGCTTTCATATGAGCTTCTCCGGATGCGCCAGATCCTACAGGAATAACTTTCACTTGTACTGGAGAGAGCCAAAGAGGGAAATTACCGGCATAATGCTCGATGAGAAAGGCAGTAAACCTCTCAATGGCACCTATGGAAGATCGATGAACAACGAAACAGCGATGTTGTTTGCTATCTGCACCGACATAAGTTAGTTCGAATCGTTCAGGCATACAGAAGTCGTATTGTACAGTGAAGGCGGTGTCTTCTTTGCCATTCACATTTTTCATCTGAATGTCGATCTTCGGTCCATAGAAAGCAGCTTCGTTTTTCGCTTCCACGAAAGGCTTACCACGCTTCACCATCAGTTTACGCATAAGGTCTTCGCCTTTTTCCCAAGCCTCGTCATTTTTGAAATATTTTTCTGTGTTTGAACGATCGCCAAGTGAGAGTCTGTAAGAATAATCTACACCATGTTTCAATCCAAAGACGCTAGTTGCGTATTCTATGAGTTCCAGAGCTTTTTCTATTTCGCTCACAGCTTGTTCTTCCGAGGCACAGATGATGTGAGCATCTGACAAGCAGAAACATCTGACGCGTTGGAGACCCATAAGCTCACCAGATTGTTCGAATCTGTAGAGTTTTGCGAGTTCAGCGATACGCATCGGGAGTTCACGATAGCTACGAGGCTTGGAAAGATACATTTGGAAATGGTGCGGACAAGTCATCGGCCTCAACATGAATTGTTCTCCTTCGATATCGATCGGTGGATACATTGAATCTTTGTAATGAGGGTAATGACCAGATTTTTCGTACAATGCGAGACGGGCCATATCCGGAGTAGAGACATGTTCATAACCGCGCTTCGTCTCTTCTTCCACCACAAATCTCTCCAGTTCACGGCGAATCACGGCGCCTTTCGGTAACCACATCGGCAAACCTTTGCCGACTGTTTGATCGATATAAAATAAATCTAGTTCTTTACCTAGCTTCTTATGGTCGTTATCCTTATTTTGTTCTGTTTTCATGGTTAATATAGTAGCAGATTAATGTATTATTCGGAAATACGATTTTATGCCTTTTATACACATCCTTGTCATCTTGGAACAGTCGTGTGTTATAATTCCCTCGTATGAAAAGATGCATGACACGCTCTCATAAAGGCTTCACCCTCCTCGAAATCCTCCTAGTCGTAGCCATAATCTCCATCCTAGCCGGTATAGTCATAGTAGCCATCAACCCAGCCAGACAGCTAGGTAGTACAAGAGATGCACAGAGGAAGTCAGACATAGGGACCATATACAAAGCAGTACCTCATAGACAATGGCCACTATCCTACCACCATAACCACTACACTGACTCCTATATGTGACCCAGCCAAATCCTGCACAGGTATAGATCTCTCCTCACTAGTCCCTGTCTACCTATCAGCTATACCCAAAGACGCCAATGCTACCACTGACTCTGGCTACGAGATAGCCAAAGTAGGCACCAATGTCTACCTAGAAGCACCAGATACTGAAGTAGGCTTCCTAAACCAACCAGGCTACTCAACAACCACTCCAGTAGCTGCCTTCGTAGGAACATTTCCTTCAGGTTACACTCCTACAGTTGCTTCTCAAGGCAGCACAGGAGGCAGTGGTGGTTCTGGAGGAAGTCAGCAGGCTAACTATGCTTTGCAGTTTAATGGGAGTAATTATGTAGATGCACCTGACTTTACTGGGGTGGGAACTGATTGGACTATAGAATTTTGGGCGAAGTCATCAACCACAGGAACAATAATGAAACCAGTGGCTTGGAATACAGGTAATGCTGCAGGTGATATGATTTATTTCCATAGTAATGGAAATGTGTATTTTATAGCTGGCGGAACTTCTGATGCCCCTTATCTCGATGGTAACTGGCATCACTACGCTGGAACCGTTTCTGGTGGTTCGTTATTAACTCTATATATTGACGGCACCAATGTTTGGTCTGGTTCATATTCTGTTGGTGATTTGTCTTCAGTAACTAGTGATTTTGTCATCGGTGCGTATGCAAACCATAGTCAAGAATTTTTTAATGGTACTATAGACGAAGTCCGTATCTCCAACACCGCTCGTTATACCTCCGACTTTACTCCAGCCACTTCATTTACATCCGATGGAAACACTGTAGCTCTGTATAAATTCAACGAAGGTTCTGGCACGACAGTTGCCGATAGCTCTGGTAACGGCCATACAGGAACATTGGTAAATAGTCCTACTTGGGTGACGAGATAATTATCACAAAGTCCTTATTTGATCTGACTATTTTTGATTCTACTATAGTCCCTTAATCAGGTCTATAACAAAACTTCACCACTTCACCGCGAAAGTGCAACCTTTTACTATTATTGATAGTATTAAGTGCCAATGAATAGATCAGGAGGTTTTTCGACCATATCTTTGCTTGTAATCTTACTCGTTGTGTTGGCAGCTGGGTATTTTGGTCTACACTCGATGATCGTTACGAAGAGAAATAACGAACAGGTGACGCAGACTATATCTGAATCCGTAGCCACATCTACCGATCAAGTTGTATCAAATACTGGTTACAAACTAAGTCTTCCAACTGCCACAACTACTACGCCGTCCGATTGGAAGTATTATACGAACAAGAAACTCGGCTACAGCATCTCATATCCGACGAATCTGATTCTATCCGCATCTTCTCAAGATCAAGATAAGGTCACTTTCTCTTTTCCAACAGAAAGATATTTCCATTGGCCGTTGCAAGATGATGTCGTCGTAAGTATAACAGCCAGCTCATCATGTCCGGACATGATTGTGCCAGTCGGACCATTTACCGCTACCACAACTTTCTCTTTGAATGGTCTTTCTTTCGATGTTACAAAGGGTGATGATGCTGCAGCTGGCAATCGTTATCAAGAGATTGCTTATGATACTTATGTCAACAATATTTGCTACAGGATCGACTTATATGACCACGGAACAAATGGTGCAGGTTTTTATGTAGATGGTCAGGCGCTTATACAGAAATACGATAATCAGCACGAGGTTGACCTGACTGCTGTTATTTCCGTACTAAACTCTATAACGAATAGTTTTCGACTTCAGCCTGTAGATGTGTTACAATAAGCTCGTTAATAATTTATTTATAATAAAAAATTCAAAATCTTATGAATAAGAAGTCCAAGATAATATCAGCAGTACTCATAGTTGTAGCCATTGTGGTGATAATCGCTATTGCCAGATTTGGTGGCGGATCCAAGAATAACTCTGTAGGTACCAACAGCAGCGATAATGACGCCTCAACCTTTGTTTCTCAGACAACCAAACTTTCCGGTAATCTCTCCGAATATCACAATGCCGAGCTCGGTTTCGCTCTCAAATATCCTAGTGAATGGGAAAAAGAAGAGGGGAATGCCGGAGTCACTCTTATCATGCCTATAGACCAGAGCCAAGTCTCAACGGTCGCTACTTTGCAAGCTTCAGTGCAAGTCATATCCGGCACCTGCGCGTTTCCTCCGATTACAACCATCAAAGATAGGAATAGCGTAAAGCTTGGTGGCAATACATTTAACATGATATCGATGTCCAACACTGTTCAAGGTCGTGTCTACTTCAACAGGATGTATTCTCTACAACAAAATGATGTCTGTTATATGTTCTCATTTGCTTCTATCACTTTGAGCCCAGATTCAAAAGGTCTGACCGGTTCAAATGTCACGCAAGCTCAAAACAATAATAAAGCTATAGTCAATACTTCCGACACAGCTTTCACTGACATGGTCAAGTCTTTCAACTTCGTAGCTGGTCCTCAAGGTCAAGATGAGTCAACGGTTCCTCCGGTGAAGTAGTTTCTAGTGATATTGTTTCGCCTTAAAAATATAAAATAAAATCATGACTATTCTCTATACTGTCATTGCTATCGTCGTCATAGTCTTGCTCTGGGTTGTGTTCTCACGCAATCATCTTGTGACTATGAAAAATCGTGCCGCAGAAGCTTGGGCAGATATCGATGTCCAACTTAAGCGCCGTTATGATCTGATCCCAAATCTAGTCAATACCGTGAAGGGCTATGCTACGCATGAGTCTTCCGCTTTTGAAAATGTAACCAAGGCTCGCTCCGCCGCTATGGGTGCTGGGACATTGGCAGAAAAGGGCCAAGCCGAAGCTACTCTGGCTGGTTCTCTGAAGTCTGTTTTTGCTATCGCTGAAGCTTATCCAGATCTGAAAGCCAATCAGAATTTCTTGGCATTGCAGACGGAGCTTTCGGATACTGAAGATAAGATTCAAGCTGCTCGCAGGTTCTATAACGGCAATGTTCGCGACTTGAACACTTCTATCCAGATGTTTCCAGGTAATATTACTGCTAGCATGTTCGGCTTCGCAGCTATGGAATTCTTCCAGCTCGATGCTTCCGAGGCCGCTGCAGTCAAGAATCCGGTTGAAGTGAAGTTCTAGATAATGACATCGGCGCGCGAACAGTGCGCTGAATACGATATGGCGACTCTCTATACTCAACAAGGGAAAAATGTCCGTCGTACTTGGTTTCTTATGGCCTTGTTTTTCGTGATAGTCGTGGCTGTTGGATATTTCATCAGCTATTATTATGATAGTTCAGCCATACTCTATATAGCAGTGATCTTCTCGGTGGCGATGAACATCGCTGGTTACTGGTATTCGGATAAAATATCTTTGTCGATGGCGCATGCCGTTCCAGCTGATCGTGCCGCCAGTCCAGAACAAGCGGAGCTTTTCCGTGTGGTGGAAAACTTGTCTATCACCGCCGGATTGCCGATGCCGAAACTTTATGTGATCAATGATCACGCACCAAACGCTTTTGCCACCGGTAGAAATAAAGAGCATGCCGCAGTCGCTGTCACTAGTGGACTTCTTGGTATGATGGATAAAAATGAACTCTCCGGCGTCCTTGCTCACGAACTTTCTCATATAGGGAATCGTGACACGCTTTTACAGACTGTGGTTGTCGTCTTGGTTGGGTTCATTGCTATAATGGCTAATATTTTCATGAGGACATCTTTTCTTGGTGGCGGAAATCGTGGCAACGGTGGTCGTCGAGGTAGCAATGGGGAAGGTGAGGCTGGTGCCATCATTGCAATCGTTGGAATTATCTTTGTGATATTATCTCCGATTATCGCTCAGCTTATACAGCTCGCCATATCTCGTAAGCGTGAATTCCTCGCCGATACTGACGGCGCACTTCTGACGCGCTATCCGGAAGGTCTGGCCTCAGCTCTCGAGAAGATCTCTGCTTATGGTCGACCCATGGCTACTGCCAACAATGCCACTGCGCATCTTTATATCTCAAATCCTTTCGGCGCCGGTGCTGCCAAAGGTATCGCCAAGCTTTTTATGACCCATCCACCAACAGAGGAGAGAATAGTGATCTTGAGAGGGATGGATGTATAACGCTTTTTCTGCTAGTCTAGTCGTAGTGTGCTTGCGCTGTTACTTGCGCCTTTACTTTCACTTTTTATCTTGCGCTTCACATGGAGAGATGCCAGAGCGGTCGAATGGGCGTCCCTGGAAAGGACGTAAATCCGAAAGGGTTTCGGGAGTTCGAATCTCCCTCTCTCCGCCAGTTAGGACACATAGGAGCAGATGCGCTCATTCGTTCTTGTGTCAGGCCAGTATTTTCAGGTTCGATAGGCTCATTTTGGTTTATTTCAACTGACATGTATTCTCCCAGGATGAAGAATGGTTTTTTGGCTTCAATAAAGAGTTTTTTGTCCTTCAGGGTTAGGTTCGATCCCATTGTCATCAACATCTCTTTTTTGGTCTTGGGATTGCCTTTGGCAAACCGTTCTTGGACCTCGCAAGCGAACTCAAAGGTCTTTTCGGTCAGCCTCAACTGCTGATCAATCCGCAGGGCGGCATCCCGCAGTAACTCCTCTAGCGCAACCTTTTCTTTCAATAATTCAGCCCGACGTTTCCCATATTCCTCATCTGATAGCATGCTTCTGGCCCTCCCCCCGAATTTCAGACACGAATCTTGTATAATTACTAACTAATATACAAGCATATGACAAAACATCGCATAGCTCCTGAAGTAAGGGAGCAAATCATTAATCGCATTAAGAACGATGGT
>Ga0209697_10006471_pt1 | contig 14156 bp, 10 predicted proteins | sample AliMusrvi5mmetaG_FD_184115 | JGI IMG/M metagenome (GOLD analysis project Ga0209697, IMG submission 184115) | Freshwater lake bacterial and archeal communities from Alinen Mustajarvi, Finland, to study Microbial Dark Matter (Phase II) - Alinen... | ecosystem: Environmental > Aquatic > Freshwater...
CGTCGACTGCTACTATAACACTCAACGCCTGCACTCGTCCCTGAACTACCGAACCCCCAACCGCTTCGAGAGCGAAATCGCCCTCCTAAACTAAATCACTTTTGGTCCAAAAACCCGTGGCATCTCAGCCGCCCACCGGCTGCGGACTCCAGTGAAGGAAAGGTGTACAGGCACCTGCGAGCCAAGCCCGGCAACAAGTGGGTGATGTCGATCGACTTCACGCTGTCGCGCTCCTCGGCGGAGACCAGCAGGGGCAGGCTGTCGCTGACCCGTCCTTCACCCGTCCAGTATCGGGCCAAAGGCATCCAATCAGTGCCGTGGGACAGCTTCAGATTCACCACCAGCGTCCGCACCCGCGTCATGAATTTGAACACTTGCCGGACTTCGGCATCGGTTTTGGCCTCCGACAGGAGCACCGACACATCGCTGAAGGCGAGCGACTCGCCGTCCTGCCAGATGAGCTGCTTGACCGTCGCCTTTTGCTCCATCGACAAGTGCGCCTCCCTGAGCCAGTCATCAGGATTGTTTCCCACCACGTAGGCCGGATCTTGATGCATGCGATTGAGGGGCGACTTTGCCAGCTCGGCGTAGATGACCGATCGCTGGCCGATGGTCATGGCCTCAACGATGGCGGGATCGGCAAACACTGTCCACACCCCTTCGTGGATCAGGATCTTCTGCGGGTCCAGCAAATGCGACCGCACGTCCGCAACAAGCCCCGCACGCTCGAACAAGGCGGCAAGGGAGGCTTCACTGCCGCCCGGGAAATTCCAAGCAGTGGTTGAATTGGGCTGTTTGAGCCCGGCGACGAGTGAGTCAGGGGCCTCCAGGTAGAGGCTGCGAATCTCAAGGTCCCCCCACGGTCCGGGACGGGATGTCCACACTGGCTCACCATTGTCAATCCGCGCCGGTTTCGGTTCCGCAATCAAGTCAGCATGAAGAGCTGCGGCCGAAAAAAAGAATGAGAATAGGAAGGCGGTCTGGCTGAACAAGGAGGCGGCTGAACCGAGGGTCCGTAGGATCTGCATGAGGAATGAAGCGGTGATTGGGGGGAAGAATAACGTCTCCAGGATGTGGCGGCTGTCATTACTTTCTGATCCGTGTCCTGACTTCGCTTCCGCCCTAAGTGCATCGGGACAGAGCCGCGTCGGCAGGCAAGTGATTGCCGCCCAATGACTGATTGAAGAAAAAACATCGTACAACACTCACACTTCACGGAGATACAGGAACGGAATCTTATGTCGCCCGCCGAAAATGAACGTCACCATCGCTTCCTGCGCAGCTTCACCGCCCAGGAACCCGCCATCCGTGCCTACGTGCGTCGGCTGGTCCCCTCGCGGGCAGACGCTGACGATGTGACGCAGGAGATCGCCGTTGTCTTGTGGGAGAAGTTCAGCCAGTTCCGTGAGGGCGCAGATTTTCGCGCCTGGGCCTTCGGAGTTGCCCGTATGGAGGTGCTCGGCTGGCTGCGCGACAAAGGCCGTGACCGGCTGGTGCTCTCGGAGGATGTGGTGGAACTCATTGCGGAAGAATCCTCCCGCGACGAGCCTCACTTGCACCGGCAACGTGCGGCCCTGGAGGCCTGCATGGCCAAGGTCACCCCAGACCAGCGCGACCTCATCATGAAGGCGTATCAGCCAGAATCGAGCATCCAGGAGGTGGCCGGTGCCAGCGGTCGGACGGTGGCCGGGTTCTATCAGTGGCTGCACCGGATGCGCAGGCTGCTGCTGGACTGTGTCAAGCGTGAGCTGGGCAGGGAGGGGTCGTCATGAAACCCGATGCCGCACTGGAGTCGCTGATTCAGCGCTACCTCGATGGCGTGGCCACAGCCCAGGACCTGGGCGAACTGAACGGGCACCTGCGCTCGGACGCAGCAGCGCGTAGCCAGTTCACGGAAATGCTGAATTTGGACTCCGCGCTGGCGGCGAATGCAGCGGGATGGCTCGCGGATCAGGCCGGGGCCAGCGCCCCGCAGCGTGTTCAAAGACGCCCGCTGGTCCTTCCTGCACGCTGGCTCGCCGCCGCCGCCTGCCTGGCGCTGGCAGGCGCGGCGTGGTGGTGGCAGGGGACGAACGCGGTGTTTGCGACTGTTCACAAGGGCGCGGGGGCGGAGGAACTCGCAGTGGGAATGCCTTTGCGTGGGGAAGTGCATGAGATCAAGAATGGCGCGGTGGAGTTCATCACCTCGCGCGGTGCCCGCATTGTCGTGGAAGCACCGGCGCTGTTTCAGTTTGAATCCGCCCAGCGGCTGCATCTGATGCGTGGCCGGGTGGCAGCGGAGGTACCGCCCGCCGCCAAGGGCTTCACGGTGATCACCCCCACCGGCAACGCGGTGGACCTGGGAACCAAGTTCGGCGTGGACGTGCCGGTCGGCCGCGCGGCAGAAATCCATGTTTTCCAGGGCGAAGTGATCGCCCAGCCCAGTGGCGGCAGGCAGCGCCAGAGCGTACGCGGTGGCCAGGCCGTGACGCTCCAATCCACCCCTGGCGGTGAGCGTGAATTCCGCTCGGCGGCCTTCATCCGTTCCGATGAACTGACCGCGCTCAGTGCGGGACTAGTGGCGGGGCAACGCGCACGCGCCGAGACAGGAGTAAGCTTGTTGCGGCACGATCCGGCGTTGATTGCGTTGCTTGATTTCCAGTCCGGCGTCCTGCCGCCAGGCACATACCGCGTGGTGCAGGGACGCTGGCCAGGCTCACACGCACCGGAGTTCGTGAATACGGGCGATCACATGAAAATTGACGTGGGCGGCGAACGCGAGTGGCCACAGCTCAGCCTCGCCGCCTGGGTGCGGCTTGACCGCCTGGGGGCGCCCTATCAGTCGCTGTATCATACCGATGGCTGGGCGGGCGACAAACCCGGGCAGGTGCATTGGATTATCAATCATGACACGACAATGCGCCTCGCCCTGCAAGGCAACACCGTGGCACCTGGAACGCATGACCGCTTCCCTGATTCCCGCACGCCGGTGCTGCCGGAGCAAGGACGCTGGGTACATCTGGCCGTCGTCTATGATTCGGTGGCCCACACCGTGCGATTCTATCTCAATGGCCGGTTCGACAGGGAAGTGCGCCAGGAAACCGCCTTCCCGGCCCGGCTCGGTCCCGCCCAGATCGGCAATTGGAACCAGCAAGACCGCAAGCTCAGCGGCCGGGTGGGTGAACTGCTCATCCTGGGCCGTGCCATGAATGATGACGAAGTGCGCGCACTGCATGCCGCCGGAACCCCCTATCTCTGAGGCCTTGATGACGACACTCCGCTTTTTTTCCACCTTCGCCACCTTCGCCACCTTGCTCAGCCTGACCGGTGCCAGTGCCGCAGCCCCCGTTGACTTCGTCCGCGATATCCGGCCGATCTTCCAGAAGCACTGTTATGAATGCCATGGCGAGAAGAAACAAAAATCTGGCCTGCGCCTGGACCTGAAGTCCTTCGCTCTGCGCGGCGGGGACAAGCACTCACCTGACATCATTGCCGGCAAGGCCAGGCAGAGCCCGCTGCTCCTCATGGTAACGACTCAGGACGAAGATGAGCGGATGCCCCCCAAGGGCGAAGGCTTGTCGCCTTCGGAAATTGCGGTGCTTACGGCGTGGATCGATCAAGGAGCGGTGTGGTCGGATGGCGTGGATCTCGTGAAAATCGAGGACAAGCGCGATCACTGGTCCTTCAAGTCCATGACCGATCCCACTCCGCCAGAGACCCGGGACAAAGCGTGGCCGCGCAACGACCTGGACCGCTTCATCCTAGCACGCCTGGAGAAGGAAGGATTGCACCCGGCCCCCGAAGCCAACCCCATCGCCTGGCTGCGCCGCGTTTCATTCGATCTCACGGGCCTGCCTCCCACCCCGGAGCAGGTCAAAGTCTTCACCCCATCCGCAACGGAGAGCGTAGTCGACGACTTTCTCAAATCACCGCGTTACGGCGAGCGCTGGGCGCAGCACTGGCTCGACGTGGTGCGCTATGCGGACACGCATGGCTTCGAGGTCAACACGGAACGCCCCAACGCCTGGCCGTATCGCGACTACGTCATCCGCAGTTTTAACAACGACACGCCGTATGACACCTTCATCCGCGAGCAGATCGCAGGCGATGCCCTGAAACAGGACACGGCGACGGGATTCCTGATCACGGCGTCGGTGCTGCTGCCGGGCCAGATTGGCAAGGATGAGCCATCCAAGCGTCTCGCCCGGCAAGACTCCCTGGACGAAATCGTGACGAACATCGGGCAGACGTTTCTTGGACTCAGCGTGGGCTGCGCGCGCTGTCACGATCATAAGTTCGATCCCATCTCCCAGCGCGACTATTATGCCATGCAGGCGTTTGTCGCCGGCGTTGAGTATCAGGACCGCGAACTGCACACACCCGAGGCCGAGGCCCTGCGGCTCGACGCGAAGCGATGGAAAACGCGGCTGGCCACCATCGATCAACAGCTTGGAAGCTTTGTCCCCCTGGCAAAAGCGGGTGCCAGGCGCCCGCCGGTGAACGCCCGCATGAACGCCGATCACTTCGCACCCGTGAAGGCCAAACGCGTGCGCTTCACCATCCTCGAGACCAACAACCTGGAGCCGTGCATCGACGAGTTGGAAGTATTCGACACCTCCGGCCGCAATGTCGCTCTCGCGAGCGCTGGCACCACGGCCACGTCTTCCGGCGACACCACCGTCGCAGACCGTCACGAGTTGCGGCACATCAACGACGGTCAGTATGGCAATTCACGCAGCTGGATGTCGAATGAGACAGGCAAAGGCTGGGTGGTGCTGGAGTTTCCCGAAGAGCACACGATCAACCGTGTGGTGTGGGGTCGCGACCGCGAGGACAAGTTCCACGACCGTCTGGCAACCCGCTACCTCATCGAAGTTGCCGACAGCCCGGGCACCTGGCGCAGCGTCGCGGACTCCAGTGACCGGCAGGCGTTTAAGCCGGGCAATAAGAAGCCCCTCGAATTCTCACTCAAGGGGCTTAGCACTGAGGAGGCGAAAAAGGCGGGGCCACTGATTCAGGAAAAGACGAGGCTGGGAGAGAAGGTGAAGACTGCGGAGAACGCCGGGAGAGCCTTCGCAGGCAGGTTCCGCACGCCCGATGAAATTCATCTGCTGAATCGCGGCGACCCCGAGCAGCCCAAGGATGAAGTTGTCCCCGCCGTTCTCAGCTCGCTTGGAACGTTGAACCTGCCAAAAGACTGCGCCGAGCAGGAGCGGCGCAAGACGCTTGCCGGATGGATCGCGAGCCCGCGCAATCCGCTCACGGCGCGCGTGATGGTGAACCGCCTCTGGCAGGGCCATTTCGGTACCGGCCTCGTCGAGACATCGAGCGATTTTGGCCACAACGGCACCACACCCTCCCATCCCGAACTGCTGGACTGGCTTGCGCAGGAATTCATCCGCTCCGGCTGGTCGGTCAAGCACATGCACAGGCTGATCGTGCTCTCCGCGACGTATCGGCAAAGCTCTTCCATTGCGGATTCCAAAGCGGGCTCGGCAGACAATCTGATATCCGCAATCCGAGATCCACAATTGATCGACGGGGACGATCGTTTTTTGTGGCATTTCCCCTCCCGTCGACTCGAAGCGGAAGCCATCCGTGACTCCATGCTCGCCGTGAGCGGCCGCCTCAATCTGAAGATGTACGGCCGCGGTTTTGACCTGTTTGCCCAGCGCGGCGGTCTCAGCGGATTCACGCCCGTCGAGTCCTACACCGGCGAGGGCCTGCGCCGCATGATCTACGCGCACAAAGTTCGCCGCGAACGCGAGGCGGTGTTTGGCTCCTTCGACTGTCCCGATGCCGGACAGAGCACCGCCCGCCGCCGCGATTCCACCACGCCCATCCAGGCGCTGAATCTCTTCAACAGCCGCTTTACCATCGACGAATCCGACGCCCTGGCCGCGCGCGTAAAGGTCGAGGCCGGCAACGAGGTGCCAAGACAAATCCGCCGTGCCTATCAGCTCGCACTCAACCGCGATCCAAGCGCGGATGAACTCCTCGACGCCAAACCCGCTGTCCGCGACCACGGCCTATCTCCCCTGTGCCGAGCGCTCTTCAACAGCAATGAATTCCTGTTCGTGCCGTGATCCAGACCCATTCCACAATCCTCCCGCTCATCGCAGACATTTGGAAAAGCAGCGAGAGGAGCCCGGATCGCTCAATTCGACCTCCTACTTTGCCGTTTTCCCCAGTCCAAAGGTGAAGATGATCGCGGCTGATGCCAGCATCGAGCAGCACAAGTAGTACAGGCCGCCCACGAATGAGCCGGTGATGTGCTCCACCGTGCCCAGAACATTCGGCCCCAAAAAGCCGCCCAGGTTGCCGATCGAATTGATCAGTCCGATGCTGCCGGCCGCCGCCGACTCGGTTAGAAACAGGCTTGGCAGAGCCCAGAACGCAGGCATGTAGCTCTTGAAGCCGGCATAGGCGAAGCCAAAGCACACGATGGTCAGCGGCAGGTGGCCCTGGGTTTGCGGCATCAGACCGAGGGCCAGGGAGCCCATCAAAATGGGCAGCACGGCATGCCAGCGCCGCTCCTTGAGCCGGTCGGAACTCCACCCCACGACCAACTGTCCGACCACTGCCACGGCAGGTGGCAGCATGATCAGCCAGGTGAGCTTGCCCATGTCCATGTCGTACCAGGATTTCAGAATGCTCGGCATGAAAAACTCGATGCCGTAGCTGCCGGTGACGGTGCAAAAGTAGGCCAGTGCCAGCAGCAGCACCTTCGGATGCTTCAGTGCCTCCAGAACAGTCATGCGCTTGCCCTTGCGCGTCTCCGCCCGCTCGCGCTCCAGTTCCGATTCCAGGGCATCGCTTTCCTCAGGCGTGAGCCACTTCGCCTGCCGGGGCTTGTCCACAAGCCAGAGGAGCACGAACAAGCCCAATGTGATCGCCGGCAAGGCCCAGAAGACGTAGACCCACTGCCAGCCCACCATGCCCAGCACCGGGGGATGATCCGGCCCTGAACCAATCTTGAGCAGCGCGTCGGAAATCTTCGGGCTGATGATCTGGGCACAAGGCGTCGCGATCAGGAAGGTGGCCAGGGCGCGGGCGCGATCCCGGCTGGGGAACCAATGCGTCAAATAGACCACCACGCCGGGGAAGAAACCCGCCTCGGCCAGACCCAGAAAAAACCGCACCGTATAGAACTGCATCGGTGTTTTCACCAGCGCCGTAAGACCGGCCATCAGGCCCCAGGTCACCATGATGCGGCAGATCCATTTGCGCGCGCTCCAGCGCTCCACCATCAGCGTGCCGGGGATCTCCAGCAGGAAGTACCCGAGGAAGAAAATGCCCGCCCCAAAGCCGATCACGCTGTTGTCAAAGCCGTGCAGATCGCGCGTCATCATGAGCTTGGCTACGGCTACGTTCTGCCGGTCCACATAAGCGATCATGTAGCTCACAAACAGCAGGGGCAGCAGCCGCCAGTAGGCTTTCGAACGGGCGCGATCAAGCGCGGCGAGGTGGCTGGCGGAGTTGGGGGAGGCGCAAATCATGAGCGGGATAGGACGAACGGAAGACCCCAGTCTATCGGCAGGGTGGGCGGGGCGACAAGAACCGTTTCGATCAGGTTGACCGCGCCGCCATTGCCTGCGTACTCATCGGCGATGCGCTCCGCTCTTGTTTCCCTGCTGTTTGCCTGCTCGCTGCCCGCCCTTGCCGGGGACGTGCGCTTCGTCAGCGAGTCCGTGCAAATGGCCGTGCCTTTCCGCATTACCCTTTATGCCAAAGACGAGGCCACAGGCAAGGCGGCGGTCGATGCCGCCCTGGAGCGCGTGGAAGCCCTCAATGCCATGCTCAGCGACTACCTGCCAGAGTCCGAGATCAACCTGCTCTCCAGTTCCTCCGGCAAAGGCAAGGCGGTGGTGGTGAGCCCGGATTTATGGAACGTGCTGGCAAGCTCCCAGCGCATCGCCGAGCTCTCTGGTGGCGCGTTCGACGTCACCGTGGGCCCCCTGGTGAATGTCTGGCGGCGCGCCCGCCGCCAGCAGAAAATGCCTCCCGCCGACCTTATCGCGCGCATGAAAGAACGCTGCGGCTACCGCAAGATGCTGATGGATGCGGCGCACCATGCTGTGGAACTGACCGTGCCGGAGATGCACCTGGACGTGGGCGGCATGGCCAAGGGCTATGTCGTGGACGAGACGTTGAAGGTCTTGAAGCAACATGGCATCACCCGCGCCGTGGTGGCCGCCAGCGGCGACATCGGGGCCGGCGACGCCCCGCCAGATGCACCCGGCTGGCGCATCATGATCGCCCCCCTGGATGTTCCCGGCGCCCCTCCCGCCCGCTATGTGATGCTGTGCAACTCCGCCGTCTCCACCTCGGGCGACTCACACCAGCGCGTGGAGTTCAATGGCGTGCGCTACTCTCACATTGTCGATCCGCACACCGGCATCGGCCTCACCGATCACAGCTCCGTTACCGTCATCGCTCCCGACTGCACCACCACCGACCTGCTGGAAACCACGGTCTCCGTGATGGGGCCGGATGCCGGCATGAAGATGATCGAAGGCATGGACAAGGTGGCCTGCTACCTCGTGCGCAAGCCCGGCGAGAAGATCGAAACAAGGGAGTCGTCGAGGTGGCAGGAGCTGGCGCATGACAAGTGATCTAAACTTGCGCGCCTGCTCAATGCCTTATTGACCACACGCGAGGCCTCTGGCTTGCTCTGCGCCGTGCATCCCGATCCCACCTCCCTGCTTCTCCTCGCCACCGCGGCTGTCGCGGTGCTCATCGTCCTGATCGCCTGGCTGCGGATCAACGCCTTCCTGGCGCTGCTGCTGGCCGCTGTGATGATGGGGCTTGGCTCGGGGATGGCTCCGGCGAAGGTGGTGGCGGCCTTCCAGGATGGCATGGGGGCCACATTGGGAGGAATTGCCGGGGTGTTGGGCCTGGGCACAATCCTCGGCGGCCTGCTGGCGGCTTCGGGCGGGGCCGAGGTGCTGGCCAAGGCTTTGATCAAACTGTTTGGACCGAAGCGGGTGCATTTGTGCCTCATGGCGCTGGGCCTGTGCATCGGGCTCACGAGCTGGTTCGCAGTCGGCCTGGTGATGCTGGTGCCCATCCTGTTCACCCTGGCGAAGGAGACCAAGGAGCCCTTCCTTAAACTCGCCATCCCGCTGCTGGCGGTGCTGTCGATCATGCATGGCGTGATGCCGCCCCACCCTGGGCCGCTGGTGGCCATCAAGGCGCTCGACGCAAGCCTGGGCAAAGTGATGCTTTGGGGCCTGCTGGTGGCCGTCCCCGTGGCCGCCATCTCCGGCCCCATTTTTGCGCGCTGGGCAGTGAAGCATGTGAAAGCCATCGCGCCCGAACCGCCACCGGTCAATCCCGCTGTCGAGGCTCGTCAAAAACCGACCCTGGGCCGCACCGTGGCCTCGCTGTCCGTTCCGATCCTTCTCCTGCTCTCCCAGACAGCCGTGGAAATATGCCTCGCCGTAGCCCCTGGCAGCATGATTCCCACCTTGAACGCCATTCGCAGTGTGACCGCCGTCATTGGCGACCCCACGGTCGCCCTCGGGTTGTCCGTTCTGTTTGCTGCCTGGGCATTCGGCTTTACCCGCAATGAGGCGCTCAGCGTGGGCGACCGGTCCATCGCCGTCGTGGGCATGACCTTGCTCGTGGTGGGCGGCGGCGGCGGGTTCAACCGGGTGCTGAGGGAAAGCGGTGCGGCCGATGCCATCGGTGGGCTGGCCAGCCAGGCCCACCTGTCACCGCTGCTGTTTGGCTGGCTCTGTGCTGCGCTGATACGGGTGGCCACCGGCTCCGCCACGGTCGCCATCACCGCCGCGAGCGGCATGGTTGCCCCTCTCGTCCTGGCCGATCCCCACGTGAATCGCGAGCTCGTCGTCGTTGGCATCGGCTGCGGCTCACTGTTCCTCTCTCATCTCAATGACGGCGGGTTTTGGATCGTCAAGGAGACGCTCGGCCTCACCGTGTCGCAAACACTGCGCACCTGGACGGTCACCGAAACGCTCGTGGGCATCACCGGTCTGATCGTGGTCTGGGCCCTGAGCCTCGTTTTCTGAGGCAGTGCTTCGCTCCGCCAGCGCAGACTCGTCCTTGATTTTGCCGCCGTTTTCCGCCACTTCCAAGGCATGCAGCTTATCAGCGGAACCCAGATTGCCAGCCAGGTCCTCAATGAATGCCAGCGCGAGATCGCGGAACTGGCCACCAGGGGATTGAAGCCGGGGCTGGCGGTCATCCTCGTGGGCGACGATCCTGCCTCGCGGGCCTATGTCCGCTCCAAGGACAAGAAGTGCAAAGACCTCGGCCTGCACTCAGTCAAAGTCGAGCTGCCCGTGGCCACAACCCAGGAGGAGTTGCTCGCCCAGGTACGCCGTTTCAATGCCGATCCCGCTATCCACGGCATCCTGGTGCAAAGCCCGCCTCCCAGCCATATCGACGAAGCCGAGATCGTGCGCGCCATTGATCCGATGAAGGACGTGGACGGCTTTCATCCCGTCAACGTCGCCAAGCTGGCGCTGGAAGACCCCACTGGCTTCGTGCCCTGCACGCCCCTCGGTTGTCAGCGGCTGCTCATCGCCGCAGGCATCGAAACCGACGGTGCCAATGTGGTCGTCGTGGGTCGCAGCATGATCGTAGGCAAGCCCATGGCCCTGCTCATGATGGCCAAAGGTAAGGGGGCGAATGCCACGGTGACCGTGGCGCACTCGCGCACCCGTGATCTCGTGGGTATCTGCCAGCGCGCCGACATCATCATCGCCGCGATTGGCCGCCCCGAGTTCATCAAGGCCGCGCATGTGCGCGAAGGCGCCGTGGTGATCGACGTGGGCATCAACCGCGTGGAAGCGCCGGGCACCGAAAAGGGTTACAAGCTGGTGGGCGATGTCGCCTTCGACGAAGTTGCTCCCAAGTGCCGTGCCATCACCCCCGTCCCTGGCGGTGTCGGGCCGATGACCATCGCGATGCTCATGAGCAACACGATCAAGGCGTGCAAACAGCTTTCCGCCTGAGGGGTCCAGGCAAAGCCGGGTTGATCCCCTGCCCTCACTTCCAATGCATGCAGCGGAACGGATGGTCGTCGATCAGGTTCGCCTGCACGCCCCCGAGCTTGTCGGCGTGGTAGAACTGCACGCCCACGTAAAAATACACGGGCACGATGGGGGCAGCCTCGCTGACTAGTTGCTTCTCAAGGCGCTGGAAGATCGCCAGGCGTTTGGCGACATCACCTTCGGCGGCGGCCTCAACCACAAGCTGGTCGTACTCCTTGTTCTCCCAGCCGGTGCGGTTGTTGCCGTTGCCGGTCGTGAACATTTCCAGAAAAGTGTTGGGGTCGTTGTAATCCCCCACCCAGCTGCTGCGGCACATGTCGTAGCGAAGCTCGCGCAGCGAGGCGAGCCAGATCTTCTGCTCCTGCTTGGTGAGGCCCACTTCGATGCCCAGGTTTTCCTTCCACATCGCCTGCAGTTCGATGGCGATGTTCTTTTCCACACTGAGAGGAAGGTACAGGTACTCGATTCGAGGAAATCCTTTACCACCAGGGAAACCGGCCTGCGCAAGCAGCTCGCGCGCGGCCTGCGGATCGAAGGGCAGCCCCGGCGGCGGCTGGTAGTTCTGCCCCGCTCCCGGCGGTGTCAGGCTTTGCGCGATCGGCTCGCCGAGCTGGGTGATCTTCTCGACGATCAGGCGCTTGTCGATGGCCATGGCCAGGGCACGGCGCACGCGCGCATCGGTGAACGGCGGCTTGGTGACGTTGAAGCGAATGAACCAAGTGCCAAGGAAGGGGCCAGTGTGAAACCAGCTCTGCTGCTTGAGCTTGAGGGTGAGCGAGGTAGGCACCATGCCTTTGTCCATCATGAGATCCGCTTCACCCGTCATGAAGTAGTTCAGCGCCGTGTTCGCATCCGTAATCGGCAGCACCTCAACCGTGGCCATCTTCACATTCGCCGCGTCCCAATAGAGGGGATTTTTCTTCAACCGAATGTGGTCATCGAGCTTCCATTCGTCCAGAAGGTAGGGCCCGTTGCCCGTCACGTTGCCGGGTCTGATCCACTTGGAACCATATTTTTTCACCGTCGGCAGGTGAACAGGGGCGAGGGTGGCGAAGGCGCACATGTCGATGAAAAAGGGCGTGGGATTTTGCAGATCCACACTCAACGTCTTCGCATCCACAGCGTGGACGCCCACCTGCGAGAAGTCCTTCAGCGTGCCCTCGTTGTAGGCCTTCGCATTTTTCACCAAGTAGAGCTGGCTCGCGTACTCGGCCCCGAGCGCGGGCTCCAGGGCGCGCTGCCATGACCGAACAAAGTCGTTCGCCGTCACCGGCTCGCCATTGCTCCATCGGGCGGCCTCCCGGAGGTGAAAGACATAGTGCTTCTTGTCCGCGCTGACTTCCCACTTCTCCGCCGACCCCGGCTCCGGCCTGCCCTTGTCATTGATCCGGCAGAGCCCCTCAAACAGGGACTCCTCAATGCGCATGCTCACCTGGTCCGTGACCATTGCCGGATCGACCGTTTCAGGCTCGGCGCTTTGGGCGAACACCAGATCGGCGCGCTGTCTCGACGGGCCGCAGGAGGACAGAAGAGCGATGAGCGCGAAGGTCGTTAGAGTGGCAAGTGTTGAGTGGTAAGTACCAAGCATTGAAAGGGTTGGTTCACCAGCAAAGGCGGAGGAGGAGCCATCTGACAGTTTGGTGATCATCGGTTCTTAATACTTGGTACTTAACACTTCCCACTCGGTTCACGTTTCTCACCACCGCAGTTCCGCCAACCCTCTCTCCTCCATCTCCTTCAGCGTCCACTGGTACTCCTTCACCAGCTGATCCTCCACGCTTTCACTGCGCATCGCCTCCGGCAGCACTTCCCAGGTGTAGGTCTCCATTTCAATGTGCTGGCACTTGCCAGGATTCGCCCCGAGCCAGTCCATGGCGCCGAGCACGTGATTGCTGGTGTCATCAAAACCATTGGCGGGCCGCGCGTGAAGGGGGATGTGAAAATGCACGCGCCACTCCTCGCCCAGGTCGTGAGGTGACAGCTTCGCATGGGCGAGCGCGAGGTCCAGATCTTTGAACCGGCGCAGCGGCAGATCGCCATCCCGGATCACCACCTGGTGGAAGTACACGGGCTCGTCGAAATGGCTCAGGCGCTCGATGTTCTCGGGGGTCGGTTTGAGGCGCAGGGCGTTGCTGAAGTGCAGCTTGCTGAGACGAATGCCGGAACCGGTGATCCGCTCCAGTGCTTCGGCGGCTTCTTCGAACTCGATGGCAAGGTGGCAGGTGTCGTAATTCAGGCCCACGAACTTGAAGAAATCCTTGTCGCCCGGATTCGCATCGGCATACAGCCCGAAGAATTTCAGCGTCTCGCCACTGGTCTCAAACAAGCCCAGCGGTTCCGGCTCCATGCCCAGATGCAGGTCGTGGCCCGTTGCCACGCTCACCTTTTCGATGTGCTCGCGGCAGGCGCGCAGGTTCTTGAAGATTGTCGCGATGTCATCACCGTTGAGACCAAAAGTCTTGTGCGAACCTGGCAGAGTGGAGACGCTGCCAGCCATGCCCTTGGGCAGAAGCTTGGCGAGGATGTCAAACAGCAGGTTCGTGTAATCCACCCGCTCCTGGCTCGTCCAGTCCGGCTTGAACACCTGCTCCTTCACCCGCGTGCCGTGGAACGACCCGTAGGGGAAGCCGTTGATGGTGAAGACATAACAATCGTGCATTTCCAGCCACTCCTGGAATTCCGCGATCATGCATGGCGTGTTGAGTTCCTGGGCCGCCCGCGCGCTGAGCCGCAGGCCGATGCCATATGGTTTTCCCTTCGCCACTCGCTGCCGCACCTTCAGCGTATGCTCGCGCAGGCCCAGCCACGTCTCCTCCCACGATTCGCCGCGATGGATGTTGGTGCAGTAGCCGAGATGGATGCCGTGGTTGAGAAGCATGCCGCCACGTTAGAACGGGTCTCTCAACGCGCAAACTTGTAGCGCGGCCATATTGACCCACGACATCCCGCCAGAATCGCCTTGCTAGAGACTGCCATGTGATGGCAAGCTCTGTGCTGCCTGTGAACCTTCTGCTGCTCCTATGAACTCCGACTATTCCCGCCCCTCTGGTGACGGCCCGTCTCCGGCGGTGATGGTGATTGGCGCGCTGGTTCTCAGCGGGCTGGTGTTTTTCTTCTTCACGAAGCAGCATCTCACGAGCAAGCCTCAGCCAGAGC
>Ga0209697_10006475_pt1 | contig 14142 bp, 7 predicted proteins | sample AliMusrvi5mmetaG_FD_184115 | JGI IMG/M metagenome (GOLD analysis project Ga0209697, IMG submission 184115) | Freshwater lake bacterial and archeal communities from Alinen Mustajarvi, Finland, to study Microbial Dark Matter (Phase II) - Alinen... | ecosystem: Environmental > Aquatic > Freshwater...
AAACTTATTTGCGCATTGGAAAGCGGGGTATACCTCGACGGTTAGATGATGGGAGCCGGATGAGCGGGGACGTTCCTGTCCGGATCTGCGAGGGGCTGGAGGTGAAATTCCTCCGGTCTACTCACCTCAAACATCAAGTCAGCAACGCTATGTCGGAAGGCTTAAACAGCAAAATCCAGTTGTTAAAGGCGACTGCCCGAGGGTTTCGAAGCTTCGAAAGCTATCGAACAAGAATCCTCTTTTACTGTGGGAAACTGGATATGACAATCTAACTGCGCAGTAATATGAAATTTCTTTTCCATTAAATTCCGCGAAGAGCCCTTCATAGTAACAACGCATAAACGCATAAAAAGCAATAAAAAGTATACAGCTTAGATAAAAGAAATTGAAAGGAAAATAGCAATAATAGATATCGTCCGCTATGTTGAGCAAACTTAGATACGGTTCAGTCTGGAGCAAAATTACTATCGGAATTTTTTTTGTTCTCGGATTGCTTGCTGCGCGATATTTTCTAACAGCTACTCATATCTCTGGAAATATAATTCCAATTGCATACGGCGAAGGTATCTCTTGGCGGGTTGAATACAATAATGAGGGCCAAATTTCACGAAGGATAGATCCTGCAGGCAGAGCAACGCTATATGCATACACGTTTTCATCAGACAGATCAATACGTACAGTAACGGAAACATCTCCTGATGGTTCAGCAGTTACATGGCAGTATGATGCCAATGGAAGGGTTGAGAATATGAACGATGGTGTGAGTGAGGTTGCTTATAGCTACGATAATCGTGGGCTGTTGGCTACTGTGGATCGCAAGGGCACTCCACAAATCAATTATAAATATGATGATCTTGGACGCCTTGCTGAGAAAAAAATTGGGAACTTTTATCGTATAGCATGGACATACGATTTTCTTGGACGTATTGCTAAAATTGAGACGCCTGCTGGTGATATCACCTACAATTATCAGACAGGGCAGAACACTGTCATTCGTTCACTTCCCAATGGGGTAAAGACTTTCTGGAAACGGCAGCCCAACGGAGAACTGTCGGAGATTACACACGGATTTTTCAAAAACCCTGATGACCGACAGTATTCGGTGTTGTCCAGCTTTTCCTACAATCATGGCCCTGACGGGCGGATTACCACTATCAGCGAATCCTCTGGGCAAAGTAAATTTACGAGGCAGTACGCTTATGACACTATGGGCAGGCTTGTTCGCGCAACAGGCCCCGGTGGAAGCGAGTACGGTTATGAATACGATCAGGAAGGCAACCGCACAAAGGCAACAAAAACAGGGAGTCCTGAACAGCTCTGCACTTACGATTGGGCGGGTCGGTTGACCAACATGGATGGGAAACCAGTTCAGTACGATACTTGTGGCAACCTGACCAGCGTCACGTTGGATGGTGTTGCACGGAAATACGCCTATCGCCCCGATGGTCGTTTGGCAAAGGCGGAGTCGGGCAACGAATCTGCTGAATACCGTTATGACGGCAATGGCCAGCTTGTAGTTCGCAAGAGCACATCAGGAGAGACGCGCTTTATTCCCGATCCGCTATCAAGCAATGGGCACCCGCTGGTGATTGATGAGCCGGGTGGAGTGCGCACACTTGTGATTTGGGAGGGTGATACTCCACTTGCGCTTGTACGAAACGGTAAAGTGGAATGGTTGCTGCACGATCATTTGGGCTCTGTACGGTTGGTGACGGATGCCCAAGGCCATGTGAACCGCTCCTGTGATTACGATCCTTTCGGGGTACCGGTCAATGCACAGCGAGCCTCGTCGCTGACGCTTGGATTTGCAGGGCTTTTCCGGGATGACCAAACTGGGGGATATCTGACAATGGCGAGGGCTTATGCTTCAACACTTGGCAGTTTTCTACAGCCTGATCCGCAGAAGCGCATACCCTCAATAGATTCTGAGAGTTGCTCGTTTTACTCATATAGTGGAAATGACCCCGTGAACTTCATTGACCTAAATGGTACCGAGCGGACACTTGCTGAAATGCGCGACAAGCAACTTGAAATAATGGATAAAATACGAGAGCAGCAAGCAGATATGCGCGACAAGCAACTTGAAATGATGGATAAAATACGTGGGCAGCAAACTGAAATGCGAGACAGGCAATACGAAATGATACAGCAGACACAAGATCTATTGCATCAATACGAGGGATTTCGTGATGGATTTTTGTACTTATATCCTCGCATACTTGTGGCAGAAGGTCTTAATATTTACCAATATATTCCTCTAGGTGTAGGAGGTATGCCCCAAGCCATAGGATTGCTTGCAACATCCCCTTTAGGTGAGGCGATCATGAATAGCTATGAAAATGACATTGGAAAAGTTGCTCCGAACTCGCTTGCAATTTTCAAAACTCAAAAAGATGCGTTGAAAAAGGCCAGTGAACAATTTCAACAAATAGAGAAGGCAATACAAATTGTAAAAGACATACCCGAAACCGCCATTAAATACCTCATAAATACAGTTGAGATTAAGCACTATAATCCTAAAACATTACAAGAAAATTGGATGACTTGGAATTATAGAGGTATTCCACAGCCATTACATTTTTCTTACAAGATAGAAAAACAAGCAATTGTAAAAACTACAACGTCCCTTGATTTAAAGGAAGTATTGAAAACTATTTCTGATAAAACGATCGGCACACTTAATTACGCAATAAAAAATGAAGTTAAGAAGAAGGTACTCAATTCATTGGCTAATAATAGCGAGGGAAGAGATATTCGAGATGTTGGTTTATATTCTTCCCCTGTCGGCGGCGTATATCTTGGCGGTTCAGGCAGGATGCTCGAAGGAATGGGTGAACTGAAAGGTGTGCGTACCGATGCCAACGGCAACTTGATTCTCGTTGGTGAAGAGGAAGGAAGCATCAAGCTGCCGCCATTGCGTCTGGATGATGTGGTCACCGTCTTTCGCTCGGTCTATCTGAATGGCGAGGGCCCGACGGTGACGATTGATCCCAACCCGGAAAACCCACAGAAATCTCCTATGGTTATCCGGCACAGCAAGGCAACGGAAGACACCTATGTAGGTTGGGTTTTGTATGAAACGGACCGCCTGATGAAAGGCTATGGCCAAGGGGTGGACAATATAACCAAAAAGGGTATTGATAGTCGGATACCTGGTTACGCCAATGTTCTGGAGACAACGTACTTCGGAGGAGGCGACCTGCAGGAGGCTCAGAAAATGGGAATTTGGGAAAGGTTTTGGATTGTTCCGGCGGCGGCGCGCCGCTACGAAGGTACACGCAAGGAATTGACACTTTTCGATGTTCCCCTCAAAGTCAAGACTCAGAAGATGAGGTGGGTAAACGGCAAGTTGGTGGACGATCCGACGGGTCAGTCGTCACCCGGTGCTCAGGCGTTTACCTCTTGGTTTACAACCAATTATGATGCTATTGGTAGCGAGCAGTATCTCATACCTCCCAAGGAGACAGGCATCACAAAACCTGTGCCGGTATTCACGGAATTGCGCCGGATCGCGCTTTTGACTGCTGTGGCCGAAAAACTTCGAGATCAGGGAACCCCCATGCCGTTCTGGATGAATGACTATGATGTCCGGAAAATATCTTTTGAGCATGTCACGCCGGCCATGGAAGTAACTCGTAAGCGTTATGCGGGAAACACTATTCGGATTGCACGGGTGTTCGGAGGTGTTGAACTTTCTCCAGAAAGCAAGGCGGTCAAAACTTATACAACTTCTGCTGATGTGGCCAAGGCTCCTGTCGAACTTCGCAAGGAGGTGGAACGCAGTGTAAAGCTTGCAGAACATCTTGAGGGGGTAATTAGTGACGTGGCACCAAGCCCGCTAACCGTCAATCGGGTGTCTGATGGTAACAAAGAGTATAAGATGGTCTCTATTCCAGGTGCAGAGACACAGGCTTTAGGCCCATGCCGCCTTGATGAAGTTGATCTTGCAGTCCCGATCGCAGGCGGCAGAAATATACAGCTCGCACGCAGTTTCAATTCATTTTTTAATCCAAAAGGGGCGTTAGGCGAGGGATGGTCACTGGATTTACCTCGACTGCAGGAGCTTCGCATTCCAGCTAATCGAGAAGGCGGCAAAGTATCATACTCAATAGGGTATCAACTGTTAACCCCTCTCAACAGTATTCAAGCCCGATTCAAGGATGTAGGCCCAGTAAATGAACTTGGAGGTAGCCGTTTACTGGTACCAGATTCCGACGGGCTTTTTTTTGGATTGGGTAATGTTCGACCATTCTTCTTGAAGAACATGGAAACACAGGTGCTCCTGTTAAAAAATGGTCAAGAGTGGCATTTTACAAAGTATGGAGACCTTATTGCGGTCAAAAATGGACCGCAAATCACAATTTACGAGCGGGGTGCTGCTGGTCAGGTATCTCGCATTGTTGCTCTGATCGGTGGCCAACTTGCCGGTGAGATCAGTTTAGGATATGATGGGAGTGGCAAGTTGGTAAAGGCGATCGGGAGTTCATATGACAACAAGCAATCAAAATCTGTTGAAGTAAACTACAACTACGATAATCTTGGCAGGTTGTCTGCTGTGGCATCTGACAGGGGAACAATTGGATATCGTTATGCTGGTTCACTGGTAACCGCTGTCACTTGGGCAGGTAAGGCAGGTGGTAATCAGGCTAAAGTTCTTCGTTCTTTTCAGTATAACATTCATGGGCAGATGCTATCAGAGAAGTCAGATGATGTCACTTTCGCGAACACTATTTCTCAGTCGCCAGAAGGTCTGACTGTGTCTTCACAAGAGTTACTGAAAGGTGGAAAAGAGAGCGGTAACAAGATGGTTATGCAATATGATCGATATATGCGGCCAACCAAAGCTGCGGCCGATGGTACAAACACAATGTGGGTTTATCCCGCAGGCGGTGGCGTTGAGATGACCATTACAACACCTGACAAGCAATCAGTGAGGCTTATTGAATCTCAGGATGGCAGAAGCAGAACAATGGAACGCAATGGAGTTTCGTGGCTCTCTGCACAATATAATAAGAGCGGAAAATTATCCAGCTTGTCTGAATCCGGTCGATCGATGTTGACTCAGGAATGGCGTCAGGATGGGCAATTGTCCAGAATGGAGAATCCAGCTCAAGGCACCTCTTTCCAATATGATGGTCAGGGTCTGCTTTCTTCCATTATTTTGCATCCAGCCAAGGCAGGGACAAAATTGTCGGAATGGCAGGAAACCAAGGTTGACCGTAGAGGGCGTCCGATTGAGGTAAAAGATTACACTGGGGGACATATCCTTTTGAATTATGATGAATGGAACGGACTCTCTGCCATAGTTCAACAGGGTAAAAACGGAGAAGGAAATTATGGATGCAACATCAAACGCGACGGAAATGGTCGTATTGATGCTGTGAATTCTTCCTGGGGTAATACGGTCTACAATTACGATAACGATGGTAATTTCAAGAAGATTGTCACGACTCGTGGAGACCGATCTGCCACAGTCAATTTCGAAAATGGGAGGGTTCTTACCATGACCGGGTTTGATGGTGGCCGTACATCTTTCGAGAATCATAACAACGGTGCTCTTGAGGGGATGCCCCGGGTGATTACCTGTCCGAATGGCTTGGAGTTGGCGCACAATTATGACAGCAAAAATCGACTTTCTACCGTCAATGTTGGAAAACTTCGTCGTGTACGTCTTGAATATGATGATAAGGGTCGGGTAGTTGCCTATGCGTGGGAACCTGCCAAAAGTTGAATAATCTATTGATACCAAACATCCTAATATGAAATCTTGCTTTGCGGATGAGTAAAGATGCAGAGGTTCGGAATACACAAGAAAATAATTTCAGAATACTAAGGCGGAAGTTATAAGGTAAATTTTCTTACTATTTAGTGCCTGACAGAAAACCCCTGCAAATTGATAAAGCCAAAGCAATACTTGACAGATTGAAAATCACTCATAATCTTTAATACCAAAATTGAACCGGGTAAGTTGGATCTGAGAAGAGATAAGCAAAGAGCCCAAATGGTGCAATCGTACGCCAATTTCACTGCGCTTGAAGGGTTATGTTTATACACAACAAAAGTTGGTGATAGCGTAATCCGGGGCACATCCTCTATAACATATTTTTGTATATGACTCAAGTTGCCGAGGTAAATGAATGTCAGGAGTTGCTTGATTTTGTAGCTCCTGATTTATATCGAAAAAACCTGCACAGGGTATTGGGACTTTCTTTAGGCTCTTCACCTGCAGATGTTCGCCGCCAACAGAAGCGTTTGGAAATGCAGAGGAAACTTGGAGTTGGTTCGTCCTCGCAACATGAGGAGCAATCTCCATTGGCATTCCAGACTACATCAGAGGATATCGACGTGGCCATGGACCGGATGAATAACCCAAAAGCCCGGCTACTCGACGAACTTTTCTGGTTCTGGCCTACAAACGGTGAGAAAACAGATCAAGCGCTTGATGCTCTTAATGAAAATAAGATAGAAGCGGCTCAAAGGATATGGGCCGATCAGGTAAAACAGGGTGGTGACAGGGCACAGATTGCAATTCATAACCAGACCGTTTTGCGTCATTTGGTCATATTGGATTATGAACTTGATGCAAAAAAGATGAATCATCATCTCTTCTCGAAAGATAACCGGGTGAATCAATGGACTGAGATTTTTGACGGATGGTGGACGGTATGCCAGAGCGAAACATTTTGGACACTACTCGAAAAACGTGTTCATGAAATAGACGACATCCAATTGACAAGATATTTTGTGAGTAGTATCCGACATTCACTGCCAAAAGCCCTGTTGTTGGTAAATGCTCAACTCGCCTGCAAAGCGGCCCAAAATGGTGACTCCGGTTTGGCAAAGAGGCATATTAATATGGTTGAATCTGCGGCAAAAAGCAGGGATTTGCATGATGACGTTGTGCGAGAGGCTCTCAAACCTTTCCGTACACACCTTAAAACTGCGATTGATACCGCAAGGAACCGATGGGAAACTTTTCCGCAACAAGGACGTCGTCATATACTTGATCTACACGATCAAACAACAAAAATATTGACGACTGTAGACATGATTTTGCCCCAGGAGAGTCCTGTCCGGATTGGCCTGCATGATATGGTAGCCGAAGCAATATTTGATGGGCAGTTATCATACTCAAACAAGACGGAAAAATGGGATGAAGGCATCAAACTGCTCGAAATGGCGCAGGATATCGCTCTTGGTGAGACTATCAAAGGCAGAATAGCGGATCATATCAGGATACTGAACGAGAACAGCGCATCAGGCAATGACTGGTGCTGTCCAGGATATTGGGAACTTCCTGATGAGATACTTGCCTCTCTTGAAGCTGCACGTCAAAAAGTGAAAGCGGGTAATTATAATGCTTCCATTGGAGAACTTGCAATTCTTGACGTTGAAATAGGCAAGCCATTGCGGCGTGCTCTCGGTTATAGTTTAAGTCACAAGGGTATTCATGTTTTCAATGATGCAATAAACGAACTTAATCAAGAGAGTTCTGCTATTGAAAAAATTATGGCCAAGCTTAGAGGAATGACCCAATATGAGCTTGAGAGAACCTTGCGCTCGTATCCCAATCCTAATACTCCATCCTTTATGATGCCGTCGTGTCTTTGTTGCGGAGATTCATATTATACACGTTGGGTCAACTTTACTTATAAGAATATACCGCTATTCATGTGCAGTACTTGTAATGAAAAGGATAACAGAGAACGACAAGATCGAAAAGACAGAAGCAAAGTGCATGTCAGGGAATCAATGGAGTACCTGTTGCTGGCGGATGAAGTTGATCCTGATGATCGGGGAGTGCAGAGAAGCCTTGCAAATATAACAAAATTCGCCAATGACATTGGGTGCTCAATTCCCGGTACAAAAGCTCTGAAAGATCTTCTGGGCAATTCAAAACTTAAAGGAACCCGTAAGGATATAGGGCAGTCGGCTGAAGATCATACCTGTTATTTTTGCGGCACACATCCTGCTGATCCCCAGTGCCAGATTGTTGTTGCCATGTCTGGTGAACAAAAGCGGACACAACTCATATTCGGTGAAGGGATCGAATATCTCTATGGTGACGTGATAGTGCCTCGATGTACTGAATGCCGAGATGAACATAAAGAGTATACGTTGCGAGTCGCATCCTGGCAAAAAGCCCGATCTGAGGCGGGATCCGAGTCCAAATTTCCTGAAATTGCGCAAGCAATAAAAGATTCAGAAAAGTCTGTTAGCATGGCAGAAGATGAGGAAAAAAAAGCACGTAACCCCATTAGATTTAAGGAATTAGTTACAGAAGTATCATCTTCAAAGAGCATTGTTGAGGATTTTAAGCACAGGGTTTCTGACATACAGAGCCAGTTAAAAGTAAAACAGGAGGCTATTCAGACTATTCTGAAAAGTTATAATAATGGAATGACATTTATGGCTTTCCCCCTTACCCTAACAGGGCTTATCATTTTTAGTTCCAAGAACTTTGAACTCCAAATGATAGTCGTGTTTCTTGTGCTGTTGGCCTTCCTTGCTGCCCTGCAAATACTAAAAAGCAGAAACTCACGCCAAGGAAAATCAAAGATAGAACAATTGCAAAGTGAACTTCTTGCAGCGCAAAAATCAGTTGAAACAGCGGGTAGTACTCTGAAAGCGGTTCAACAGCGACTTATCGATACTCAGAATAAATCTGAAATAGAGGCAAAGGAAATAACAAGAGATCGCATTGCAAGTCTAACGCAAGCACGCAGGAGACTACAATCAGCACAAGAGAATACGATTGCAATTTTTGAAAGAAATACCCCGAGCCCAAGTATGGCGGCCGGAATACGGTCGGAGGGGGAGTATGTTGATTGTAGGGGAATAAAAGCAATGAAGAATCGTGGTTGGAAGTTTGGAAAAGATCCGGCAGGATCTTCAGAACAGCCAACCATGGTCAATGGGTTGGTTGGATGAAATATCAAAGAACATTCTTTATCAAATCAGTGTGCGAAATCAAGAGCTAAATCAGGGGGAGTGCGGTTTATGAGCCAGAAGCAGCCGGGTAACACTAAAAAAAGAATAAAAAGAAGCGAGAGCGTATCGAACATCAAGGACGAGCTACGACAATTGTCACAACCTCCTGAATACCGGATCAAGCTTCCTGCTGTTGATTCAAAGTTGTCAAAGAAAGCAGAGGCGACCTCTGTCAATGTTCAGAAAAAAACGGTTGCCAAAAAAAGCAAAGGGGGAGATACAGTCTTATTGCGGACAGTGGCAGAAATGGCAACTTGTCTATGGTATTTGAAAACCAAGTTTTTCAAGAGAGAGTGGAATAATGATGATATTTCGCATGACGAACCATCGGCTCGACGTGCATTGGGGCGAATCAATCGAGGGATTGATGCTCTCAAAGCGGCTAACATAGATGTTCAAGATCCTGTTGACAAACGATATCCTCCCGGTAGTGAAAGCTTGATGAAACCAAGCGATTTTCTTCCAAAAGAAGGACTGACGTATGCAAAGGTTGAGAGTACGGTAGTTCCCATTATCTTTTTTGGAGATCAGCTTATCCAGCAAGGAGAGGTTTTTGTGGCAGTTCCAAAGAGCGGATCCGCTCCGCCAAATATTGAAGAGCAAGAAAATAAGGAGGAAAAGGTGTCTGCGTCAATCACGGAATCGTTGTGACTGGCTGTCCTCACAAAACAACTGAAAAAAACGTGGAGAAAAATAACCATGCAAAGAACGACAATCGATTTTGGCATTGATCTTGGAACTACCAATAGCACCATCGCGGTCATCGATGGCACTGGTGCGAAACCTATTCCCAATAAAGGCGGATCAATCATAACCCCTTCGGCTGTATGGATGGACAAACGGGGGAATCTTCATGTTGGAGTGGAAGCAAAACTCCATGCATTGGTGGATGACATGGAGAATGGTGACCTTGAGTTTAAACTGCGAATGGGACTTGGTGCTGAGGGTAAAAAGGTTTTCCGTAACAGTGGGCGGGAGATGACGCCTGAAGCACTTTCCGCAGAGGTGCTCAAGTCATTAAAAATGGATGTACAATCGACTATGGGAGAGCAGGTAATAACAGCAGTTGTGACTGTTCCTGCAGCATTTGAATTACCTCAGACAAACGCTACACAAAAAGCGGCAGAATTGGCTGGGTTCACTCGCTGTCCGTTGCTATTGGAACCGGTTGCGGCATCCCTTGCATACGGATTTCAAAGTAAGAGTGAGAATGTCTACTGGCTCGTCTACGATTTCGGTGGCGGGACGTTTGATGCTGCAGTCATGCGAATTCGTGATGGATTGATCCAGGTCGTTAACCATGATGGCGATAATCATTTGGGAGGCAAACTGATTGATTGGGATCTGGTAACGAGAAAGCTTGCTCCGGTACTCACAGAGCAGTATAATCTGCCTGATTTTCGACGTAACAATCCAAAATGGGCGTCCACGTTCGGGAAGTTGAAATATTACGCAGAACAGGCTAAAATTGAGGTATGCCGAACAAAATCCCCATCGGAGATATGGATAGATGGTCTTTGTGAGGATGTAGATGGCCGTATTGTGGATTTTAACTATACGCTCACACCCGCCGACGTCGAACAGGTGAGTAAACCGTATATTGAAAGTTCCTTGAGACTATGCCGCAAGACGTTGCAAGAAAAAGGGCTAGCTGGTTCTGATATGGAACGTATTCTTATGGTTGGAGGTAGCACCCTGAACCCTTGGGTTCGAGATGCGGTAGAGGCGGGACTGGGTGGCAAGTTGGAATTCGGAATTGACCCAGTGACAGTTGTAGCTCGAGGGGCTGCTATTTATGCGAGTACTCAGCCACTTCCTCCTTCGAAAGTGCCGTTATCCAAAGATGTTTGGCGCATTGATGTAGAACATGAGCCGGTTGGAAATGTATCCGATCCAGACATCGGAGGTCGGCTGGTTCCCCCGAACGGTCAAAATCCCGACGGATTCACTATCGAGTTTGTGGATACCAAAACAAAATGGCGCACAGGAAGAATCAGGCTTGGAGTTGAGGGGATCTTCATGACCCAATTATTTGCGGATGTAAACAGACGCTGTGAGTACAGTATAGAATTTTGTGATTCAACCGGCACAAAAATTGCGACATCACCTATGCATTTGGTCTATACGATTGGAGTTGTTCCTGATAAACCGCCAGCCTCCAATACGATAGGAGTTGGTCTGGCAAATGATGAGGTGGCAGTATTTATCAGAAAGGGAACGAAACTCCCAGCTAGGGGGAGCAGTGATTTCCGTTCAACGGTTACGCTTCGTGCTGGTAAAGCTGAGGATAAACTTCGCATTTCGGTTATTGAGGGAGAAAACGCCAAGGCAACCAGAAACCACGGGATTGGCGAACTTATCATTAAAGGAACTGATGTAAAACGGGAGTTGCCTGCTGGAAGTAAAGTGGAAGTTACACTTGTAATGGATGAATCACAGGAGGTTCGTGTCTTAGTGTATGTCTCTGCACTTGATGAAGATTTTGAGCTAAAATGGGATCTCAAAATGAAACATGATTCTCTTGAGGAGTTGCAAAAAGAAGTTTTAGAACAGAAAAAAAGAGTTGAGGCATTACGGGAAAATGCAGGAAAGACAAATAACCAAAGTGCCGATGTAGCAATATTGCGTATAGAGGATGAACAACTGATTGATCAGGTAGACTCTCTCATTGATGCGGCAGAACATGATCAGGATGCACTTTCCCAACTTGATCGGAGAATTCGTGACCTTACCTCAGCTATAGATGAAGTTGAGGATGCAGTCGAATGGCCACTCTTTCTTGAAAAAGCAGCGGAGTCGAGGAAAGATACCGAAGCTATTGTTAACCAATTTGGGGAGGAGTCTGACAAGAAACAGTTTCGGGCACTTGACAATGATTGCCAAAAAGCCATTACTATGAAGGATCTTGATCTGCTCAGGCATTGCATAGATGAGTTTGATACCCTTTATTTTGAAGTTTTAAACAGGTTGCCTGAATACCACAAAGTACGCTTCAAGAATCTTGCTGACAAGAGGCATTTGATGCGAGATTCTCAACAGGCAGAACAATTAATCAATCAGGGTGAACGAGCTATCAACAATGATGATATCGATGGATTAAAGATGATTAACCGACAACTCCGCTTTCTTTTACCCATTGACTTACAACAGCAGGCGGATAGACGAATCAGCGACCTAATCTGATGATATGTCGACTACATAATAACAAGATAGCGATATAACAAAGGGGAATCTTGAAATGCAAATAGAACCGGATAGGCAAAGTGCTCATACTGACGATCAGCATGCAGCGTCAGGTGAATCCCCTGATAGTCTCAGCAACTATTTCCTTGCGTCGTTGCTGGCTCGCCAAGGGAAGTATGAAGAAGCCTTGCGAGCGCTTAAGATAGCAATTGACTCTGGGGAATGCACCGATACTGAGGCTCTGGATCTTCACGCGCGCATTTATGCACAACAGGGTATGTTATTGAAAGCTGAGGCGTGCTGGACTGAGGCACTCCAGAAAGTGCCGGGCAACGCAAGCTATATCGCAGGGCTCTCTGCGTTGCATCGGCGCCAGCATCAACCACTTTTCAATAAGGTAAGCCTGTTCTCTTTTGCAATCGTTGCACTTCTGGTCGCGTTGCTTTACTTGGTAACCAGTGGTTATAATCAACTTAATTGGCAACAGGCTCAATTGTCTTCAAAACTGACCTCAGTTGAATCTGCCCTAAAAGCATCGCTTTATACGTCAAAATCTATCCAAGAAGTCGAGGACACCCGTTTACATCTGGAAATCAAAAGTCCACAACTTGTTGTAAAGAAAAATGCAGATCAACTCGTGATCACCTTTACTTCAGGTCTTTACAGCAAAGGAACCAAGTTCACTCCTGAGGCTGAAACGGTATTGGCTAATTTATCTAGCCAACTGGAACAGCAAGCAAAAAATATAGTAATAAGGGTAACAGGTTTTTCCGATAGCAAACTAATGCCTGCCAACAGTCGTTATATAGACAATGCAGCCATTGGGATGGCGCGAGCCTTGAAAGTTGTTGCATACATGCGAAAAACAAGTACTCTTCCAGGAGATATATTTACCGTTGACGGACAGGGTGAAAAGGGTGCTCCATATCCTAACAACTCACCAAAAAACAGGTTGCGTAACAGGACTGTGGTCATAAAGATTTCAAACAAATAAGCACTCATACGTTCAACGCGACAGAGATCAATGCTTTTGGTAAGAGAGAGGATGTGAGGAAGAAAGTTTTTGTTCTTTTTTTTTACTGATTTATTCGTCAGGATTATCTGCCAATTATCTCATTTAGTCCATCAATAACTCGAGACAATTCTTCTGCAGAAATCTTTCCGATGTTACTCCCAATCCGTTCGACTGACAAGGTTCTAATCTGGCTGATTTTAACCCAGGACTTTTTCGGAAGAGCGGCAGATTCAATCGGCAGGGTAAGTGGAAAACCTGCTTTTGGAGGTTGACTTGTTAACGCAGTTGCAATAACGGTACCTGACCGTACATTAAAAATATCTTGACTGAGCACCAAAACAGGTCGGAGACCAGATTGTTCATTACCCCGTGTAGGGTTCAGGTCAGCCCATCGGATCTCTCCTCTTAGTATTCCGGCCATATTTCTAACTCTTCGGTTATACCCTCTTCTGCCAGTTGGCTTTCTTCGACAGGATCAAGTTTTGCACACTCTTCTGCAAGTCGTCTATGCTCAATACGCTCAATTTTTTCATAGAGAGCCTCCTGTATGGCCTGGCTACGGTTTGCAAAAACATTTCTTTCGACAAGTCGGTCAATTTTTATGATGGCCAGAGCATCAATGGTTACTGCAATTTTTGTCTTCCCCATTATTTTTCCCCCACAATCTTTTCCTTACAAATAATTGTCATACTTCCTATCATACCGATTGCGGTTGATAAAAACAAAGGGTATTTATCAAGAAAATTAACTTTCTACAATGACCATCGATCAATTGCAGGGACTCCTTAATCTGGAGGTTCAGTCGATGATACATTTACACCAATCTGACGACCCTGCGGCATTTGCCATGCAGTTTCATGGCAGGAAGGATTTGCCGGTGCGGGCGATGGCGGAACAGATTGGGTGCCGGCAGAAGGCTGCAAAAAAGTTACCTGCACTTTCGCGGCATAACC
>Ga0209697_10006486_pt1 | contig 14120 bp, 8 predicted proteins | sample AliMusrvi5mmetaG_FD_184115 | JGI IMG/M metagenome (GOLD analysis project Ga0209697, IMG submission 184115) | Freshwater lake bacterial and archeal communities from Alinen Mustajarvi, Finland, to study Microbial Dark Matter (Phase II) - Alinen... | ecosystem: Environmental > Aquatic > Freshwater...
ATGCAAGCAGTAATTCTTTGCGCAATTCGCGGTTTTCGCTGTATTGAAGCACCGGAATAAAGCTTGCTTTTTGGGTAGTGAATAACCATTCACCGTCTTTTCCTGCTTCTTTTGCAGCTTCGGCGGCCGCCTGACGTACACTTTCGGGCAATCCGGCCAGATCGGCTTCTTTGTCAACAAATTTCTTGAAAGAGTTTGTTTCGTCCAAAACATTCTGTCCAAAAGTTAGTTCGGCCAGTCCAAGTTCTTTGTTTATTTCGCGAAGCTTTGTTTTTTGTGCGTCATTAAGCGCAGCACCACTTCGTACAAATTCCCTGTGGATTTTTTCCAGCAAGCGGTTTTGTTCGATAGTTAATCCAAGTTTCGCACGTTTGTCGTACAGCTTTTTTACGCGACAAAAAAGTTTTTCATTCAGGTAAATGTTGTCATTATGTTCCGATAGAATGGGGGAAACTTCATTGGCAATTTTAGCCATGTTATCATTTGTTTCGGCAGAATAAAGGTTGAAGAATACTGCTGATACTTTTTTTAGCAAATCTCCGCTATAATCCAACGCCTCAATGGTATTGTTGAAAGTTGGTGCTTTCTTGTTGCTGGCAATTGCGTTAATTTCAGCCTGATGCCGTTTGATACCTTCTTTAAATGCCGACATAAAGTGCTCATTTTTAATCTTGTCGAAGGGGGGAGCACCAAATTTGTTTTTATAAGCTTCGAAAAACGGATTGTTGGTTTTTGCAGATCCCATAAGGGTAAGTCCAATCATTAGAATTAATAAAGTTTGTTTCATATTTTTGTAATTCATTTTATAGTATTTTGTCTTTAATTCCACAAAGATAATCGTTAAATTGAATCTGAAACTTCTTGTCTGTCTTTTTGCAATTGTTGTATAAGTTCGTCAACTGAATTGAATTTTATCTCGTCGCGTATTTTTCTGATAAATTCAATTTCAAGGGATTCGTTATAAATGTCGGTATCGAAATCAAGTATATTTACTTCCAGACTGATTTTTGTGCCGTTGTCCATGGTAGGACGAATGCCGATATTCATCATGCCATTGTACCAATTTTTATTCCAATGGACACGTACTGCATAAACACCTGTTGCCGGAATTAATTTGTCCGAATCGTTAGGTTGGATGTTGGCAGTCGGGAATCCTATTTTTCGTCCGTTCTTGAATCCGTCAATCACTTTCCCACGAATGGAATATCTGTAAGTGAGTAACCGATTGGCAAGATTAATATTGCCGGTTTGAATGGCCTGACGGATAGTTGAAGAACTTATTTTATTGTCCAGTTCGGTGCTAAATCGCTTTGCCAGAATAACCTCCATGCCAAGCATTTCGCCATATTTCTTATACTCGGGAAATCCATCTGCACGATTATGTCCGAACCGATGATCGTGACCTACCAGTAGAGTTTGCACGTTGAATTGTTCATACAGAATTGATTTCAAAAAATCGAATGCAGAAAGTCCGGCTATTTCTATCGTAAAATCCAGAACAATACATATATCAATACCTGTGGAATCTAGTTGAACCAATTTTTCCGACAACGTGGTTAAAAGTTGGGGTTGAAAATCGGAATGTAAAACCTTGCGTGGATGAGTTGAAAAAGTAATAACAACACTTTTTTTATCTTGACTTTTTGCAATTGATTTAAGCTCTTCTATTAAAAACCGATGTCCGGCATGTAAACCGTCGAAGAATCCAACAGTTGCTACACAGGGAGGAAAATTATTCTTTTCAGTTTGATATATTATTTGCATAATTCGTTTTGTAAATAACAACAAATCAGTTTCAGTCAATAAATGTTTCTTTGTTAAGAAGGAAACTCAGATCTTCATTCGCATCCACCAGATAGCTTTGAATACCCAGCTTTTGAGCCATTTCAATGTTTTTCGGTCCATCGTCAAGAAACAGACATTCGTTGGCTGCTACACCGGCATCGGCAAGCAAAGCCTCAAAAATTTCATAATCCGGCTTTGCCATCCCCATTGCGTAGGAATAATAGCATTTGTCAAATACGTCCGTAATTTTCTTTCCAATGCGGGCAAATTCTCCGGCAGTGCTCACTTCAATATGCAACTGATTCGTGTTGCTCAACAACAGTAGCCGGAATTTCTTTTTCAGTTCTAACAACATATTCATCTTTTCGTTCGGAATATCACCTATAAAAGAGCACCATGCAGCATCGATCTGAGCATCTGTAAGCCGATTAAGAGCTAATTTCCGTATCTCACTACGAAATTCATCGACTCCGATTTGTCCTTTTTCGAACTTTAAGAAAAAATCTTTTTGTCCGAAAAGGCTTAGGTGTTGTTCGAAATTCTGTAATCCCAACTCTTTGAAGTTCTGAATACATTGAGGTAAATTGAGGTTGATAAGTACGCCTCCCAGATCGAATATGATAGTGGTTATATTGCTAAATTGTTTCATGCAGGATTAAAAAAGTGACTAAGAATTTTTGCGGGTTCATAAAATTTACTACTTTTGCATTCGCTTTGCAAAGATACTAAATATTTCGCAAAAGTAGGGCCTATAGCTCAGTTGGTTAGTAGCACCTGACTCATAATCAGGGGGTCACTGGTTCAAGCCCAGTTGGGCCCACCCTTTAAACAAAGGTTTTGCAGAAATGTGAAACCTTTTTTTTGTGCTTTGGATGAAATGTTCCTCAAACATTTCTATTTATTTTTTTGAAGTATCATTTTCTTTTCTCTCTTTTTGCAACTGAAATAAGTTGACTCAAATTCATATCTTTATATTTTTACAGTTGACAATGATAGAAAGTGTAAATATATAACTTCTATATTGTTTCTCTAAAAAACGGGATGTTCACTTCGTTCTCCATGTGCAATCGGTATATATGGGTTTAGCACACTACAAAAACAGCCGAACATTCGTCCGGCTGTTTAGAATAATACAGTTTTATTAAAAAGAAATTAGAATTTTAGGGTTATTCCTGCCAGCAGATTGATTCCTGCTTGCGGATAACACCCGAAATAATTATAAACCGGAGTTGATTGGTCATAAACTGGATTAGGTGTAGTTGTGTCTTGCGCAATATAAGGTGCACTCCAAGCATTACTGATATACATTTCATTGAAGAGATTATTCACTAATACTGTAAAATCTATTCCGCGTAATCCTTTTACAGGCAATGAGTAGCTTAATCGAAGATTATTCAGAAAATAATCAGGCAGTTGTCTATCGAGTCTTCCGGTATTATCAACGAATTGTTTTCCTACATAAACAGATTGGAATCCTGCTTCAAAATTACCATTAGTATAAGTAATCATGCTGTTTGCCAGAAGTTCTGGCGAAAATGCTATTGGCGTGTTTTGATAATTTTTACTAACGCTTTCACCCGTTGGAATCCAATTCTCGTCAAGTACATTCACCGTTTCTGTGAAATCGGTTATGCGATTATAACTAAAAGTGCCGGAAAAATCCCATCGCAACCAATAAACAGGCTTAACGCTTCCGACTAATTCAATACCGGAGCGAAAACTTTTTGCTATATTGTCTGTCAAAGCTTCCCCAATATCGTTGATTTTTCCAGTTAAAACTAATTGGTCATGGTAATACATGAAATATGCATTTACACCCAATGAAACTATGCTGTTATGGTATTTATATCCAACTTCAGTATCGTACAATGTTTCCTGTTTAGGCCATGTTGAAACACTACCATCAGTGTAGTTGGTACGGGTCGGCTCTCTGTTGGCAATGGCAAATGATGCAAACAAGTCGTTGTTATCATTTGGTCTAAAGAAGATACCCGCTTTTGGATTGAAAAAATCGAAATGCTTGTTGACATTTAATTCTTGCATTGCACCAATAGAATTATCCCATTGATCATTAGTTCCCTTAAGTTTGTAATTCACTCTGCGGTATTGTAAGTCGGCATATACATTTAATTTTGATGTTACTTCGTAGTTAGCTTTCAAATAGATATTTCCCTCCAATTTTGATATATTGCTTCGGTAATATTCTGAGTTCGGGAGTAAATCGCCTATATAGTTTTTCACCCAGATTACTTCGCCCCAATGTTTACCCCAGTAGTTATTCAATGCGCCACCAAGTTGTGCACTCAATTTATTTTTTTGGTAGTTTAAAGAAAAAACTCCACCGGCAAAATCATTGCCCATTTTCTTCTGACGAACAAGGTCAGTATCTTGAACAACGACTCCATCTGAATTAAATGAGTGTAAACCATACGTTTTTAAAAGTTCATCGCGTTTATATTCTTCATAATATCCATCGCCGCGCGTGTAATGCAATCCTGCATTCATGCTTAGTTCAGGTGAAAAAGTATGAACTCCAAGTAGTTGATAGTTTGTTTGAATGTAATTGTCCGTTTGATTTTGGTAATACAATGGATTCCCATTCGCATCATCGCCCATATAGCCACAAGGATTATGAGTACGTGGATATTCTAATGTAGGAAGTGAATAAGAATCTATACCATCCCAAGCGTGGTAGGTTTTTTCTGTTCCACCAAAGGTGATGAATTTTATGGTCGTTTTTTCTCCGTAATATCCTGCCTGAACAAAGTAGGATTTCATATCTACAGATCCCCTATCGATATAGCCTTCAGAATTTACTGATGACAAACGTGTGTCGATAGCCCAATGACCGTTAATAAGACCGGAGCTGGCTTTTACAGTTTGTTTTAATGTATTAAAAGAGCCAAGTGTAAGGCTTGCCTCTCCTGAAGCTTTCTGAGCGTAATTATCTGTTTGAAGGTTGATGTTTGCTCCGAAGGCTCCTGCTCCATTGGTTGAAGTTCCTACACCACGTTGAACCTGAACGCTTTGAATGGAAGAAGTAAAGTCTGGAAGATCAACCCAGTATGCACCTTGCTCGTCGGCATCATTATACGGGATTCCATTGATGGTCACATTGATACGTGAAGCGTCAGTTCCACGAATACGGAAATTAGTGTACCCGATTCCTGTTCCTGCATCGGAGGAAGCCACAAAAGATGGAGTCTGTGAAAGTAAATACGGTATGTCTTGTCCGAGGTTGGTTTTCGACAGTGTTTCTTTGTCGATGTTTGCGTAAGAAACTGGCGATTTGTCGTTTGCCCGAAGCGAAGTAACCGTAATCTCGTTGATTGAATAGAACTTAGAATTGAGTTTTACAATCAATTCTTTGTCTGTGGACGTTTGTTGAATAGTAGTTTCATATCCTACAAATGAACATTCGAGCGAGTAATGGTTTTTGGATAAGTTTTCGAAAACAAACTTTCCCTCAGTATTGGTAGTTTGTTTTAACGAACTGTTTTGAACTGTGACGGTAGCACCACTAAGTGCATTTCCGTTTTGGTCTGTCACTTTACCTTTTATAACGTGTTGACCAAAGGCTGTAATAGCCGATACCAGCATAAATGCTGCAATAAAATTTTGTCTCATAGCAAATTTTTTAATTAATAAATTTGATTTTGAGAGCCCAATAAAAAATACGGATGATTGTTCTTATTCCCTTTTCGGCATTACCCGTGCAGGTTCAAAGGGTATGATCTCAGCCCGAAATATTAAGGCACCCCATTGTTGTGTTTGAAAACTTGAACGTTTAAACGTTTCAAATGTTCAAGTTTTGAAAAAAGAAAGAAAAACAACCCTGGAAGCGGGTCGAATTCCTTTCAGCGGACAAAGGTAAGGAAATTTTGTTGAAAACGAAAATGGATGTTAAGTTGAATCCCAATTTGCCCTATTAACGGTAGAAGCTGAATCCTATCATCCAGCTCATCCCGCCCAGCCTTCTCTGTCCAGATTTCGGTAATTGATAGATTCGGCAATATGATTGGAGAGAATAGTATCAGATTCATCTAAATCGGCAATGGTTCTGGCCACTTTGATAATCCGGTCGTAAGCGCGTGCCGATAGATTTAGTCGTTGCATCGCATTTTTCAGCAATGCCGAACTTGCTTTATCAATTTCTGCAAAAGCCCGCATTTGTTTCGACGACATTTGAGCATTGCAGTAAACTCCTTCAATATCTTTGAAGCGTTGTTCCTGAATTTGACGGGCTTTCATGACCCGCTCGCGCACCACTTCACTGTTTTCAGACTCACGCAATTCCGAAAGTTTTTCGAACGGTACTGGCACAATTTCGATGTGAATATCAATACGATCAAGTAGAGGACCTGATATTCTGCTTAGGTATTTTTGCACAACGCCCGGTGCACAAACGCAATCACGGTCGGGATGGTTGTAATAGCCACAGGGACACGGATTCATGGATGCAACCAGCATAAAACTGGCCGGATATTCTATTGCAAATTTGGCTCTTGAAATGCATATCTTACGGTCTTCAAGTGGTTGACGCATTACTTCCAGCACCGTTCGTTTGAATTCCGGCAATTCATCTAGAAAAAGTACACCGTTATGTGCTAATGATATTTCTCCCGGTTGTGGAAAAGTTCCACCGCCAACAAGTGCAACATCTGAAATCGTGTGATGCGGACTTCGGAAAGGACGTTGCGAAATAAGGGACGTATTACTGTCGATATTGCCTGCGACCGAATGAATTTTGGTTGTTTCCAATGCTTCTTGCAAAGTAAGAGGTGGCAAAATGGTCGGAATTCGTTTGGCTAACATTGATTTTCCTGCACCGGGAGGACCAACCATGATTATATTATGTCCACCGGCGGCGGCTACTTCCAATGCTCGTTTTACGCTTTCCTGACCTTTTACGTCGGCAAAATTTATTTCAATATGATTCAGATTGCTGAAGAATTCATCGCGGGTATTTACAACCGTTGGTTCTAATTGCGAATTACCTTTGAAAAAATCAATTACTTCCGTGATATTTTCAACGCCAAAAACATCAAGGTTATTTACCACTGCTGCTTCGCGTGCATTTTGTTTGGGAAGAATAAAACCTTTAAAACCTTCTTCACGAGCTTTAATGGCAATTGGCAAAATTCCTTTTATGGGTTGTAAACCGCCATCAAGCGATAGCTCCCCCATAATTACATATTTATCCAATTCTTCGGAAACAAGTTTATCATCGGCCGCCATAATACCAATGGCCATAGGTAAATCGTAAGCAGAACCTTCTTTGCGAATATCAGCAGGAGCCATGTTGATAATTATTTGCTTGCGAGGCATGCTATTACCTGTATAATTTAGTGCAGAGGCAATACGTTCATGACTCTCTTTCACTGCATTATCGGGCAAACCCACATGCAGAAATCGGATTCCCTGGCTTACATTAACTTCAATTGTTACAATGGTGGCATTTATTCCCTGAACGGCAGCGCCAAAGGTCTTTACGAGCATAGCATATGGTTTAATGATTTTTTATTTGAACATTCTTGAACCTGTTTGAGAATCAGGCAGAAGAAACACTTGTTGCAAAAATAGTTAATTATTTGATATTTTCAACGATTTACTTAAAAATATTTCTATTCAAACACAAAAAAAGCGCTGTAACAGTTGTGTTACAGCGCTTTGATTTGAATAGTTTTTAAATCTTATTTTTCAGAAAGATAACTTGCAATTCCTTCCTGAGTAGCAACTAATGCTTTTTCTCCTTTTTTCCAGTTTGCAGGACAAACTTCACCATATTCTTCTGTAAATTGTAATGCATCAATTAAACGAAGAACTTCGTCTACATTACGTCCAAGTGGAAGATCATTTACCAATTGATGACGAACAACACCTTGTTTGTCAATCAGGAAAAGTCCGCGATACGCCTTTGGTTCTCCTACAAATACCACATTGCCTTCTTCATCATACTCATCAGAACCAATCAATACATCATAATCTTTTGATATATTCAGCGATTGATCCACAACGAGTGGATATTTTACGCCTTGAATACCACCTTGATTTTGTGGAGTTTGAAGCCATTTCCAATGTGAGAATTCAGAATCGGTTGAGGCACCGATGACAACGGTGTTGCGAGTTGCAAATTCAGCTGCTTTTTCTTCGAATGCAATTAATTCAGTTGGGCAAACAAACGTAAAATCTGCCGGATAAAAGAAGAATACGACGTATTTTTCACCTACATACTGTTTAAGTGAGAAATTTTCAACAATTTCACCACCATTTACTACGGCTTTGCTATTAAAAACCGGTGCTTTTTTTCCTACTAATACTGACATGTTTTTATATTTTTAATTGGTTATTGTTTTAACACTACAAAAATATACAGAAGTACGTAAATTCTATCATAAATTTCGATAGAGTTTTTTTATACTAATATAGGAAAAACAAATCACAACCCAACATGTTCTCACACTTTGTAAATTAACACTGTGGCATACACGGCAATACCTTCTTTTCGGCCTACAAAGCCCATCTTTTCGGAAGTTGTGGCTTTTATCGATATTGAATCGTCAGCTACTCCCATTACTTCGGAAAGACAAACCTGGATGGCAGGAATGTGTGAATTCAATTTGGGCTCTTCGGCACAAACTGTACAATCGGCATTTCCGAACTCATAACCTTTTGACCGAAGTAACAGCATTGTTTCCAGCAAGAGAATTTTACTGTCAATGTTTTTATAATCTTTTGAAGTGTCAGGAAAATGAAAGCCGATATCACGTAAATTTGCAGCTCCTAGCAACGCATCGCAGAGGGCGTGAATCAAAACATCGGCATCAGAATGACCTAATAATCCCACAGAGTGTTCAATTCGGATACCACCCAGCCACAATTCACGTTCAGGTGCAAAAATATGCACATCATAACCAAATCCAACTCTTATTGAATTCATAATTTACAATTTATAATTCATAATGAAAAACGGTTGAATCAACCTGACAGGAAGATTTCAACCGTTTATGCTTATTTCTGTTTTGTCATAATTATGAATTATGCATTCATAATTTATGATTTAAAATTTTCTATTTAACCAGATTTTTCAATCCATACAAGTCAAACGACAACGAGAAGCGTAAGGTCTGATCAAGGGGATTTGACTGAGAAGTTGCAATAACATAACCTACATCCAACCGGAACACGTTTAATTTAAATCCGGCACCGGCAGTAAAGTATTTACGATTTCCTTTATATTGGCTTTCGTTATAGTAACCACCACGTACAAAAAACTGATTGTTGTAAGCGTATTCAGCACCGACCGACCACATTATTTCGCGCATTTCTTCTTTAAAACCACCGGGAGCATCAGAGAATGATCTGAATATTCCGCTAATTGGAGATAAATTGCTGTATTCTGCGGGAGTCATATTATTTTGCGTAGGAACCAATAACTTGTTTACATCGGCACTCAATGAAATTTTATTGTAAGTGTCAATCGGATAGTCAAATGAACCTCCTAATCTCAGATTTGTAGGAATAAAGTTGCTGTTTAGAAAGTCGTCGTAAGAAATTTTACCACCGATATTAGATATATTTAAACCTAATGCCAAGTTTCCATCAGTATTTTGTAATGAAATAGGTGTTTTGTAATATGCCGAAACATCTGCAGCCACAGTCCAGCCCGGATAAATTCCATCTTGTCCAATGCCATTCCCTAAATCGGAATAGATAAAACGAAGTGCCACTGCACCGGAAAACTTTTCAGAAAATAAGCGAGAGTAAGCTCCATCTACAGCTAACTCATTCGGATGAGCTGCACCTGCAATGACTCCATATTCATCAAATAAACTTATGTCACCAAGTGAGAAATAGCGCAATGAAGCACTCACTGCCTGACGTTGGTCTAATTTCCAATATCCTGCTAAATAAGCCAGGTCAATGTCAGCGACCAATTTACGAAGCCATGGAGTATACGACAATGACACGCCGGCATCACTTTCCATAAAAACATATTTCGCAGGGTTCCAGTATTGTGAATTTACATCTGGAGTAGTTGCAGCACCAACATCACCCATACCACCTGCACGAGCATCGGGGGCTATTGATAATGATGGAACGGCTGTAATAATCGGATTATTTTCGATTTGAGCAAAGGCACTAATTGACAGTAATAAAAAAAGGCAAAGAGCTAAAAGGTTGTTTTTCATTCGGAAATTAATTTTTTTGAGGGTGCAATATTACTAAAATTAAATAAGAATTTAAATGAATAAACGCAAAATTTTGATTTTATTGTTCTACAATCAACATTTTGTTAGTTTTTGAAAAGATGTCACTGTTGGCAGTCTTAATATTTACTCTGTAAAAATATACTCCGGTTTTGATTTTAATGCCGTCGTTTGTTACTAAGTCCCAACTGATATTGTCGGCCGATGATTGAGAGAAAGACCATACTTTGCGTCCCGAAATGTCAAATATTTCAACAGTTGTATTTAGTATTGTTTCCGGACGATCATGTTCTACTTTAATAATTGTATAAGATTTAACCGGATTAGGATAATTATAAACCTTGAAAATAGTAGGTGTTAACCCATAAACTACTTCGAAATTGATAGTGCTCGTAGTTGAATTATTTAGTAAATCCCAAACACGGAAGGTGAGTGTGTGTTTTCCGTTTGTCATTTCAGGCAATTTATAATTCACCACGCCATCAGTATAGCTGTTTTCTTTTGCCTGAAAGTAATCATTAAGCACGTATGACTGTAAAGGATCTTGATCAATGGTCAACATGACATCATGTCCAATACCGCTTCCAACAGTATTAATTCCAGAGATATCAGAAACATTTGCAATAAAAAGTGGTGTCTCGTTTACTTTATTCCCTGATACAAAATTTTCCGAGTTAAGAAATAAAGAAACAGTTGGACCATCCGTTTCGTTAGTATAATTTGTATTAGTTCCGCCAATAATGAAATTTTCAAAATAGCCTTGAGCTTCATCATTGGTAGTGTCATCCGAAGCGTAATAATTTATCCTTCCCCCTCCATAATTATATTTAATGTCCTTAGGCAACATAAATGACAAGCTAAATACACCATTCTTTACTTCTACACTTCCTGAAAATAAGGTGTTTGGGCGGTCAGAATAAGTTAATGCACCATCACCTTCATTATTTTGGGTTGTAATTCGTTGAACTTTATCATAAACAACTGCGTGAAGCGTACCGTTAAATAATTCTACTTTATTTCCAAGGGTATCGGCAATATAACCCTGAATATTAGTAACGGATAAAGCCCTGAGGGTGTCATTCCCAAAGCTAGTACTTTCATTAACTTTGCTCGTTTTTACATTATATTTCGTTGGGTAGTTAAGCTTAATTGCCGGGTCGCCGACATAAACGTATGCTAATTTGTTTATTTCAGATCCGATATTATTTTTTGTATTAGCAATCACATCACCGACCCGCTGGTGTTCCCCATTTTTCATTTTGAATAAATTTTCACAAAACAGTTTGTCTAAAGTGAAATTTTGAGATGCGTAAACAGGTCGGGCGGCAGCTAAAATGCCAATACCACCTCCGATTTGGTTAAAAACCACTTGTTCTCCGGCTGATTGTGTTTGTACATCAAATTGTACAAAGTCACAAGTAGCAGCTACCCATAATGGTAGGGCCTTGTTTGAAAACGATTTTACATCAGTTCCCGTTAGTATTGATTCATTTGACCATCCTGTTGGTCCGGCATGACCAGTATAGTTTAGTAAAAATAATCCGGATCTTATTAAATTCAATAGGCGGCTCTTAGCCAATGGATAACTTTGTCCACTTGCAGTGATTTCTTGTGTAAACGCATCCAGATATATTTTATTAACCTGATATGCAGGAAAGTTTCTGGCAATTGAAACAGCTATACTATCAGCTTGTGTCATATGAAGCGCGCCATCTCCATCGTCAGCCACAAAGCAAATTTGATTTTTCCAGTTTCCTTTCACCTGATTATTCATGTAACCAATAGTTTTTTTGACTACATCAGTAGCTTGTTGTTGAGTTGTTACAGTAAAACGCCCAACACCAATATCCATTAAATCTGACGGGATTTGAGTTCCTTCATTATCATCCAACAATGCAAAATAATCATCCGTAACATAAGATAGGGTTGTTACCAATGAATTATCGGCTTCGTAAGTCAATACAAAATTATCACCAGAGTTTGTAGTTATTTTCCTATTGTCGTAGGAACCCTTACCGAATAACAATAGATATTTTGGCAGATCATTAGTATTGTTGGCAGCAATAGCTCGGTCATATAACATTTTCATTACCCAGCGATAAGATGTTGCATCCGGAGTACCTGACGAAAATTCATTATAAACCTGATCAGTCGTTACAACTTCAACGGTTAAATTATCTTTATCGCGATGGGCTTGAGCTAATTCATTGGCTTGCGATAAGAAATTTGGATGAGTAATAATAACCATATCAGCCTGAGCAATTCCATGAATATTTTGATTCGGAACTACACCAACAACTTCCGGTGTTAAAAATGAATTTTTTGCTGTCGGGTCAATCGCAATATAATTTTTTATTTCATTTGCAGAATCAATAAATATCATTTTGCCGTTGCTAGTCGTTGTTGTCATTTTAGAGACATTTTGTTGGTCGGTGATATCCCATATCTGAACATTACTGTTTGCGTCACTTAACTGATATTGGTTATAAGTTTCAGTGCCCAGATAATCAACGTTTTGAAATTGCATTTCAGAACCAACCATTTTAAGCTGACGACGTGCATTAACCTCCAGATAATTCAAATATCCCACAGAAGTAGATGTAGACTTTGAGTATGCAACATTAAATAAGAAAGTTCCGTCTTGAGGTGTAAAATTGAAGATCCCGTTTGCCGCTATAGCTTGCACGTAATTGTCTCCATTTGTTTTACTTCCAACAACTAGTGATTTTGTTAGTCCTCCATTTAGTGATATCGAGAAGTTTGAAATAACTGAAGAAGATGCAGCTACATCTAAACGTGTAATTGTAGTATTACTGGCAATCGGGTTTGGAAAGTCAAATGAGAAATTATATGAAGTTACATCGCTAAATGTTTCTCCATAAAATTCTTTCCCTGATTGAGTTAAATTTATCAGATCTTTTTCGTATACATGATAATCTACAAATTCTTCAATGGTATTTATTGTAGGTAAAGTTGGTAAAGTGGTCGTTTTTTCTTCAATTTTCTTACCTGCCCCTGCATCTGATGTTACAAAATAATAGCCGTATTTTGAATACGGATTAATGGTGTGTGTAAACATTGATATTGATTTGTCATACGACCATTTAGTGACGCTCTGGCCATAAAACAAGATATAATCACCGGCATTGAATACGCCATCCGATCCTTTTTCCATCCAAATAGCTATTTCAGGTAAGTCATCTATTTTCATTGATGAAAAGCTTTGATCAAGAACTCCGCCTCCATATCCAAATATCCGTACGTTCTCAGGATTTATACCCATTGAAGTTAAATCTTCGTATGTCAGTTTAAAAATTCCGGTTTCAGAAATTTTTAATTTTACAAATTTTCCTTGGGAAAGTACCGAGGATGCCGAGTAAGTACGATTATTTGCAGAAGTAGCTTTTTGAGGATTAGCTACTTTTCGGATTACTAAATCAAACGATTTTAATTTTACAATTTTACCCGATTGGTTGATAAATGGTAAAACCTTTAAATCAACAAAACTGGAACGTTTTTCATTTAAAATATTAACTAAAACTTCTTCTTTTGATGGAAAATTAATTCCTGAAATTAAAGTATTTTCTTCGTTGGTTACCGGAATGTAAACAGGATTTTTCAACTCGGCCTGATATGAGAAAGCCTTATCACAGGAAATTCGTTTATCGAAGTATGGTAAGCGGTTTTCAGCAGGATATTGAGCTCCTGCAAACGAAATTACATTGATTGACGTAGAATCAGCAATCCATTTTTCTATACCTGTCCAATTAAGTTCATAAGAAGATGTTTCTTCTGTTTGAGCTGATATTGTTGATAAACAAATAGATATGAATGCAAAAAGAACTATTTTAAATTTCATTTGAGTATTACTGTTTTTCTTTGATGAAACGTATAGCGTATTAACGCCTTAGTTATGAGATTATTATTTTAGCCATAGAAATAACAACCAATTATTTAATATAGAAGTCAAACATTTTTTTGTCAAAAATGTACCCTTCAAGTCTGTCGCCAATGGCAACTTTCCCAACACCAACCGGTGTTCCTGTAAAAAGAATATCTCCAATCTTAATTGTAAAGAAACGACTTACATACGCTATAAGTTCGTTAATGGGGAAAATCATATCG
>Ga0209697_10006488_pt1 | contig 14118 bp, 11 predicted proteins | sample AliMusrvi5mmetaG_FD_184115 | JGI IMG/M metagenome (GOLD analysis project Ga0209697, IMG submission 184115) | Freshwater lake bacterial and archeal communities from Alinen Mustajarvi, Finland, to study Microbial Dark Matter (Phase II) - Alinen... | ecosystem: Environmental > Aquatic > Freshwater...
CGACCTTCGTCGGCGAGGATCGCGCGGATGGCTCTTGCGAGAGCCGCGCGGTCGTCGCCCGGCACCACCAGCCCCGTCTCTCCGGAGCGCACGCTCTCGCTCGGCCCGCCGCGGTCGCACACGACCGCGGGCAGGCCGGCGGCCTGCGCCTCGAGCACGACGAGCCCGCAGGTATCCGTGCAGCTCGGGAACACGAAGACGTCGCTGGTCGCGTAGACGCCCGCCAGCTCCTCCTGCGGGACGAACCCGAGGAAGGTGGCCGGGTAGTCGCGCAGTTCGGCCTCCATGGTCGTGCGGTACGGACCGTCGCCGGCGACCACCAGCCGCGCCGGCACGCCGGCGTCGATGAGCGTGCGAAAGGCGCCGGCGAGGACGTCGACGCCCTTCTCGCGCGAGACCCGGCCGGCGTACACGAGCGTGCGCCGCCCGTCGCCCGCCTTGCCGCCGGCCTGCCGCGCGTCGCCCGGCCCACCGGACGCCGCAGCGTCGTCATCCCCGTCCGCCGCCGCCGGCGCGAACAGCTGTGCGTCGACCCAGTGTGGAAGCACGCTCACGCGCCGCGGGTCGAGACCGCGCGCCACGAGGTCGCGGGCGGTCACGCGGGACGGCGCGAACACCTCGTCCATGGCGCCGTAGAACCACATCACGTATCGCCACGAGAGGCGTTGGTAGGACGTGCCCGGGCAGAGCTTCTCCGCGTAGCGCGCGAGGTCGGTATGGAAGGTCGCGCCGATCGGCAGGTGCAGCAGCTTCGCGGCCAGCATGGCGACGAGTCCCATGCCGCTTGCGGTGCTCGCATGGATGGCGGTGAAGTCGTTCTCCTCGAGGTAGTCGAGGATGTCGACGATCGGCGGTGTGGTGAGCGGGTAGTCCGGATTGACCGGCAGAGGACGCCACGCCAAGGCCTGGAAGTTGACCGCACCGTGAAGCGGGCCGGTGGGCGCAGGCGTGCTGATGATGACCTCGAGGTCGACGCCGCGTGCGCGGGCGGTCTCCGCCAGCCGGCGCACGCTGAGAGACACGCCGTTGACCTCGTCCCAGGTGTCGGTGAACACGGCGACCTTGGGCGGCGACGGCGTGCCGCCGAGGAAGTAACGGCGCAGCCGCTCCTGCGAGGCGCGGTCGCGGCTCTGGACGCTCCAGGAGATGAAGTGCGGCAGCTGCAGGAAGTGCACCATGCCCACGGCGTACTGCTTCTGCAGGCGGCGCTTGAGCCCGAGCTCCGACTCGGGGTCGATGAGCGCCTGCAGGTGCAGGCTGATCACGTCGTCGGCCAGGCGCTGCGAGACCTCGAACAACCGGCGGTTGAGCTCGCGCGAGCCGACGGCGTAGAAGCCGTCCGGGTCCGCGACCAGCGTGCCGATCTCCCGGTCGAGCAACTCCTCCCACGCCGGCCCACGCCCGTCCCCGTCCGCGTACAGGCCGGGCACGATGTTGCGCACGCCGCGCTTGGCCTTGTCGAGGATGGGCACGTCGCGGCCGATCTTGCCGAACCCCTTTCGTACGAGCTTGGCGGCGCGCCTGCGCGGCTGCTCCTCGTCGAGGCGCAGCATCTCCCGGAACCGCCAGAACGCCGACGCGTAGATGCTGTTGGCGAGGATGCGGGCATCTCCCTCTTCGCCGGCGGGCGCGCCGGCGCCGGCGGCCACGGCACCGAGGAATCCTTCGACGGTGCCGTCGCACTCCGCCTCGGTGTGGACGCCGGCGACGAACAGGCCGCTGTGGTCGTCGGACCCGCCCGTGAGCGCTTTGCGCCAGGGAGTCTCGCCGTACGGCTCGATGCCCTGGCGCTCCGCCATGCCGGCGATACCCTCCGGCGTCAGGCTGGCGGCGATCTCGCGGAGCAGGCCGTTGCAGCGCACGACGCGAGCGCCGTTGCGGCCCTCGAGGACGTTGAAGAGCAGCAGCAGCTTCTCGACCACGTCCTCGGTCAGCTTGCCGGTCATGTCGAAGAGCGGGTGCGCGAGGAAGTGGAGGACGGCGGCCTCGCGCAGGCAGGCGACCAGGTCGTAGATCGAGGTGCGTGCCTTGAGCGCGGTGGCGAAGGTCGCTTCGTCGATGCCCAGGGCCACGACGTGCACGCGACAGCCGTTCTCCGGGAACCACGTGTCGAACTCCGTGCTCAGGAAGGTGCCGGGCAGGTGGGCGATGGCGAACGAGCCGTCGAGCGTGTTGTGGTCGGTGATGGTGACGAAGTCCATGCCGCGCGCGCGGGCGGCGGCGTAGACGTCCCCCGGCTCGGTGTAGCATTCCCGGCCGCCGAGCCGGCGGATCCACGGGTTGGTCGGGTTCGCGGAGCACTTCGAGTGCACGTGAAGGTCGGCGCGGCAGGTCACGCGAGGAGAAGTCACAGCCTCACTTTATCGCATGTCGCGCGCGGCGGCCGACCGGCGCCGATGAGCGCGCCGACAAACGGCCGGCGCGCGCCGCCGGCCTTTACAGCGGCCGACCCTTGCGTCTACCCTCACGACATGTCCGAGACGCGCCACGCAGTGCTCACCGCCATAGGTGACGACCGCCCCGGCCTCGTCGCCGAGGTCACCCGCTACGTGCTGGAGCGCGGCGGCAACCTCGAGGACAGCCGCATGGTCAATCTGCACGGGCAGTTCGCGATGATGATGCTGGTGGCCGGCCCGGACGCGGTGATCGACCGCGTCCTCGACGGCATCGCGCAGCTCGAGCGCGAGGCCGGCGTGCACGCGGAACTGCGCGTCGCGGAGCCCGGCGGCAAGGCGGCGGTCTCGGCGGCGATGCCGTACAAGCTCAACACGTGGGCGATGGACCACCCCGGCCTGATGCGCTCCATCGCCCAGTTGCTGGGCGAGCTGGGCGTCAACATCGAGAGCGTCGAGACCGCGCTGCGTCCTGCGCCATACACCAACGCGCCGCTCTTCGAGATGGAGCTCGTCGTCTCCGTGCCGGAGCGGACGCCCGTGGCCGAGCTGCGCGAGGCGATCGGGCGGCTGTGCGACGAGCTCAACATCGACTGGAAGCTCGCGGCGCTCTAGGCGGTCGCGCGGCGCTCCCCGCGCCGCGCTCCAGATCTCGCGTCGCCCTCTAGACTTCGCCGGCGAGGATCCGCGCCGCCTCGTCCACCGCGAACTCCGGCCACAGCACGGGCCGCCCATCGCGGAACGCGGTGACGGTGGCGTCCGGGCTCCAGGATGGGCCGCCCGCCGTATGGCTTCCCCCGTGCGCGCCGCCGAGCTCGCCGATGTCCGCGGCGGCGATCCCCGCCTCGTCGAGCCGCGCCTTCAGTGCCTCCGCCTCCGCCGGATCGCAGCAGATGAGCAGGCTGCCCGAGCCGATGAGACCGAGCGGGTCGGCGCCGAGGAGGGCACACAGCCGCGCGGCCTCGGGGAGCACGGGAACGCGGTCGGCGTGGACGAACAGATCGCGGCCGGCCGCCGAGGCCAGCTCGCGCAGGGCCGTGGCCAGCCCGCCCTCGGTGACGTCGTGCATGGCGCGCACGCCGGCGAAGCCGGCGGCGATGCGCGCTTCCGGCACGACGCTGACGCGTTCGAGCAGGTCACGGCAGGCGGACAGCTCGGTGTCGCTCATGCCGAGGGCGCGAAGGCGCTCGCCCAGCTCTCGGGCGAGCAGCGCCGTGCCCTCCGCGGCGAGGCCCTTGGTGAGCAGGATGCGGTCGCCGGCGCGCACCGCGCGCTTCTCGCGCAGGTCGCTCCGGCGCGCCACGCCGATCGTCGTCGCCGCGACCACGGGGCGCGTCACGGCGTCGGTCACCTCGGTGTGGCCGCCGACGATGGTCACGCCCTGGGCGGCGGCGGCTTCCGCGATCTCGTCCAGCAGCGCCAGCGCCTGCGACGGCGTCGTGCCGACGGGCAGAAGGACCGTGGTGAGGAGCCAGCGCGGGTCGGCGCCCGAGGCGGCGATATCGTTCGCGTTCACGAGGACCGCGAAGCGGCCGAGCTCGGCGCTGACGAGGGTGATCGGGTCGCCGTGGGCGACGATCGTGTCGACGCCGTCGACGTCGAGCGCGGCGACGTCCTCGCCGACGCCGGCCGCCACGAGGACGGCGTCGTCGGTCACCTCAAGGCCCTCGAGATGTCGCCCGAGCAGGTCGTTGGGCAGCTTGCCGGCGGCGAGCGGGAGGCCGAGTCTCACGATCTCGCGCAGCTCATCAAGGCGGTGCACGACGAAGTCGCAGGCGGCTTCATCAGGGCAGCCGGCTGCATCGGACCCGCCGCCTTCGGCAGCGGACGCACCGCCCTCGGCAGCGGACGCGCCGCCTTCGGTGGCGGACGTGCCGCTCTCGCCGTCCGGCGAGTCCGCGGACCCGGGCACGGTCTCCTGCGCGCTCTCGCCGCCGCTCGCCGCCGCGTTCGTGAGGTAGGCGGTCACGGCGCCGGCAGCGCGTCCGGCCAGCATGTCGAGGAGGTAGTCACCGACGCCGAGCGTCTCCGCCGGCAGTACGCCCATGAGGCCGGCGGCGTGCACGACGCCGTCGGGCGCCGGCTTGGGCCGCACGCGGTCGTCGCGCGTGAGCACGACGTCGAACCCGCCGGTCGTGAGGCGCGCGAACCCCGCGAGCGCGCGCTCCACCGCTGCGCGGCCGTTGCGCGTGAGCACACCGACCTTGAGACCGAACGCGTGGAGGTCGTCCACGAGAGCCTCGGCGCCCTCGTTGGGCGCGCTCGTGGCGGCGCCGGCCAGCTCGAAGCGCTCCAGGGCGGCGAGCGCGTCGTCCCGTGGCGAGCCGGCGGGCAGGGCTTCGATCCACTCGAGCACGAGCTCGTTGGGCGGGCAGCCGACCTCGCGCTTGATCGCCGCGAAGTCGAGAGCGCCGGGAATCGTCAGGGTGCCGTCAAAATCGAAGAGCACGGCCCGCAGGCGGAACGGGGGCGGGCCGGGCGCGCACGTCCGGGTCTTCATCCGGGGTGCGGCTCCGGCTCCTACCTCGTCGCGAAGGCCTTGAGACACACGTTGGCCTGGGCGCTGGGGTGGGCAGCGTTGAGGTCCGTCCAGTGCCGGCCGTCGGGGCTCATGAAGCTTTGGCCGGCGACGGCGACGGCGCCGGCCATCCACCTCGCCGCGGGGTTCTCGATCGCCAGCGGGGAACGGTCGGCAGCGGTCGTACCGGGCGAGACCAGGCGGATCGCGACCACGAAGTGGTGGCCCGCGGTCACCGCGAGCGGCGACGTGAGAGAGACGGTCGCGTAACCCGGCAAGGCGCTGATGCCAGTGCCGCGAAGCTTGAGTCGCTTGAGGCTGCTACCGGCGTAGACCGAGTAGCGCGTGCCGGCGACGCGCGTGTAGAAGCCGACGGCGGCGATGTGCCCGCTGCCGCGTGCATTGAAGCGGTTGGCGCCCCAGCACTCCGCCTGACGAAAGCCCCAGGCCGAGGTCCAGCCGAGCTTGTCGTACTGGTAGATGCGGCGGTAGTTGCCGACCGGGTCGACGCGCGTGTAGGAAGTGCATTCGTCGCGCGCGAAGGACCGGTCGTAGTAGGAGACCCAGAAATAGCCTGCGTCACCGAAGCCGTCCGCGCCCCAGCTGTTGCGCACCAGGAAGGCGCCGTCGCCGGCGGGCGCGACGCCCGCATCGGTCGCGAAGCTCGCGGCGGGATAGGCGTCGTCCCAGCCGACGATGTCGACGCCATGGTTCTCGCCGACCGTTTCGTTTCTGTATAGGTCACCGGCGCCGAAGGGGCAGTAATAGGCGTCGTCCGTGCCCGTCGCGGGATCGGACGCGAGAAACGCGTCGTTCCAGTACATCCCCACGCTCATGGCGCCGTTGTCGTGCACGAGTTGCTTGATCACCTCGTTGTCGAGGTCGCCGGCGGCGCCTGTCGAGCGGCCCGGGTACATCACCGCCCCCTGCACATGCTTGAGCACGTGATTGACCTTCGGCGGCGTCGGCGTGTTGTACCGGTCGCTCTGCTCGCTGACGGGTCCGGCCCAGCGCACGAAGTAGGCGATCGCCATGAAGTCCCAGCCGCCGTAGTAGTACGAGTTGCGTGTCTTGCCGTAGGAGCCGGGGAACGGTCCGAAGCCGCTGCGCGTGACCAGGTTGTCCTCGCTGAAGTCCCACTTCTCGGCGGGCATCAGCTCCGACTCGAGCGCCGCGACGTTGGCGAACGCCCAGCAGGTGCCGAAGGTGCCCTGGTCGCGCACGTGGGTGAGGCGGGAGTAAGAGGTGACGCCGTCGGCGGCGATCAGGCTGCGGAGGTCGAAGCTCGATGGAAGGCTTGAGGCGTACGACGACGGGAGCGCGCCTGCGCGCTGCGCGAACCGCGCCGCGGCCGCCGGGCCGACCTGGACGTCCACCGGGTCGGGAAGCTTGCCGAGCGCGCCCGCGAGGGGCTCGTGCAGCGCTTCCACGAAGGCCGGGTTGAGCGGGCCCGCTTGGGGGACGGCGGAGGGCGCGGCAGCCGCAGCCGCGCCGCCGGCAGTTGCCAGAGAGAGCACGCCGGCGGCGAGCAGGCTCAACGCCAGCGCCGCTCGCCTCGTCCTCGTCATCCCGCCCCTCTCTCGCGTCCCGCTCGGACACACAGTGTACCGCCTTCATCGGCAAGCGGTGCGGAGCCTTGAATCGTGGCTCCCCAAGACGCGGGCAGGCCCCGGCCGAGTCCAGGTAGACGGACGTCTCATGCTGGCGGCACCCGCTCTTGCCAATAGTAAGTACAGAGGAGTCACAACATTCTTGCCCAGGAACGGGGTCGGCAATGGAACGAGACACAAGACGCAGGGCGCAGGGCTTCACCCTCATCGAGCTGCTCATCGTGGTGATCATCATCGCGATCCTCGCGGCGATCGCCATCCCGGTGTACCTCGGTCAGCGCAACAAGGCCAAAGAGGCGGCCGTCAAGGAGGGCGTGCACACGATCCAGGTCGGCGTCATGAGCTACGCCGTCGACAACAGCGGCGCCTACCCGGCGACCGAGTACGTCACCTACACGCCGAGCGACAAGACCGCCGACAACCTCGGCAACAAGTACCTCGACACCTGGCCCAACAACCCCTGGACCGGCAAGCCGATGGCCAACACCGGGAGCAATATCCTGTTCAACACGAACTTCGCCAGCATGGCGGGGCTCAACCCAGTCCAGGGCACCTGGAAGATCGTCAACGGGCAATTGGTGCCCACAACCACCGGCGAGAACCGCCTCGCCTTCGGCGATCCCACCTGGACCGACGTCCAACTCTCCGTCAATGCCACGCTCAACTCCGGGCGCGGGTACGGTGTGTACTTCCGCTCCAACGGTCAGGCCAACATCAGCGGCTACTGCTTCCAGGTCGACCCCGGCTACAGCCCGGCGTCGTTCCTCGTGCGCAAGGTCGTGAACGGCGCCGAGTCCAACCCGATCGCCAGCGTGGCGATCCCGGCTGGGTTCAGCGTCTACGGCGCCGCCCACGCGACCACGATCAGCGCCGTCGGCAGCCACATCGTCGTCAAGGTCGACGGCGTCACCATGCTCGACTTCAACGACAGCACCTTCACGAGCGGGGGGGCGGGGCTGCGCTCGTGGGACGGCGGCTCCACGGTCGGCTTCATCGGCGCCCAGGCGCTCGGCGCCGGCGGCTCCCCCGGCTCCGGCGACCCGAACCAGGGCGACTTCGCCTACGCGCATAGTCCACTGGCCTCCACCTACGGCCTGGTCGGCTGGCTGGCCACCGGCAACGTGTGGGTGGTGCAGCCCCTCCAATGACGCATCTTCGCCGACAGAGCGGGGGTTTCACCCTCATCGAGCTGCTCATCGTGGTGATCATCATCGGGATCCTCGCGGCGATCGCCATCCCCGTGTACCTCGGTCAGCGCAACAAGGCCAAGGAAGCGGCCGTCAAGGAGGGCGTGCACACGATCCAGGTCGGCGTCATGAGCTACGCCGCCGACAACAGCGGCGCCTACCCGGCGACCGAGTACGTGAGCGCCGACAACCTCGGCAACCTTGGCAACAACAAGTACCTCGACACCTGGCCCAACAACCCCTGGACCGGCAAGCCGATGGCCAACACAGGCAGCAACATCATCTACAACACGAACTTCGCCACCATGGCGAACCTGACGATGATCCAGCAGCCGGGCTCAGTGACCTCCTGGAAGATCGTCAACGGACAACTCGTGCCCACCCAGGCCGGCGAGAACCGGATCATGCTCAACAACTCGGCCGGGTCCGACGGCCAGACGAGCGTGACCGCCAACCTGCAGTCGGGCCCCGGCTACGGCGTCTTCTTCCGGTCCAACGGCGACCCCGGCGCGACCACGTTCACGGGCTACTGCTTCCAGTTCGACACGGGCTTCACGCCGAACGGCTCGTTCGTCCTGCGCAAGTTCCAGTACGGCGGACAGACGGCCGTCAAGTACGTGGATATGCCCGCCGGCTACGCCAAGTACGGCACGGCGCACACGACGTCCGTGAGCGCCGTCGGCAACCACATCGTCTGCAGTGTGGACGGCGTCGCGGTGCTCGACTACACGGATACCAACAACCCGTTCCTGACGGGATCCTCGGGCTTGCGCTCGTGGTCCAACTCCAACGTCGCCTTCACCAGCGCTCAGGTGCAAGGCACCGGTGGCGGTGGAGCGGGTTCCGGCTCCTCCAGCCAGGGTGACTTCGCCTACGCGCTGGGCACGACAGGCGCCACCTACGGCCTCGTCGGTTGGATGGCCGGCGACAGAGCTTTCGTGCTGCAGCCACTGCAGTGACGCCGTTTCGGCCGCGGATCGCTCAGTCCGCGGCCTCCACGCGGTCGCGACCACTCTCCTTGGCTTTGTAGAGCGCCTGGTCGGCGCGGGCGAACAGTGTGTCGGGGTCGTCGCCCACATGGTACTCGGCGGTGCCGAAGCTGGCCGTCACGTGCGGCACGGGGCCGAAGGGGTGCGTGCCCACAGTCTCTCGCAGGCGTTCCGCCAGCTGCCGGGTTGCAGGCAGGCCGGCGGCCGGCGAGAGCACCACGAACTCCTCGCCACCCCAGCGGGCAAGACTGTCGGTGCTGCGAATCCCCGCGCGCAGGAGGGCGGCGAGCTCGACCAGGACCGCGTCGCCGGCGGCCACGCGCTGCGTCTGCCAAGTGAGGTGACGCAGGGCAGCGTGCAGCGTCTTGAGGGCGCCGGCCATGCTGCCCTTGACCGTGAGCGACCGCTCGAGGTCGCCTTGGGAGATGGCGAGCGTGAACTCGTAGAGCTCCGCGATCTTGCCGAGCAGGGCATCAAGCTCAGCGGCGTGCTCGAGCTCGGGCGGGATCGGCTCGCGGCGCCCAGTGGCAAGCGCGCCTTGAACCGCCGCCAGAGCAGTGGCGAGCGCATCGCAGTCGGGCTCGCTCGTCACGCCGGCGTCATCTCCGCGGTGAAGCGCCAGGTGCGGTCGCCGGTGCACCAGTAGTCGACTTCCTTGACCACGAACGGATGCCCGGCGTGGCTTTCCAGCAGGGCGGCGATGAAGCCCTCGTCGTGGACGCAGATCGCGTCGCCGAGCTCGGGCAGGCCGGAGCAGTCGAGGTCCTCCGAAACGGTGACCACGAACTCGCTCTTCTCGATGTCGGCCTTCTCGACGCGCAGGATGCCGATGCCCATCTCGCTGAGCACGTTCTGCAGCTCGGCTACGAAGTCACCGAGGTCCTCATGGGCGGTCAGGAGGTGGGCGGCGAACTCGCGGCCGGCGAGCTTGCCGGCTTCGTAGAAGACGTCATCGGCAGCGTCGGTGCCGAAGCGAGCCTCGAGGACGTCGCGGAAGCAGAACTGCATGAGGCGGTAGACCTCGAGCCGCGTCATGTTGCCGAGGTTGGGACGCCCCAGCTCGAGGTCGCCGAGCAGGTCCCACGAAAAGGCGTACTTGCGCTAGTCAGGCATGCCGATCTCCTTTGTCGCCTACCTGGGTCCACTATAGGTCGAGGCTGCGCGTCGGTCGACGCGGGGCTCGCCGACGTTACTCCGTGAACGCGAACCCGCGCTCGCGGAAGAGGCGGAGCGCCGCCGCGCAGACGTCGGCGTCGTAGCGCGTGCCGGCGCCGGCCTCGATCTCGGCGAGCGCGACCTCGAGCGGCAGGGCGGCGCGGTAGGGGCGATGGCTGGCCATCGCCTCGACGACGTCGGCGACGGCGAGGATGCGGGCCTCCGGCAGGATCTCCTTGCCGCTGAGCCCGGCGGGATAGCCGGAGCCGTCGAGACGCTCGTGGTGCTGCACGTCGATCTCGGCCAGGGGGAAGTCGAAGTCGATCGGCGCGAGGATCTCGTAGGCCGCCTGCGAGTGGCTCTTGATCACGAACCTCGTTGGCAAACCTCGGTGGCAATCCGTCGGCAAGAGGGCGTTCTTGGTCTCACCAGGCGCTCAGGAAGAGTCACGCACCATGCCATTATGCAGGAAACAACATGGTGGGCCGCGTTGGGATCGAACCAACGACCTTGGGATTAAAAGTCCCCTGCTCTACCGACTGAGCTAGCGGCCCGCGGGCAGAGATTGTACCACCGGCCCCGGGCGCGCGGCCGCCGGGGTGAGACTTGCGTGTCCGACGGTCCAGCCGGCGCGCGTCAGCCGGCCCAGTCGTCGCGGAGCAGAGAGAACTGGACCTGGTCGTCGCGCGTCGGGAGGGCGGAGTCCGGCGCAGCGCCGGAGTCCGCGCCGGCCGGCAGCTCCACCCTGCCGGCGCGGTCCTTGCCCGGCTCCACGGCGAGGAAGCCGCGCAGGACGCCCTCGCGGCGGAAGCCGAGCTGCTGTGCGAGGGCCTGTGACGCGGCGTTGCCGGGGTAGGTGAGGATCTCGAGGCGCCCGAGGCCGACCGCCTCGAAGGCCCAGCGCACGACGAGGCGCGCCGCGGCCAGGGCGAAGCCCTGACGGCGCGCCTCCCGCGCGATCCAGTAGCCCATCTCCCCAGCCTCGCGTTCGGGGAAGAGGTCCAGGCTCACGCTGCCGAGCAGCTTCTCTCCGCCTGCATCGGCGATCGCCAGGCGCGCGCGTTCGCCGGCGACCAGGCACCGCCAGCTGTCGGCGATGAACGACTCTGCGTCGGCGAGCGTGTAGGGGCTCGGCACGAGGTAGATCCAGCGGGCCACGTCCGGGTCGTCGCAGGCGGCCTGTACGGCCGGCACATCCTCGCTCCAGAAGGGCCGCACGACGATCCTCCCGTCCTCGAGCCGCGGGTCGGGCAGTGTGACCACGGGCTCTCGCGGGTCGTCGTGCTTCATGCCGAACAGCACGTCGTCGGCGCGGCGGGTGCGCGCCGTGAGGTAGCCGCGCATGACGCCCTCGCGGCGGAAGCCCGCCGCCTGCGCCACGCGCTGCGAGCCGTAGTTGTCGACGTCGGTGGTCAGCTCGAGCCGCTCGAGCTCGAGCTCGTCAAAGGCCCAGTCGCGCACGAGGCGCACGGCCGCACTCGTGACCCCTTTGCCGCGCGCCCAGGGCGCGCACCAGTAGCCGATCTCGCCGGCCTGGCGCAGCGCCACGACGTCGAGCGAGATCATCGCCAGCAGCTCGTCGCTCTCCGCGTCCACGACCGTCCAGTTGGCGATCAGCTCGCTGGTCCAGAAGTGCTCGTTGTAGGAGAGGAAGTCCATGAAGTCGCTCTCCTCGTAGGGGTACGGCACGCGGAAGCAGAAGCGCTCGATGAGGCCGTCGTTGCAGGCCTTGACGACGGCCGCCTTGTCCGCCGCCTGAAGGCGGCGTAGCCGAATGCGGCCGTCGCTCAGCTCGGGCGGGTGGGCGATGTCGCCGAGGTCCTTCATCGCCGCGGGTCGCTCGGCAACAGCGAAGCGACCAGTGAGTCGGTGCGCTCGCCGCGGATGACGATCTCCGAGCGCAGCAGGCCCTCGACCTGGAAGCCGCAGCTCAGGATCGTGCGCCGCGACGCCTCGTTGCCGGGATCGCAGCGGATCTGCAGGCGCCCGAGGCCGAGCTCGTCGAAGCACCAGCCGACGACCAGGGCGACCATGCCCTTCGCCACGCCGCCCCGGCGCGCGCTCCGCTCGACGAGATAGCCGATGTCGCCCTTCTCGCTCTCCGCGTCGATGCGCACGCTGGTCGAACCCAGGAGGCCGCCGTCGCCGGCGTCCACGGCGACCCACGTGGCGAAGCGGTCCTCGCGCCAGCGACGCCCGGCGTCGGCGATCCACTCCTCGGCGTCCGAGAGCGTGTACGGGTCGGGCATCGGCAGCCAGCGCAAGGCCGTCGCGTCCCCGCACATGGCGGCGACCGCGGGGGCGTCGTCCGGCCGGTACGGGCGCAGGATCAGCCGGCCGTCGCTCAGTTCCGGCGGTTCCTCGATCTCCTTCAGGTCCTTCACGTTCGCCCCCACAAAAGACGAGGGGCGGGGAAGCCGTGCCGGCTGCCCCGCCCCTCTCTCACTCGTCTCTCAGTGCAGGAAGTGACGCCGGCCGGTGAACACCATGGCGGCGTCGCGCGCGTCGCAGGCCTCCACGGCGGTGACGTCTCCCTTGGATCCGCCGGGCTGCATGAACGCGGTCACGCCGTGCTCGATGGCGAGGTCCACGGCGTCCGGGAACGGGTAGAAGGCGTCCGAGCCTACGACGGCGCCCTTGATGTCGCCGCGCGCCTTCTCGATCGCCAGGCGCGTGGCGTCCACGCGGCTCATCTGCCCGGCGCCGACGCCCAGCGTGGCGAGGTTCTTGGCGACGACGATGGCGTTGCTCTTGACGTGCTTGGCGACGCGGAAGGCGAAGATGAGGTCGCCCCATTCCTGCTCGGTCGGATGGCGCTTGGTCGCGACGGTCATCTCGTCGCGCTCCTCGATGTCGCCGTCCTTGTCCTGCACGAGGATGCCGCCGATGACGCGCTTGTAGTCGAGCTCGCCGGGGTTGGCCTGGCGGCGCTCGTCGTTGCGCAGGATGCGGATGTCCGCCTTGCGCGTGAGGATCTCGAGCGCCGCTTCGTCGTACGCCGGCGCAAAAAGGACCTCGACATAGAGCTCGGCGAGCCGTTCGGCGAGCGGCACGTCCACGGTGCGGTTGACGGCGATGACGGAGCCATAGGCGCTCGCCGGATCGCACTCGAAGGCTTTGTCATACGCGGCAGCGAGGTTCTCGGCGAGCGCACAGCCGCAGGGGTTGTTGTGCTTGATGATCGTGACGCACGGCAGCGTGAACTCGTCACAGATGCCGCGCGCGGCATTGAGGTCGTAGAGGTTGTTGAAGCCGAGTTGCTTGCCGTGCAACTGGGTCACCTGCGAGAGCAGGTGCTGGCGCAGGCCCACCTCGGCGTAGTACGCGGCGCGCTGGTGCGGGTTCTCGCCGTACTTGAGCTCGAGGACCTTCTCGTAGTCGCGCATCACGTACTCGGGGAAGTCCCCGTCGGCCTCGCTGAACCAGTTGGCGATCACGAAGTCGTAGTGCGCCGTGCGATGGAAGGCCTTCGTGGCGAGGCCGCGCAACGTCTCGAGGCCGAGCTCGCCGTCGTTGGCCTTCATCTCCGCGAGCAGCTCGTCGTAGTCGTCGTGGCTGGTGACCACGGCGACGCCGGCGTGGTTCTTGGCCGCGGCGCGGATCATGCTCGGGCCGCCGATGTCGATGTTCTCGATCACGACCTCGTCCTCGACCCCGCGCCGGCCGGCGACTTCCTCGAACGGGTAGAGGCTGCAGACGACCATGTCCACAGGCTCGATGTCGTGCTCCTTGATGGTGGCCATGTGCTCGGGTACGTCGCGGCGCGCGAGGATGCCGGCCATGAGCTTGGGGTGCATGGTCTTGACGCGGCCGTCCAGCATCTCCGGGAAGCCGGTGACCTCTTCGACGAGCGTGACCGGGATGCCGGAGTCTTTGAGGAGCTTGGCCGTTCCGCCGGTCGAGATGACGGTCACGCCCATGTCGGTGAGACCCTTGGCGAACGACTCGACACCGCTCTTGTTGAACACCGAGATGAGAGCTCGCTGGACCTTCACTGGCGCACGCTCCTTCTGACGGACTGACGCGGCGGGGTGCGTGGATGGCTCGGCCGCCCGCCCCGGTGCCTTGCCTGCGGTTAGCCTACAAGAAAGGCAACACCCCGAGAAGAGGTGCCGCCGTCGGGGGCCGGCCGAGTGTGCTCGCGAGCGGCCAGGCGCGCGGCTTCGCCGTCCATTCGTACGGTCCTCGCGAAAGGCGAGGACGCCTGGAGTACGATAGTCGCGAAGGTCGCGCCCGCCGGTCTGGGGAAACGGGCGCCGGCCGGGA
>Ga0209697_10006502_pt1 | contig 14100 bp, 4 predicted proteins | sample AliMusrvi5mmetaG_FD_184115 | JGI IMG/M metagenome (GOLD analysis project Ga0209697, IMG submission 184115) | Freshwater lake bacterial and archeal communities from Alinen Mustajarvi, Finland, to study Microbial Dark Matter (Phase II) - Alinen... | ecosystem: Environmental > Aquatic > Freshwater...
GGCGCCATCGCAGCAGCGCGTATTGCATGCGCGCCAACTCCACCTGCAACCGCGCTTCCCTGGTTTGCGCCCGCTTGGCGAAAATATCGAGAATCACCTCCTCGCGGTCGATCACGCACAGGTCGGCCAGCCGTTCCCACTCGCGCTGCTGCGATGGCGCCAGGCCATTGTCGATGACGATCACGTCGCATTCGTGGGCGCGGGCCAACTCGGCGATTTCCGCGGCCTTGCCGGTGCCGCAAAGGAATTTCTTGTGCATTTCGCGGCACCGCGGCAGCACCGACTCCACCACCTCGATGCCCAGCGTTTTGACCAATTCGCCGAGTTCATCCAGCAACGACTCCGCCTCGACCGCCTCGCTCGGATCGAAATAGAACCGCACCAGCAAGGCGCGCTCGACCATCTCCGGTTTCGCTCTGACTTCAAACATCCGCGCACAGCTACCACGATCCACGCCCACCGGCCATGCGAAATTTTTCAAGCGACCACCAAACTGCCGGCATTTAAGTCAGCACCATTCGGATCAGGACCGGGACATCACCGACAAGGTGAAAGAAAAAACGCCGACTGCAGGTATGACACCACGCAAATCCTATGAAAAAACAATTAGTGGTCGGTGCGGCTATGCTGCTGGTTTCCCTTGCGACAGGTCACGCCCAATACCAAGGCTGGCAGCATGAGGGTTCGTTCCATGTTCTAACAACCCCGGATGGGGCGGGTCTTCCGGCCACGGCTTCCGAGGAGAATTTCCCGCTGTTGGTGCGATTCACCAGGGAAAGCTTTGATTTCACCCAGGCGAAAGCCGATGGCGGGGACCTCCGTTTCGCAGGTGGCGGCAAACCGCTGGCCTATCAGATCGAGGAATGGGATGCGACGAAAGGCACCGCCAGCATTTGGGTGCGCATCCCGGTGATCAAGGGCAACGCGCGACAGGAAATCAAAGTGTATTGGGGCAAGGCGGATGCGGCCGGCGAGTCCAATGGAGCGGCCGTGTTCAACGAGTCGAATGGTTATCTTTGCGTCATGCACCTGGGCGATTCCGTGAAAGACGAGGTCGGCACGGTGTCACCCACCGATGCCGGCACGGTGCCAGCGGCTGGAATGATCGGGCAGGGGAGACGGTTTGACCTCGGCAAGGGAATCAATTGCGGCGAAAAAATCACCACATTGCCAGTCGGCGACAGCCCACACACGGCCGAGGCATGGTTCAGGACCCAGTCAACCAACATCGATCTCGTCGGGTGGGGCAACCAAGAGTGGCAGGGCAAGGTGGTGATGCAGGTGACCAGTCCGCCGCACATCAATATGGATTGCTTTTTTGCGGATTGCAACGTGGCCGGCACCAGCACGATTCCCATGGCGCAATGGATTCACGTGGTCAATACCTACAAGCGCGGGGAGTCGCGGGTTTACGTCAATGGTGTTTTGGACGGCGAAAATGCGGGCGGGTCCTCCAACGGCGCAAGGAACAACCGCGGAGCACCGCTGGCCATCAAGAATCCTGCCAGAATGTATATCGGCGGTTGGTATGGCAATTACCGGTTTGTCGGCGACATCGACGAGGTGCGCCTGTCCAAGGTGGTCCGCTCGCCGGACTGGATCAGGATGGAATATGAAAGTCAGAATCCCCGGCAAACGATGGTGGGTTGCTTGGTCAAACCGGGAGACGCGTTCACGGTTTCGCCCGCATCCGTCACGGTCGAGGAAGGCAAGAGCGCGACGGTCACCGCGCAAGCCGGAGGCGCCCAAAAAACGTACTGGATTCTCAAGCGGAATGGCGCGGAATCGGTGGTCGGCGTGGACCAGGGGTCTTACACATTCGATGCCGGGCGCGTGGTGGGAGATACCTCGCTGGTGCTCCGGTTCAAGGCGGTGTGCGCCAACGAGGTCAAGACCAAGGACGTGCCGGTGACCATCAAGGAGACAATTCCCGAACCGGCGGTCACACTCCAGGCACCCGCAACATGGAATGGCAGGGATGTGATCGAAGTTATATCTAACATAAGCAACCATGCCGCAATGACGGCAAAGGGGGCCGGGGACACGCATTGCAAGTGGACCGTTTCAGGCGGTGCCGTGACCAAGGAGGTCGCGCCCGGCAAACTGATCCTCAAACGGTCGCAATACACCGGTCCGATCACCGTGGCGGTGGCGGTCGATAACGGCGGCGCGGCCACCGTGGCTTCGGCTGTGATTCAGGTCACCGAACCGGCGCAAGACCCATGGCTTGAGCGGATTCCCGCCAAGGACGAGAAACCCGAGGACGGCCAGTTTTTTGCTCGTGACGACAAGAACGAAGGCACGCTCCATTACAACGGAACCTTGCCTGACAAGGCCGACGCGGTGTTTCTGAAGGTTTATGCGGATGACAAGCTGCTCAAGACCGAAACCCAAACGCCCACCGCCGAAAAGGGTTATGCGTTCACCATCAAACTCAAACCGGGCCTCATCAAATACAAAGTGGAGTTCGGAACCAAAACCGCCGCAACCGAAACCCTCGTCCAAACCGTGAACCATTTGGTCTGCGGTGACGCCTGGTTGATAGAAGGACAGTCCAACGCGCTGGCGACCGATACCGGCGAGAAGTCACCGCCGGATACCAGCGAATGGATCCGCAGTTACGGGCGGCCGGCTGGCGAGGAGAATGGTCCCCACCGCAACCTGTGGTGCAGCCCGGTTTGGAAGGCGGAAAAGGGCGAATTGGCGGAACTCGGGTGGTGGGGCATGGAACTCGCCAAACGCCTCGTGCAAAGCCAGAAAATCCCGGTCTTCATCATCAACGCCGCCGTCGGCGGCACCCGCATCGACCAGCATCAGCGGAATGAAGCCAACCCCACCGACCTGAAGTCGATTTACGGGCGGATGCTCTGGCGGGTCCAGCAGGCCCGCATGACCCACGGGATCCGCGGCGTCCTGTGGCACCAGGGCGAGAGCGACCAGGGCGCGGATGGACCCGATGGCGGCTATGGCTGGCAATTCTATCAGCAGTACTTCCTGGAAATGTCCGCTGCCTGGAAACAGGACATGCCGAACATCCGGCACTACTATGTCTATCAGATATGGCCCAACTCGTGCAGCATGGGCAACAGCCATGGGGACATGATGCGCGAGGTGCAGCGGACGCTGCCACGGCTCTATTCCAACATGGATGTCATGTCCACGCTCGGCATCAAACCGCCGGGACCCTGCCATTTCCCGTTGGTCGGTTGGTCGGAATTCGCACGCTTGATCCAGCCTCTCATCGAGCGGGATTCCTATGGAAAAAAGCTCGCCGACCCCATCACGGCACCCAATCTCAAGCAGGCGTATTATACCAGCGCCGCGAAGGATGCGATCGCCCTGGAGTTTGACCAACCGGTCGTTTGGCTGGATTCGCTGGCGGGTCAGTTCTATCTGGATGGCGAAAAGGACAAAGTGGCGGCGGGCGCGGTGAACGGCAATGTCGTTACCCTCAAGCTGAAGTCACCCGCCACGGCCGGCAAGATCACCTATCTCAAGGAAATGAATTGGAACCAGAATGACCTGGTTTTCGGCACCAATGGAATTGCCGCACTCACCTTCTGCGATGTGACCCTTCATGATCGAAACAAGTAGATGTCGATCACTGATCACTGATTACCCTAGGAAGGGAAATGGGAACCACTGATTTCACTGATTATACTGATTTTGAATACGTTATGTTGCCGAGTCCGCTAACCCAGGAGGCGAACTTCCTAACTGCCATTTCCAATCCAATTCTTTCAGTGAAATCAGTATAATCAGTATAATCAGTGGTAACTGCCGCCCGGCGAACCGATTCCATTTTCCCATTTAGGATTACTGATCATCACCCACCGGCCCGATGCTGCGGCCTGGCACGAACTCCGCCGGTGAGTTGATCGTCTTGCGGTCCGCCTTGCCCTTTCCAACAGCGGCGACCCAGCGCACGACGCGGCGCACGATGGGTGCCGCGTCCCATTGGATATGGGCGACGCCGGGATGGCACCAGGAGAGCGCGGCATCGTTGTCGGTGGAAACCAGTGAGACCTGATCCGGCACATGGATGCGGTGGTGGGCGAGAAACTCCATGGCGGCGATGAAGTGGGGTGCCTCATCGAGGATCAGCGCGGTCGGGGGGATGCCCCGGAAAAGCTTCTTCAGCAAATTGGAAAACCCTTCCGGCGTCTCCTCCCAATCCGGCAGATGATAGTCGCCCGTCGCAATCCCGTAGGCGGCGAGTTCGTCCAGAAACGCGCGTTCCACGTTCCCCGGCGTCGGCAGGCGCCGGGCGACCAGCACGATGCGGCGGTGCCCCAACTCCAGCAGCCGGCGGGTGGCGGCGAGATATGCCGGTTCCTTGTCCGGGCCGGTGCGCGCCAGCGGCAGTCCGTCGGTGCGGCCATACAGCGCGAAGCATGGGACCGGTTGCGTGGCGAACCATTCCAACAGCCCGCGCGATCCGGCGACCACGATCCACGCATCGGCGGGGCTGTCGCCGATCAGGCGGACGATGCGCCGGACATCGTGCCGGAGTTGAACCTGGGTTTTCTTGGCGAAAAACACCTCGTTGCCCCCCTCGCCCAGATGGTGCTGGATCTGCAGCAACATCTGGGCCGTGGTAGTCGCCCCCTCTGGCGGGTCGTGCCGGAGGATGCCCACGCGCAGCATCTGGCGCGCCGTCCCGGGCATCGCAACCGTCCGGCTCAGCCCGGTCCCGCGTGCCGCCACCAGGCCCTCGGCTTCGAGCAGGCGCAGCGCCGCCCGCAGCGTGTGGCGGCAGACATTCAATTCCATCGCCAACCGGTTCTCGCCCGGCAGTTTCCCCCGCCACCGTCCCGCCTGCATGCCCTTGCGCAGGTGTTCGGCGGTGAGTTCCGGCAGCGATTGGCGACGCACAAAGGGCATGACCCGAAACCTGTCATAGGTTAGAACAGCTTGAAAAGAAAATAATTCGCGGAAATTCCCAAATGTCCTTGCCACCTCCAGGACTTTTTTGATTTACCTCAGTCGTTTGGTCCAAAAACCAAACCCACTCCCCATCCACCCCAATCCAAACCTGCCATGAAACCTACCGCATTCTCACGTCTTCTCCGCACCGGTTCACCCGCCGCCTATCTTCTCGCCACCGCCATTGCCGCACTCCTTGCCGCTCACCCCGCGAGTGCCGCAACCTTCACTTGGACGCCGACCGCTGCGGGAACTTACAATTGGGACAACTCCGGCCCGCAAGTCAACTGGACCAGCGGGTTTCCCAACGCGCTGGACGACATCGCCAACCTCAACATTGACCTTTTGGGTGGCCAAACCATCAATCTCAATCAGACGATCACCGTCGGCACGATCAACCTCGGCGACACGGGCAGCGCTTATTTCGGCACCACCGTGGCTGGTGCGGGCGGGTCCCTGATCCTGGATGTCTCCACGGGCAGCGCGTTGATCTCCAAGGCCACTGCGGCCAACACCGCGGCGGACCTGATCTCGGCCGACATCAAGCTCAACGACAACCTCGTCGTCAACAACGCCGCCGCTTCGGGCACGCTTACCCTCTCCGGCATCATCAGCCAAAACAGCGGCGCCAAATCGCTGACGAAAATCGGCGTGGGCAACCTGATCCTCAACGGTGCGGCCGCCAACACCTTCACCGGCGGACTCATTATCAAAGCCGGCACGCTCACGGAAGATTTCGCGAATCTGACAGTTCCGACGAATCTGCTTGATCCAGCCAACGCGCTCACGCTGGGCGGCGGCACCCTCAGTTTGATCGGTCAGAATAACGTTGCCAGTCTGCAAACGTTTGCCTCGACCGCCCTGAGCGCGAACCGCGCATCGACGATCACCCTGGCGCGGACGGGCACGGGCACCATGACCGTCGCGCTCGGTGCCATCACCCGCAACATCGGCAGCACCCTCAATTTCAGCGCCACGCCTGATACCAGCAACATCATCGCCACCACTTCGACTCTCAATACCAATGATATTCTGGGCACTTGGGCCACGGTCAACTCCGGAACGAACCTTCAATACGCGACGGTCAGCGGCGGGCAGATCGTCAATTATACGGGTGCTACGACAACGATCCAACCGGCCACCCTGTCCGACGTGAACAACGCGGCGGCCAACTTTGCCTTCGGGACCACCGCATCGCCAACCCTGACGGGAACGATCACGGCCAACACTCTGCGTTTCACCGGCGGCACCGGCACCTTGGCCAACGCCGGCAATAGTATCACCCTCAACGGTCTGATGAACGCCGGCACCGGTGCCTTGACCGTTTCCGGAACGGGCAGCCTGGTGATCGGCACAAACAAGGAACTGGTTGCCATTTTCAACAACCAAGGCGGCACCATTTCCTCGAAGATCGTGGATAACCCCGCCGGTCCCTCGGCCTTGACGCTCAACACCGCCGGGGCCGTGACCCTCTCCGGCGCCAACATCTACGGCGGCGGCACGACGATCAGCGGTTCCAACACGGTGACTCTGAATAGCGCGCTCGCTCTCGGAACGGGGCCGGTCACCGCGAACAGCGGCACCACCCTTGCCCCCGGCAACAGTATTTTCATTCCTAACTCTTTAACGCTCAACGGAGCGACGCTGAATCTCGCAACCGGAAAGTGGCTCGGCCCTGTTACCCTGGCGGTCGACTCGTTCATTGTTGGTGGTTACTACCGTAGTGGTTTCGGGCAGTACGAGATCAGCGGCAACATCAGCGGACCGGGTGGGCTCACCACGGCTAGCGGCAACGATACGCCGTTGCTCAGCGGCACCAACACCTACACCGGCCGTACGATCATCAGCACTGGGTCGATCTACTTCAAAGGACCCGCGTCGCTCTACAACAGCGATGCGTCCAAATGGACCCCGGCCAATATCAGCGTGAATAGCGGCTGCACCTTGGCGCTGATGGTCGGCGGCCTGGGAGAGTTCACCGGCGCCCAGGCCGGCACGCTGATCACGAACCTCACCACCGGCATCAACAACAACGGGCTGAAGGCCGGTTCCACGGTCCTCCTGGATCCGTTCGACGCCAACGGCGTCCCGGTCAACGTCTCCGCGAACATCACCGATTCGACCGGCACCGGCGGCGGACAGTTGAATCTCGTCGTCGGCCAACGGGACGGTGCGGCCAATGGCGGTTTCGGGCAACTCGTGATCCTCTCCGGCAACAACAGCTACAGCGGCACGACGGCGATCAACCGCTACCGAAACGTCTCGGTGGCCGTCAGTTCGTTCAACAGCGTGGCCACGAATCCCGGCCTGGGCACGGTCCACTCCGCCAGCAGCAGCCTGGGTGCGCCGACCACGGTGGCCAACGGCACCATCACCTTCGGCCAAGGCGGCGACACCACCACCATAGGTTTGATCTACACCGGCACGGGAGAGACCACCGACCGCGTGATTCAAAACACCAGTTCCTCCGGTTCGACGGTGAATTTCAATCAGTCCGGCAGCGGCCTTTTGAAGTTCACCAGCGCGTTTGCCAATCAATTCAACATTGGCCTCCAGGGTTCCACCACCGGCACCGGTGAAATCGCCGGTGCCATTCCCGCCGTCGGCACCGCAGTCAGCAAGTCCGGCACCGGCACCTGGACCCTCTCCGGCACCAACCTCTACACTGGTACCACGACGATCAGCGGGGGCTTGCTGAAAGTGACCGGTTCGACCGCCACCGGTAGCGCCGTAACCGTCTCCGGCGGTGCGCTGGGCGGCACCGGCACCGTGAACGGCACCGTCACCCTCACCACCGGCGGCATCAACCTCGCCGACGGCGCGGTCGGCAACCTGACGCTCGGCAGCACGCTTGCCAGCACCGGCGCCGCCGGAACCGCCAACCTCTGTTTCGATCTCGGTAACGGCACCAACACGACAGACAAGATCATCGTCGGCGCGGCTACATCCGTTGCAACGACTGGTGCGGCGGTGATTAACCTCAACCAGATCGGCGGCGTGACCGGCACGGGGCCTGCTCCCGGCCCATACACGCTGATTCAAGGAACGACTTCCATGGCGTTGGCCACACAGTTTGCCCTGGCCACCACCAAGGCATTCGGTCAGACGTTCGCGCTGAGTGTTTCAGGAAACAACTTGCAGTTGACAACCGGTGCCGGCACGGCGGGTTCCAACACCGCCTGGTCCTCCACGGCCGCCACCGGCTTATGGACCACGGTTGGGAACTGGGCTTCGGGGGTTCCGGGCTACACGTCGAATGTTACCATCGACACAACCACCCAGCCCTCACAGACATTGGGTGGCGACTTCGACATCAACAGTCTCACCTTTGGCACCACTGCCACCGCCGCGGTTACGATTGCGAAGGGAACCGTGACAGCGCCCCAGGTTGGCTTGTTGACGATTGAAGCCAACGGTGCCAACGGCATCACGGTCAACACTCCCTCCTTGGGAAACCCGGTCCAGACGATCTCTGCCAATGTCGGCTTGGCCAGCAGCCAGACCTGGTTCGTGAACAATGGCGCAGCACTGACCGTCAGTGGGGCGGTTACCGACTTCGGCGCCGGCAACTCGCTGACCAAGGATGGTGCCGGAACACTGACCCTCTCGGGCACCAACACCTACTGGGGCGCCACCACCGTCAGCAACGGCAAGCTGATCCTCTCCGGCTCGAACAGCAACGCGAGCACCACGACCATCGCCGGCACGGGCATCCTGCAGGTCGGCAGCGGGAGCACCACCGGCACGCTCTCGTCGTGCGCCATCGTTGACAACGGTTCGCTGGTCTTTAACCGGAGCAACGCCTTCACCCAGGACAGCATCATCTCCGGCTCGGGAACCGTAACTCAAAGCGGCACCGCCGCGACGACCCTCAGCAGTCCCCTCAACAGTTACACCGGCAACACGATCGTCACCGCCGGGATTCTCTCGGCGAACGACGGCGGCGGCCTGCCTGCCGCCAGTTTCCTGTCGCTCAACGGCGGTGCCTGGCAGCCCGCCAGCACGGCCAACGGCGGCTCCAACAGCCTGGCCGCCGCCTTCACCCGCAGCCTCGGCACCAGCGGTGCCTCGACCTTCCAATTCGATACGGGCGGCGGCGGCTTTGTGGCCAACAGCGGCCAGCTCACGATCAACATCGGCGGCAACAGCACGCCATCCGAGTTGGTTTGGGGCAGCACCGTGGGCACCAACATCGTCGGCACGCTCCAGTTGGGCTCGCAGGCGAGCACCTACAACGCCGTTTTCCAGAACCGGATTGACCTCAACGGCACCACCCGCACCGTCAACGTGATTACGGCGGCCGCCAACACCGGCGAAATCTCCGGCGTGATCCGAAACACCGGCGGCACGGCGGCCGGCCTGATCAAGACCGGCACCGGCATCCTGAAACTCTCCGGTGCCAACACCTACGACGGCCTGACCACCATCCAGGCAGGCACGGTGAGCGTTGCGTCGCTAAACAACATCAGTGGCGGCAGTGCTAGCAGTAATCTGGGCGCACCGTCATCGGCGGCCAACGGTATCATTGTCCTCTCCAACGCCAACACGGCTGGCACTCTTCTTTATACCGGCATGGGAGCGACCACGGACCGCCAGGTTCAAGTCGGCAGCGGAAACACGACCACAGCCGGCACCGCTTCGATCATTCAGAATGACGGTATCGGCGCACTCACCTTCAATAACACCTACCTCAATGCGCAAGACACTACTACCAGCGGCACGACGGCGACACGCACCCTGACACTCCAGGGTTCCAACCTGGGCAACAACACGATCACGGGCATCATCCGGGACAACACGGGGGCCGGAACGAATATCGTCAACCTCACCAAAGCCGGCACCGGCACCTGGACGCTGCTCTCAGGAAGCAACAGCTACACCGGTACCAACACCATCAGTGCGGGCATGCTGGTCATAGGCAGTTCCGCCACACTGGGTGCCACCACCAACAACCTGACCTTGAGCGGCGGCGCACTCGATCTGGGCGGCACCAGCCAACCCGCTGGCACGGTGACCGTCAGCGGTGTTGCCGCTTACGGCGACACCATCAAGAACGGCAGTCTCACCGGCACTTCCTATGTGATCAGTAACGGCACAGCTCCTCTCAACGCCTTTATTTCGGCCAATCTACTCGGCACAGGTACCCTGACCAAGTCTGGTGCGGGTTACCTGACCCTATCCGGCGCCAACACGTACAGCGGCGCGACCGCGATCAATGGGGGCATTCTGTATGCGACCTCGCTCAATTACATCATCAGCGGCTCGTTGAGTCCAAATACCAGCAGTAGCCTGGGCAAGCCGACGAACGCAACCAATGGCACTATAGCCATCAACGGGGGCTCACTGGCCTATACCGGCACGGGTGAAACCACCGACCGCGTCATCAACCTGTCCGGCACCACCAGCGGCGCGACGATCGACCAGGCCGGCACCAATTTGTTGAAGTTTACAGCCCCCCTGACCGCCACGGGCAACGGCCTCAAGTCCCTCACGCTGCAAGGATCAACCGCCGGCACCGGCGAAATCGCCGCCGCAATCGTGGACAGCACCAGCGCCACCTCGCTCACCAAGACCGGTTCAGGCACTTGGACCCTCTCCGGCTCCAACACCTACACCGGCGCTACCGCCGTCAGCATCGGCACGCTCAATCTCGACTATTCCACCAACAATACCAGCAAACTCGCCGATGCGGCTGCTCTGACGCTGGCGGGAACGCTCAATTTGTCGGGCGGCAGCCACACCGAAATCGTTGGCTCCACCACGCTCAATGCCGGCGCGTCGGCCGTCAACCAGACCAACTCGGGTTCGAGTATCCTGAGAATGCAAGCCATCACCCGCAATGTGGGCAGCACGATCAATTTCGGCACGGACAACATCGCCGACACGAACACCTTTAACACCGCCACCGGTATTCTTGGTGGCTGGGCCACTGTCGGTGGCGCAAACTGGGCTACCAGCGCCGCGTCTGGAACCAACATCCCCATCGCCGCTCTTACCTCCGGCTCTTACACTGCTTCAGGCGCGGGCGACACGGCTCCAGGGGCTACCGCCAACGTCGACTTCCAGGCAAGCAACTCGACTGCCTGGAATACCCAGACCATCAACACCTTGCGATTCAATACCGCTGCCGCCAACACCCTCACGGTGAATTCCGCCAATACCCTCACGGTTGGTTCGAGCGGTATCTTGGTGACCAATACGGTTGGCGGCAACCAGTCTAAAATCACGGGTGGCACCATCGCAGGCGGTGTGACGACAGTGGGTACGCCGGTCGCGACGAGCGTATATGCCTCAGACCTCGTCATTCAGCAGTATAATACCGGCAGCGATCTGAAAATCGAATCGGTCATTGCCAACAGTACAGTCGCCACCCCGACTGGTGTTACCGGCACCGGTAATAGCGGACAGAAGGTGCTGACCGTCAGCAGCACCGCCGGCCTGTACGTCGGGATGCCCGTTACCGGCACGGGAATTGCAGCCAGTTCGGTCATCGCCTCCATGGTTCCTGGTACAAGCATCACCCTCAACAACAACACCACCGGCGCGCTTAGTGCAACAGCACTCACATTCCCCAACAACGTTACCGCCTTGACCAAGTCCGGTCCCGGCGCACTGACGCTCACCGGCACCAATACCTACACCGGCATGACTTATGTGAACGGCGGTACGCTGAACATTGGCTCGGCCACCGCCATCCCTGCAGGCACGGCAGGAGGCACGTACGGCCAGGGCACGCTGGTTTTCAACGACGGCGCTACGATATCCAACACCACCGGCGCGATGCTGGATTTGAGCAGCCGGTCCAACAACCAGTATTGGAACGGCAGCTTCACTTTCGTTGGCGCGACCAACGGCTCCAAGGATTTGTACCTCTCCAATCTCAGCCAAAGCGGTAACACCCAGATTACGCTGTTGAGCAACTCGACCGTGAACGTCACCGCCGGCATCTTCAATGCGGCGACTCACTGCAACGGGGCCTTCTCCATTACCAAGACCGGCCCCGGCGAGTTGCAAATCGGCAATAGCAACAATGTTAGTGGCTTCACCGGCGGACTGTACGTGAACGAGGGAACCTACACCGGAGAGGGCAATGACAATGCCACCACATACGGCAGTGGTACGGTCTACTTGGGTGACCCCACCCCCGGTAACAGCAAGAATGCGGCACTGGCCTATCGATGGGGTGGGTACTCAAATAGCGCGAGTTCCAAGGCAGTCGCCGCCAACAACCTCATCGTGCGCGCTGGTTCCACCGGAAGTCTGGCCTGGATCGATGGCACCGGATACGGCGGCTCGGGCAATTATTACACTGGCAACCACGGACTCAACGGCACCGTCACGCTGAATAACAATTTGACGGTGGCTGCAGTGGCTGCCACTACGCAAACCACCACCTTCGCAGGCACGGTCACCGGCACGGGCGGTCTGAATATCGGCGAGTTGGCGAACGTCACCGACCTCGGTGGCACCCAGCTCCGCATCAACCTCGGCACCGTGATACTCTCGGCCGCCAACAACTTCACGGGCAATACCAAGGTCAACACCGGCACATTGGCCTTGGCTAACGTCAACGCCCTGCAAAGCAGCACGCTCGACACCGGAACGTGGGGATTGCAGCAGGTCACTTTTACGGTAGCCGGCACCAACACCTACAACCTTGCCGGTTTGCAGGGTTCGGATGACCTTTACCTCGGCTTCAACAGCATCAGCGTGGGTGCGAACAACGCCGATACGAACTACGCCGGCAATATCAGCAGCGCCGCCACCGGCGGGGGGGTGACAAAAGTGGGCAGTGGCAACCTGACCCTCTCCGGTGCCAACGCGTATGCCGGAAACACGACGATCAACAGCGGTATTCTGACCGTGTCGAACAATCTGGCGATCCAAAACAGCGCGCTTGATACGACCACGGGCACGGGTACCATGACGCTCACCGTCACGACTCCGACCTTCGGCGGTCTCACGGGGAGCACCAATGTGGCGTCGAAGATCACCAGCGGCTATTCCTCAGTCACCGCGCTGACCCTCAATCCTGTGACCGGTGCCACCAATACGTACTCCGGCGTTATCGCCGACGGTGCCTTTGGCATGACCCTGACCAAGAGCGGTGGCGGCACCCAGATCCTCGCCGGTGCCAACACCTACACCGGTGCGACCGCCGTGAACGGCGGCACTCTCAAGCTGACCGGTTCCCTGGAAAACACCGCGATCACCGTGGGCAATGGCGGCACCTTTGCTGGCGGTCCCGGCGCCACCGCCGGCCTGACCACCACGGCCGGGGCCGGTTCGACACTGACTGTAGGTTCAGGTGGTGCGTTCACCATGGCTGACAACGCGATTGGCACCTTCAACCTGCAACAGAGCGCCAGCTTCGCGTCCCCAGGCTTGGTGGCCAGCGTTGCCAGCGGCACCGCCCCGACATTCACCTTTGATATCACCAACGGCAACATCGACCACCTCGTTGTGAGCAAGGCGGTTGACACCTCCCTCGGTGTTGTGGGCCAACTCTTCTTTATGCCCACGGCGGGATTGACCTCGCTGACTCCGGGCAACTACACCTTCCTCACCGCCGCCAGCGGGTTGGGTGCGTCTGCCTTCACTCTCGGCACTACCAGCATCGCCCTGAGCGGTGGCACCTACAACTTGTCGATCAGCAACTCGACGGCCACCGATGAAATCCTGACGGTCACGCCCACCGGTTCGCTCTATAAGGTGTGGATCGCCACATATTACGTTGGTGCCAACGCGGATGCGAGTGCGGATCCCGATAGCGACGGGATCAAGAACGTCACCGAGTTCGCCTTTGACACGCTGCCCAACAGTGGCGCGTCGGGACCCGGAGCGCTTGTATGCACCGGGAGCACCGTCACCGCGCACGGTCAGCCCATTTTGGTGCGGGAGGCTGGAATAGATTATGCGGAGTTTGGTCGCCGCCTTAATCGTGACCTCGCCGGACTGACCTACAAGGTGCAGTTCAGTGCGGACCTGGTCAACTGGGAGACGAGTGGCGTCACACCGACCACGATCGGTGCTGCGGATGCCACCATCGAAGTGGTTCGCGTGCCCTATCCGGCGACCATTTTCGGCACGCAGGTTCCGAAATTCTTCCGCGTTCTGGTCACCTTGGCCGAGTAAGCGTTCTGGAACGCTTGAAAGAGCAAACATGTTTTAGTT
>Ga0209697_10006503_pt1 | contig 14098 bp, 5 predicted proteins | sample AliMusrvi5mmetaG_FD_184115 | JGI IMG/M metagenome (GOLD analysis project Ga0209697, IMG submission 184115) | Freshwater lake bacterial and archeal communities from Alinen Mustajarvi, Finland, to study Microbial Dark Matter (Phase II) - Alinen... | ecosystem: Environmental > Aquatic > Freshwater...
CCCAGAACGCGCCGGCGCGCGGCGCGGTGTGGCAGGCGGGGCAGGCAAACCCGAAGCGCAGCGGCGCATCGTCCACACGCGCCATGGCCAGCGCTTGCCGCAACCCCTGCCAGCAGTTCAGCAGGACGAACACGGCAATGACTCCCAGCCAGAGATCCGATGTGAGCACGGCGAGGACGATCAGCGCAGCCACACCGATGAAGCCGATGATGGACGCCACCAGCAGACTGCGTGCCCTGCCAAGAGCGAACCAGAGCAGCGACCGCAGGATCTGTCCGCCATCCAGTGGATAAACCGGCATGAGGTTGAAGACCAGCAGTACGATGTTGATCCCGTAAATCGCATCTACCATGGCATAAATGTTGGGGACCTGCCCGGCCCATCCGTTTGCCCGCATCGTCCAGCCAAGCGCCCACAGCAGCGGAAAAAGGGCCGCGTTGACCAGCGGGCCGGCGGCAATGCTCCAGAGCGTGGCGCCCGGCCGTTGCGGCGGCGACACAAAGGCTATGCCGCCCAGCGGCCAGAGAACGATTTCGTGGGCCTCTCCGCCGACCTGTTTGCAAGCCAGTGCATGGCCGAATTCATGCAACAGCACGAGGCCGAACAGCGCCAGATATTCCAGCGTGCACCAGAGATAGGCGCCCCCCTTGTACTTTCCGGCGTGATACTGAATCAGCAACACAGCCGCCACAAACCAGCTCCAGTGCAGGTAAACGGCGATCCCCCGGAAAGCGAAAATGCGAAACGATCCATTCCTTGCGACCATCGAAAACATCCTTCCATTGCCAAACGGTTGCGCCATTGTAGCATGCCGCGCGCAGGGCTGCCACACCGCGAGGCTACGGGGTTCGCTCGTCGGCAATGAGTTGGCGGAACGCCGAAACACGTGATCCTTCCTGCCCGTTTTTTCACTGTCGGGCAGTGGAAATCGAGGTCGGATTCGGCGGTTCAAGAGCGGAAACCGGGGCAGAAGCGTTCTGCGCAACGAACCTTACTTGCCCTTCAATTGCGTCAGCAGTTCGGCAATGCGGGCGCGCCAGAGTTCGGTCATCTGCGCCACCGGTGTGTTCAATCCGGCGCCGACCAATGCGCCGGCATCGGCGCTGGACATGTTCCCGATCCCCGGATATTCCGGAATCGCCTTCTTCACGGAGGCCAGGAAGATTTTGGCTTCTTCGACGATCTTGGCTTTGGCCTTGTCGCCGGCATTCGCCTCGACGGCCTTCTCCAGCGTGTAAATATAGGCGTAGTCCGTGATGCCCTCCGCCACCGCGAAGAACTTGGATTGAAACGTCATCCCGCCCGGAAAATCGAAGTACGGCGCCTGATTCGCCATTCCGGCGAGCGTCGTGAACGGGGTGTACCATTCGCACACGTTCGGATGCCCCTCCACGCCGCCCTGGTCCGGGGAGCAGAAATGCCATTCCCAGCGCCCCTTCGATCCCATCGCCCAGTTGTAAAATCCCCACGACAGCCGGTCCATGCCGGTGTTGTAATACCAGAGCGTCTTGTTCAACTTGTGCGCCATGCCGATCGCCTTCCGGGACGCCTCCCATGCGTGCGCCGAAACAATGTCGATGTGCTCCACAATCGGTGTGTAGTCCTTGCCCCTGTTGGCGTCACCCATGAACGTCACAAAGGTGGTGAAGCCGAGCTTCTTGAGCCAGTCGGCATACCGGATCGTTTCATCGCGATTCCGGTTCCATGGATTGGGAACCTCGCGCGGCTCGTCGATCACTTCCATGGCGACCGGCAACCCCTGCTTGTCGATCCAGGCCTTGTACTGGGTCATCATTTTCATGTAGCTGATTCGGAACGTGGGCAGGGTGAACTCCGCGCCGGGATTGTGATTCAGGTAATCATAGCCATATTTCTTCTCATCCATGTCGTAAAACATGTCGCGCGCAATCCGGCGGGCGATCCCCAACTGCGACGTCATGATCTTCTGGTCCGGATGCCGTCCCAAGCCGGCCGCTTTCGCCGCATCCCAGTATGGCTGGGCCTTGGTCATGCGCAGGCTGCCATCGAACGCGACAATCGGCGCCGGCAACGACGTGCTCGTAAATCCGATCTCGCGCATGAACTTGAACTGTTCCGTTGCCAACGCCAGAACGAACGCATCGACGCTCTTATACCCCTCCGGCGCCTGCCGGAACGGCAAGGCCCACGGCGAGTAGTACATGCCATAGGAAACCGGCAGCGTATCCTCCAGTTGGAACGGATAGACCGTGAGTTGGATGGCGATCTTCTTCGCGCCGCCCTTTTCCGGCTTGAACGTCATCGTCGCCGTGTAGTCGCCCGGGGTCGCATCGTCCGGAATCTTCATCCAGAGCCAGTAGGACCACGTGATCTGCGGCTCAAACCGGATTTTGGTCCATGGCAGCAAGGTCATCTCCTCGACCGACCCATCCTTGAACCGGTAGTTCATGTAATACCGGCGGATGCTGGAGGCCGCCAGGGTCGAAGGCCCCTGAAAATCCGATATTTCCAGGTCGCCCATGCCGAGATCTTCCCATGGCGTCACGCACAGGCATTGCGCCAGCCGCTCACCCCGCGCGCCGCGCCACTTGCATTCGCCGCTCTTCGACTGGTCGGCGGCGGCAGGCGCCGACCAGGGCTGGATGGTCTCGGACGGTTTCGGCGTCCACAGCGTATAAGCGCCGGCGCCAGATGGTTTGACCGGCTTCTGCTGCTGCTTCACATAGGTCCGTTCGTTGAAATACTTGATCCGCGCCGCCCGGATATCGGCGCAGACCTTCTTGAATCCGGCTTCATCCTTGGCCGGCATCACGACCATGGCTGCCAGCCGCAGGTTGGAAACGCGCACCGGCAGAGATGACTCCGCAACCTTGACCTTGCAAACGAACTCCTCCGCCTCGGGGAGCGCATAGTCCAGCCACAATGCATTCGGGCGTTCCGAGTATTGCGTCCGGAGATAGCGGAAAATGCCCTTCTCGCCGCAAAATTCATTTTCCGTGTATTTTTCGTCGAGCAACTCCACATCGCCGACCTTGAGTTCGAACGGCAGGTCGATCATGTCGAAGTTCAGAAGCTTGCCCGCGCTCAGCCAGACCCAGTATTCGCCGGGAGGGAGGTTGGTCGCCGCAAAGGTGAAATCGCCCTGGGGGCAGTACAGGCCACTCCCCGTCAGGGTATCCGGCCATTCCCCCCCGGTCTCGGCGGTGCCGACGCCGATGCAATCGGCTGCGCTGACGCTCTGGAATCCCGTCGTGCAGTAGAATTTGTTGCCAAATTTGTACCCGATGGCTCCGGCGGGAAGCACAATCTCTGTCTTGCCGCCAACCGCGTCTTCGGGAAGAAGCCGCAGGTTGTCCAGCCACAACGTGGTGTCGCCGCCTTCCTTGAGCGGCGTGAAGTAGAGCTTCACCTTCGTCAGGTTGGCGCGGTCGATCTTGTCCTTCGTTTCCGCTTCGGCCCAGCTTAGCCCCTCCTTGCCATTGCGTTTGGCCCGGTTGATCCGCCAGAAGAGGTGATTCATCCCCTTGTGCACCATTTTCTCTCCCAAGGTGGCGCGCGTGTGGTAATCGATGGAGGCCTTGTCCCACAGTTCCAGCGTCAGGCCGATCTCGGCATCGTGTCCGCTGTACACGTCCAGACCAACGAAGTCATACTTGTCAAAATCCTTGAGCTTCGCCGGGTCCGTCAGCGCAAAGCCGGCCCACGGCTGCCCCATTTTAGCCACCGCGCGCAGACAGTTCTTGCCGCTGGTCACACAGGCATCCTGCACCATGTCGAGCGTGACGTTCTCGGCGTTGGGCTTAAGCCCGTCAATCTCCGACAGCTCCTCGAAATCGAGCACGGTCTTCTGCTCGGCGCCTGCACAGTGTTGAACCAGGAAGCCGGCGGCCAGAAAGACCATCGTCATCCACCCTGTGAATCTGCGGCTGCTTGGCTGGGTCATGCTTTTTCTCCTGCGGCTTGTCGTCGGACTTTGTGCTTGCTGGTAACGTTCATGGTTGGGGTTGGTCGTCGCGCGTACAGCGGCTCTCGAACGCGTCGCTGCGGAAGGGCGACGCCGGAAGGTCGGGCTGATTGCAGAGGTTGCAGACCGGATTGCGCTCCCAGGCGTAGCGGACCGCAACCGGATCCGGAACCTGGCTGCTGGAGACGATCACCGCGCCCCCCGCGATCGCGGCGTCCGCCCGCACAAAGCGCTTGTCGCTGCCGCAGAGTTGGAAGCCGGCAAGCGGACCGCCCTTGGCAACCAATCCGCCCGCCACGTGCGTGAAGCTGACCACGGCTTTGCCGTCCTTGAACTCCGCCTTTTGGAAGATCGGCCCCGAAGATTCGATGGCTTCGCCATATGCCAGGGCGCGCGCCGCGAGCGCCAGCCGTTGTCCGGCCGGAGCCTTGTTCGGATAGTGCACATCCTCGGCATCGTTCAGGTCGATGGTCACGACCAGCGCTGTGTTGGTCACGGTCTGCGCGGTCTGAAGCTGGATTTCGCGGATCACGCTGTCCGGGTTATCGGCCGGCTCCGGGTTGCGTTTCCACGCGTTGGACAGTTGCACGATCAGAAACGGAAAGTCGCCGCGTCCCCAAAGCGCCCGCCAGTCGGCAATCACCGCCGGAAGCAGCCGCCGGTAGGTCGCCGGATAGTCGCGGTCGCCCTCGCCCTGACACCAAAGCGCGCCGCGGATGGCATACGGGATCACGGGGGCGAGGAGTTCTTCGTAGTTGCTGCTGCAGGCCTGATCGCGCGTTTTCGCCAAGGCCGGATCTTTGGCCAACGCCTCGCGACGGATGAACGTCTGCGCAATGGCGCCAGCCACGGAAGTATCGACAATGCCGACCGGCGCATGGAGCTGCGACTGCAATTCCACGGCGAAGTAGTAGGGCATCGCGGAAAATGTGTATTTGCCCGCAGTCTTGGGTGAGCAGACGACCCAGCCGGTCGCCTTCCGGAAGCAACGAATTTGGGGATGGTCGGCGCTGGCAATGACATTCGTCGCGTCACGCGTCCGGCTCAACGGCAGGCTCATGTTCGACTGACCGGATGCCAGCCAGACCTCGCCCACCAGCACGTCCTTGACGAGAATCGTGTTGGCGCCTTTCACGCTCAGGTCGAAAGGCCCGCCCGCTTCGCCTGGCTCCATGTTTGCCTGCCAGCGCCCCTGCGCATCGGCCTTGGCCACCGCCGCCCGGTCACGAAACGTGACGGTTACAGATTCTCCCGGCGCCGCCGTGCCGAAAAGTGGAACGGGCGAGCCACGCTGCAGAACCATGTGATCGGAGATCACCTGCGGCAGCTTCACTTCCGCATAGGCCCCGCCTGACGGCAGAAAAGCCGCCAGAAATCCGCACCATGCAAAGACCGCCAGATTCCGATTGCGCTTCATGCGCCAGGCTCCTCTTCCGCCGCGTTATGCGTGCGTGCGCGACGCAAAAAACTCTCCGTCCGGCAAATGGCAAGCATCATACCGAATCCTGCGTCGGAGGGAATAAGATTCATCGTGCGAACCATTGGCGACGTGCGAAGCCGACACGCAGACCGGCGCGAGCAGTGCGCTATGACGGCGAATCGCCTGCATCCGCCTTGTTGGAGGTGTCTGGAACATTCTCCAGGAAAACACCGTCTGCACGGAGCGTTTTTTGGAGTGCGGCTACGTCCACCCGAGCCAGTTCAATCTTCCCATCCAACGCCATCGCCGCCGCGGTTCCCAGACCCTGCCCCATGACCATGCAGTGCGTCTGAACGCGCACGGAAGAGTGCGCCTCGTGCGTGGAAGACGCACAGCGGCCCGCCACACCCAAGTTCGAGATGTGGGCATTCAGGCACATTCGTAGCGGGATGTGGTAACTTGTACCCGCCTTCAGCTTATTGTGTTCGGCCCGATCCGAGTAGGTCGTGTGGCCCGTGCCTGCGGGGTCATGGATGTCAATCATCCAGACGCCGTGTCCGATCGCGTCCGGGTGCTTGGCCGCGCCCAGGACCATGTCTTGGTCCAACGTCATTAGTCCGCGGATGCGGCGCGACTCCCGGATGCCGAGAGCAAAACCCGTCTGCCGGATAGCCGCTTTCTCGTATCCCGGCAACGACTTGCGCCAGAACGCGAGGTAGGCGACAAGCTTCTCGCGAGCCTCGGCCGTAAGGCGCGACAGTTCCTCCTCGTCCAAAGGATTGCCGGCCACAGGCAGCATGTTCCACAAGGTCCCATCCTGAGCCCATTCGAGGTAGTGCCGCGTGTTGCCTTCATTGAACTGGGGCAGTTGGCCCTGATCGCGAAGGTCGCGCATGCGGGAAATGACGCCGGGTGCAGCTTCGCGGCGTTGTCCGGACATCGCGGGGTCAATCCCGCACAGGTCGAAGATCAGCGTCATGCCCTGAACCCGTCCATCCGATTCTCGCCCAAATTCGAATGGGGCTCCAGCCTTGGCCGCCAGGTCGCCGTCGCCAGTGGCGTCGATGAATATCTTTCCGCAAACCGCGCGGCAACCGCGCTTGGTGTCGACCAGCACGGCCCGAATCCGCCCGTCCTCGACAATGGGCTCGCCCACCGCCGTATAGCAGAACACCCGGACACCCGCCTCATCCAGCATCCGCTGCCAGATGATGCGCATGCCCTCCGGATCAAACCAGTGCGTTTCATGCGCGTGTGGATAGTGCGCGTCCTGCTGGATCCAGCCTTCTTTTGCGGCCCGGCACGCCGACTCCTCCACGAGGCCGTAAATCACCATCTTTTCCCGATCACTGCGATGCCAGCCATTGACCAGCGCGTTCGTCGCCATGCCCCCCACGCTTGGCCAGCGTTCGATCAGGATCACGGACGCGCCATGTCGAGCGGCACTCACGGCGGCCGTCACCCCGGCGCAGCCTCCGCCGCAAACCACCAGATCGGCTTCCGCAAGGACCTTAACCTGCCGTTGTGAAAGATGAATATGCATGCTGAATTCTTCTTGCCCAAACGACTCGGCGTAGCGCGCTGCTGCAACATGGCCGGGCTTGCCAGCCCCGTTTCTCGGTTCTGTCAACGGAAGAAAACGGTCCTCCATCCAGGTGACGGAACTGAAGTGCGTGGCGGAGAGGTCGTTGGCGCTGGTCAGGATAGTAAAGACCTTCCCGGCAATGTCCGACAGACTGTTAGTGGAATAGAACAATTGTCCCCATCGGCACGACATGCGTGATGTAGATGGAGCCATCCTCCGGTCCGTTGGAGCCGATGTTGTAGCCGCCCTTGACGGTCACCGAGGAACTGATGCTCTCCAGGTTGGTGTAGAGTCCCGGCGCCGGCAGGCCGGCGAATGTGCTCGCGGTATGGTAGTAGACGGCAATCCGCCCGCCACCGCCGGAAGCAGGATTGACAGAGCTGCCACCGTTCGCATGAATACTCCCGTTGCCGACCAGCGTATCGGCATCGATCCAGACACTGCCGCCTGCGCCGCCAGAGTAGCCAGCGGACTGACCGTCAGCGCCGATGCTTCCCATCACGTTGAGTTGCTTGGCAACAATCAGTTTCATGGCGCCGCCGCCCACAGCACCGTAGCTTCCCCCGCCACTGCTGCCCATGCTGGTCGGGGCCGTTGCCAAACCATAGGTGGCGACGGTTGTGTTGCTTTGCCCCACGCCCGCATGTGTGCCGCCAGCGCCCACAAGATAACCCGGTCCCGGGCAAAGGCCCCAGGAATCCGCACTGATGCTGCCGCTCGCGGTGATCGTGAGATTGTCCGCACGGATGACGACGCCCGCCCCCTGCCCGGCGTAGCTTCCCGCCGGAACCAGCGTGCCATACACCGTCAGGTTGCCGAACACGTTCGTGATGTCATTGCCAATGACAATGGTCTGGTTGGAAAAGATGGTGAAACTCTGACTGGCCAGCGCACCAAAATAAACCGAACCCGCGCCGCCATAGCAATTGATTTGGTTTCCGTTTGCACCCCGCAGGTTGCCATGGAAGTTATCGGTCACCGTGTCATCGATCGACAACCGCCCGCCGCCGCCGCCCCTCGCGTAGGCAATATAACTCGCCGCATTTCCACCCGAAATCTGAACCTCCCCGGTCCCTCCCAAAGTGCAACCGCCGGTCATCCAGATGCTGCCACCCGCGCCACCGCCGTAGCCGTTATCGAGCCCATTGGCGCTCAAGCGGCCATTTACCATCAGATTGCCGGTCACGATCAGTTTGATCGCACCCCCGCCGTTGGCGCCATTACCGCCACTGCCGAGGCAGACCGGATTCGTGGCGGAACCGTAGGTCGCCTTGGCATTGTTCGGGCAGCGACCGCCATACGTGCCGCCGTCAGAGGACGAACCGCCGGGACCCGTTTGCGCGAGGAATCCCGTGCCGTCCGCGTTGATGCTGCTCCCCCCGGCAACGATCACATCACCCGCGGACTGTATCGCCACGCCTCGGTTGGTGATTGTGTAGGGTGACATGCTTCCCTGCGACAGGCAGACCACCGATGCGCCGTTGGTCACGATCAGGTTGCCGAAAGCATAGACCGGCAGGTTGCCATAGGTGGCGGAATTGCTCAGCGTCAGCACCACGCTGGAGCCGTCCACAACCACCGGAACACCGGTCCATTGGTTGGTCTGATTCTCGGAGCAGGTCATGTTGGCGGTGATCCACACATAGGGCAGCGTCGAGAAGTTGGTCACCGGCGATTGGGCCGTTCCGTATTGATTCGACACCACGATGGTGTAGTAATACGGGGTGTTTCGCGCCAGCCCGGTCTGGTTCGCCGAGAAAACGCCCTGGGTTTCTGTGACCGTTCCCAGCGCATTCGTGTACGTCCAGTTGTTGGGGTCCGTTCCGCAGTAGACGGTTGCGGACGCACTGACGCCGTTGGTGAGCGTCCCGCGCAAGGCGGCGGAATAAGGACCGATGCTGCCCGCCCCGCCGCCGTTGTTCACCCCCGGCGGCCCAAAGGTCTTGAAGGAAGGCGATCCATACATCGCGGCCCAGGCCGTACCGGTCGAGTTGTTCGCGCTGTAGTTCCAGTAGTAGGTCGTGTCCGGCGCAAGCCCCGTCACCGTGTTGGTGAACGTCGTGCCATCCGCAAAGGAGCCGAGGTTGCTGACACTGCCCCCGCTGCCGGTCGTCCAAAGCGCGGCATTGGTCGTGCCGTCCGTCATGGACCAGTACAGAGAAACCGTGGCCGTCGCCCCGCCGTTCGAAGTCAATTTCCCTGCCACGTTCACAGACGTGTTTGACAGGTTCTGCAAACCGACGTTGGAGATTTGCGGCAGAGCGGCATCTTGGGACTTGGATGCCTGGTCCGTTCCACCGTAGGCGCCCATGTTGAGAAGGCTCATGAAGTTGGGCTGCGGTTCCAGTGCGCCACGCGCATCGGACGGATCGCCGGCATCGATGCACGGGCTCTGGAATGCGTCCTTCGTCCATGCGCCGTTGTGCCACGACCCGCCCAAGCTCTGCTCATGGTAGTCGCCCGTGGACGGCGACACAAAAAACGGGTCGAGACTGATGTTCCCGGTTCCAGACAGGCCCCCCCCCTGAACGTCGCTCCATGTGGCTGCCGTGGCGTTGAGCAACCCGCCCAGCGTATTGCCCCAGACAATGCAATCCTTGACCGTTGCCGTGCCCGCACCGTTGGTCAGCCCCCAACCCGCATTGTTCGCCAACGTGCAATTGACGGCGCTAAACGAGCCGCCGGCAACCGATACGCCGTTGCTGGCATTGCCGGCCACAAGCCAGTTGGTCGCCGCCATCGCCCCACCCGCAACCACAACACCCGCGCCGTAACCGCCGGTCAACGAACCGATCGTCAGGACGGCCTTGCCATCCGTCTGCCAAATGCTGCCTGCAACGTCCTTCGCAAAATCGTTCGTGTAGCCGTTCTGCGCGAAGACGCAGTTCGACAGGGAAGCGCTGAGACTGCTGCCGGAGAGATACAAGGCACTGCCCTGACGTGACAGAGAAAGAGAGACTTGGCTGTTGTACCCCACGATGCGATTCGAAGTAAAATTACAACCGGACAAAGTCAACGGGTTGACGTTGTTCGCCCAGAGTCCGCCGCCAGCCGGTGTCGTGTTGTACATGTAGCGCTTGTTCGCCCAATTGTTGCTCAGCACGCAACCTGTCAGGCTCGCGCTGCCACCGTTGACGTACAGACCGCCGCCCCAAACAGCGCCGTTATTCTCCTGCACATAGTTGCCTTCGAACGTGCAGTTCGTCAAAGCCAACGCGACGGCGGCGCAGTACGCCCCACCGCCATAGGAGTTGTTCCTGGTGGTCACGTAGTTACCGCTCACGCGCGTATTCACCGCCGATAACAGCCCGCCGGTCGCATAGAGACCGCCTCCATAACAGTTGCCGCTCCAATCGGCAACATCGTAGGAAACAACGTTGCTGACAATCGCGCAATCCTGCAAGGTCACCGCGCAGTTGTTCAGATAAAGGCCGCCGCCCTGATCGCCGTCGTTGGGTTGCAGGCCACCGCCGATCGTCACCCGCGCCAGTGCGACCGTCGAGGCATACCCGTAAACGATCCGGTGGCTGGTGGCCGCGCTGCGCGTCAGCACGGTCGGCAGGCCGTTCGTCAAGCCTGGCGATCCCGCGCCAGCGTACCCGCCGGAGATCCAGACGCCGGGATTGTTCGAGACAATCAGCGACGCCGTGTTCGACCACGTCCCCGATTGCAGATAGATCGTGTCGCCGTAATTTGTGGCCACGTTGAGCGCCGCCTGAATGCTGCTGAAGGCATTCGCCCAGTTCGTGCCGCTGTTGTTCCCGTTGCCGGCCGGCGTGACGTAGTAGAGATGGTTGGTCAGCGTCGTGAAACTCGCCGAAGACGCCGCCAGCGCCGATCCGTAGGCGTTCGTGGCATAGGACGTGTAGTAATAGGTCGTCGCCGGGCTTAACCCGCTGACCGCGTTCGAGAACGAACCTTCATTGATCGTTCCGAAGTCGTTGGTGACGGTCCAGACACCATCCTGGGCTCCAAAGTAGATCCGAACGCGCGCGCTGGCGCCGTTGGTCAGCGTTCCGTTCAATGTTGCGACGAAATACCCCACGCCCGTCGCCCCGACGCCGTTGTTGACGACCGGCGGCCCAAAGGTCTTGAATGACGGCGATCCCGTCGTGACGCCCCAGACCGTGCCAGACGCGTTGACCGCGCTGTAGTTCCAGTAGTAGGTCGTATTCTGCGCGAGCCCTGTCAACGTGTTGGTGAACGTCGCGCCAGCCGCAAAGGAGGAGCCGAGGTTGCTGACACTGCCGCCGCCGGTCATCCAAGACGAGGCGTTGTTCGTGCCGTCCGTCGTGGACCAGTACCGATAAACCGTGGCCTGTCCCGCCGCGCCATTCGTGACCAACGTTCCCACCACGTCCGCGGATATGTTTGACAGGTTCTGCGAGCCGACGTCGGTGATCTGCGGCAGGTTGCGATTATTCGCGGCGCCGTAGCTGTTGAACACGCCGTTCGACGCCGAGTTCTGATAGCACGCCCAGACCCAGTTCGACGATCGCGCCACGGACGAAATGCGAATTTCTTCAACGACCGCCTGGAGATAGGTCCCACTTGACCAATAGGCAAAATACAGGGGAGACGTCGATGGAGAGATGGCGCCTGTCACCGTTTTGGCAGCCCCGACAACTCCGTTTACGTCGTGGTGCTCGTTGGCGCCGTTATAGACGAATGACCGGTAGTACCACGTGTTCGTGGCGAAGGTGTAAGACTGGTCTAACCCAGTATTCCAGCCGGTCGTGCCGCTCGTCCTGATCAGATCCCGAATATCGGTCTGATCCAAGAACTCCAACGCCAAATGGTTTTCCTTGCGCAGAATGGCCTTTTCCGCGGAACCCATCAGCACCGGCAGCTTCACCCAGGCTTCGATCGTCAGAGCCGAGGTGGTAAAATCCAGACTGGATTTGTCCGCAACCGTGATCATTCCGCTTGTGCCGTCGAACGAACATGCGGACCCGGCCACACCAGTCACCAGGTTCACGCCGCCTCCCGCAGTTCCGTTATTTCGATTGGTGGTGGAATCCAGCGCGTTGGTCTGATTCATGTGCCATACGCCTGCGTAGCCGTTCGTCCACGTGCTGCCGTTGGTCGTGCAGACCAGTTGAGACTGACCGGGGTTGCCCCACCAGGCCGTGATGGTCGCGTTGTTTGTCAGCGCCGGCACCTGCACCCAGACGTACGACGCGCCATTGGTGTTCCACGTGTTGATCTCGTAGTTGAGGTTCGTCAGACCCGTGGAGTCCGTAAAGGCCAGATCGTTCGAGCCGGACTGGAACTGGCTGTAGGCGAAGCCGGAGAAGCAGTTGTTCGACAGCACGACCAGTGCGGGGAAGTTCGTCAGCGTTTCCGACTTGCTGTAGCCGACGAACGAGACCTGCGCCTTGTAGTTCCAGGCATCGTACAGGCCGGCCGAAGCGATCCCCGCGACCCAGATTCCCATGACCATCGTGCCTACCGTCATCTGCAAGCGTTTCATGTGTTTTCTCCCCCTTGGCCATGCGACCGAAAGCCGGCACCCGCCCTGAATGCCACGCGTCCCTCCTTTGGTCACATCTCACGCAATAGGATAACAGGTTTATGCGTTGCGGATAGGCCACAAATCAACAAATATAACGCCTTTTCTTGACAACCAGTCCGAAGCTGTGCCATGTTGCAATGATGGCGCATCTTCCGCAAAACTGCGCGTTCCGTTACCTGGGGTTCGATGACGGGATCGACATGCCGTTGCAGTGCGAACTGCTGGAATTCGGCGAAAATCAGGTGGAATCGGCTTGGGAAAACGTTATTCCTGCGCCGCCGTTCAACCGGCTGTTCCACCTGGTCGGCGGCGCGACAGGCGAAATCGAGATGAATCGCCGCACTTTCCCGATGCGAAGCGGCCACATGTACCTGATCCCGCTGCAGCGCGCCTTCCGCATGCGCTTCTTCCCGCCGGGCGCATTCGGGTTTGTCCACTTCACGGCTGTGGACACGGAGGGGCTGGACATTTTCCGCGAGGTGCGGATTGTGCCTGGGCTGCGGACCCCTCCCTGGCTGAAGCTGGTCCGTCCCCTCGCGCGTCCCGCCGACGGCCTGTCCATGCCCGCAGCCTATCTTGCCGCCATTGCCGAATTCACGCGCCTGCCGGACGTGGAGGCGCTCTGGCTGCACGCCTCGGTTGCGCAGCCGCTGCGAACCGTGCTGGCGTTGATCCGGAAAAAGAATGCCGCGACACTGCGTGTGCAAGAGATCGCCGCCGCGGTGGGCATGTCCCCCGCGGCCCTGTCCCAGGCGTTCCGGCGCGCGTTCGGCCATTCGCTCAAGTTTCATCTGACGCAGGACTTGCTGCAGCGGGCCATGCAGGAATTGACCGGCACGAACAAGACGGTGCGCCAGATTGCCGCAGACCTCGGCTATTGCAGCGCCTCGTATTTCGAGCGCTCGTTCCGACGCGTATTCCGGTTGTCGCCCCTGAAATACCGCGCCGTCATGCATCCGCGTGGCGCGAATCGCCAGTTGTATGGCCATCCCTATTGTGCGGTGCCGCCAGAGAGCAGTCTCTTGCTGCGCCAGGCGATTCCGCCGCGCCGCGGGGATGGCCGCAAGTAAGAACCTGTCCGATCGGCTCTACGTCGTCGTAACCGGCGCGCGGGTAAGTCCGTGGGCGAGGTGCAGGAGGAGTTCGCGGTTGTCCATTTGCAGGTACCGCAGCGTGCCGCCCATGCGGCTGAAGGTTTTGTTGTAGCGCTGGTAGTACGCCGGATCGGTCTCTGGCGGTTCGCCTTGGGTCCAGTCCCACGTGGAGGCGGCGAGATCCACCACGAAGATGAAATGATCCTCGATGCGACGCCCGGCCTGCATAGCCAGATTCTGCGACATGGAGAGCGATTTCTCGAAAATCATCGGCGACATCACGGCGGAGCCGACCGAGAGATAGACGCCGCCGTCGAGGGCGCTCACCGAATGGGCGAAGCGCAGGAAATCGCGCAGCGCGGCGCGGCCCAGCGAGGCGCCATGGTTCATGGGGTGGTTGTAGATGATGTCGTGGCCGATCATGACGTGGCCGGTGAAGGGCACCCCGCGCCGCAGCGCCGCAGCCTGCGCGCTGAAGCGCTTCCATGGATGCCGGACGGTCAACCTGCCGGGTGGCAGTCGGAAACGCTCCACGATGGAC
>Ga0209697_10006506_pt1 | contig 14094 bp, 17 predicted proteins | sample AliMusrvi5mmetaG_FD_184115 | JGI IMG/M metagenome (GOLD analysis project Ga0209697, IMG submission 184115) | Freshwater lake bacterial and archeal communities from Alinen Mustajarvi, Finland, to study Microbial Dark Matter (Phase II) - Alinen... | ecosystem: Environmental > Aquatic > Freshwater...
ACGGTAACAAAGGTTTCTTTCCCCAGCATCACGCGATTGACGCGGCCAGGGCGGGGGGCAGCCAGGCCGATGGCCACGGTAGCCATGCGAAGACGCCTCAGGAACAAAATCTTCTCCAGATGCTCGGCCTAGCCTTGGCTGGCTTGAAGTTCGGCGAAGGAAGCGATAGGATGTCGGGCTGAAGGAAAACCTACAGCATGGCAACTTCAATCGTGCTCGAATTGCAGGCGATGGCCGCAGACCGGAACAACGATGTTCCCGATTTGCTCCGTAAAGCATTGATCGTTGCAACGAAACTGAAATTGGACGATTTCAAGCGTTGGGTAAACCGCGAATTGCACGGATACGGGGCGGACGATGAAGTTCCCAAGTATCGTGACCTTCGTACTCAAATGTTCGTCCTTAATCCGTATCATGGACTGCAACCGCTGTACATGCCACCAACAATAGAGAAGCAGATTTGCGATCTGCAATATCGTGCTCCGATTAGCAATGCCGTCAGCGTGTTGGAGCGACAGAGGCAAGGAAACAAATCCGCACCGCAATATCCGCTTCCGCCGGAAGCCAAGCAACTCTTGATGCGGCACATGGAGATACCGCTAGAGCCGGTTCGAGTGGTGCCGGAGACGCAACTTGACCTGCTGGTTGACGCGGTTCGCACGACAATTCTGGAATGGGCACTGAAGTTGGAGGAGGAAGGGATCATGGGTGACGGCATGACATTTTCACAAGAGGAAAAGCAGCGGGCTGCGAGTAGCACGCAGATTCACATTGGCAGTTTCCAGGGAGTGCTGGGCGACGTTTCCCAAAGCCAAGTAACGCAAAACCTGAAAATGAATGTGGAGGCGGGCGACTTCAAAAGCCTTGCCGACTTCCTGAAGTCAAAGGGAGTCGCAGAACCCGACATCAATGACCTGCAAACAGCTATCGAGTCCGACCCCACCCCAAGCAGCAGCGACAAGCTAGGGCCAAGAGTCAGTAGCTGGATCGGTACAATGATTACGAAAGCCGCTTGCGGTACATGGAGTGTTGGGGTTGATGTCGCGGGCAAGTTGCTTTATGCGGCAGTTGCTGCTCACTATGGGCTAGGCATTGGCCACTGATCTGCACATGGGAGTGGTTCGTTAAGGAGTGATCGATATGACGCAAGAAGAGTTGCCGTCAAACGAACCGGAGAACGAGCGGGTCTTCATCAACCCCAGAACCATGACCGCGGACACGATTCTGACCATGTTTCAGAAGCTCACCGGGCGTGAGGCTACGCCAGAAGAGGTCGAGGATCTGCGGCAGACGATGGCAAAGGAAGACTCCTCGCCAAGCTGAAACGCGTATGAACCAACTCGCCGCGACCTAGGCGGCCAGGAGCTTGGCTTTGGTAGCTTTTCACCAACCCTCGTTCCCAAGGCCAACAGCGGCGAACACGGGGGCCGGTCGCAGGCGATAGTGGCTGCTGACGGCAAACCACCGTGCTAGGTGGATAAGGGCGATGGCTAAGCAGGGCGACCAATAGTACCAAGGGGCGTGGCGGCAAATCTGGATGCCCTCAATCTCGATATTCGTGAAGAAAGCACTATATTGACATTTTTCTCCCCCGCAATAGGATGAATCTGGAGCTGAGAACTTTGGTTTTGGCTTCCGTGCTCACGCCCCCGTAAGGACAACTACTCATGTATAAGCTGGCCGCAGACTATTTGGAGAGTAAACGGGAAGAAGCTCTGTTGAGACGAGAGTTGACGGCACTGAGAGAGAAGGCGAGAAAGAAAAAATATGGAAACCAGACATCCAGGACGTGTACAAGCCTAAGAAGCATGCCCGACCACATCTTGGAACGAAGGCTCATAGAAGCAAGGTTGTCACCCAGAAAATACGCGGTCTTCGAGAGAGAAATTGAGAGAAGACGCCTAAAGCGTGAGAGAAAAGCTGCAAGGAAACTTGTTGAGGAGTAGCGAAGTGGCCGCTGGCCGCTCGGAAGCGTCGACTGGCCCCTATTCCTTGGGGTCGCCCGACAACGGCGAACACCGAGGCCAACGTGGGCAAGTCGGCGGACGGTGGCCAGGGTCGGAAAACTACCGGCCCAACCAAGCTGGAAAAGGCGGCTTTCGGGCCGAACAATACCTGGAAACAATACCTTTTTTCGGCCCGGCCCCTGTTTTCCGGGCTGGAAAGGGCCTAAAATTGCCGATATTATTGGGGAGAGGGCCGGGAGAGAGCGGTTCGACCAAATTGCAAATCCGCCATCATCAGTTCGACTCTGATCGGGGCCTCTTTCCTTAACCCATTGCTGGATAAGACTTAACAGGCTCGGCTTCGCCGGGCCTGTTGTCGTTATCGTCCGTTCACGTTCACGTTGATTTTCAACCACCGCCAAGATGTCAAAACTGCTGCTGTTCAGGCTTTCCAGCCTGACAGTGAATCGGGCAACGTCAGGCTGGAAAGCCTGGCCTACTTTATGGTAGTTGTTGATTTTCGGCAGACGTGGTTGCTCCTGCCTGGATTTGATCTTCCGCCGAGTCGCGTCTGAGTTGGCTCGGGGATGTTCCGCCAAGTAGGTGTTTTGTTGGCCACCAGTTGCGGTGCCCGCCGACAATTGCTCCGCAGTGGTGACCGCGAGGGTTGCCACAGGCCGCAGTGGCGAAGAAACTTCTCGATCACGTTGCCTTGCGGCGGTTCAATATTGCCTGCCTTGTCAATCAAAACGGGGTATCTCGAGACGGATCGACCGGCACCACAAAATGTGATATCCACCTGCACCGCAAACGCGACTTTGCAGTTCTCCTACAGCTTCTTGGCCAAAAATCATGGCACTGGTTGACATCAAACCATTCCACACACAAAATGGACGTTTGCTCCGGGATGTTCATCGGCACGATGATGCTGCCAACCGGGACTGACCATGAGGAACCTGTCATGAGATATGGTGTTGCGACTCTCGTTTTCTGTGCGGCGATTGCCGGGGTGTTCAGTACACGGCCCGCGGGCGCGGTGAAGCCTTTTCTGGAGCAGTTCAAGGCTTTGTACGTCAAACCGAAGACGACCGATCACGCGATGCAGATCTTCAATGTCGCCGTGGAGAAAAAGGCGTGCAGTCTCTGCCATCTGGGCAATCCGACGAAGCCGAAAAAAGAATTGAACGCTTACGGTACGCCGTTCAAGAAGCTTCTCACCAAACGCGACGGACAGGACTCGAAGAAGGTCCGTGCCGCCATGGGGAAAGTCGCGCGGATGAAGTCCAATCCCGACGATCCGGATTCGCCCACCTTCGGCGAGCGACTCAAGGAGGGCAAGCTGCCGGTCGGCGAGATTCACGTGCGATCCAAGGACGCTTCCCAGTAGGCAGCTATTCTCAATCTGCAATACTTTCCCACCAGAATGGTGTCGTTATGAAACCATCGACCTTGTTCCCGGTATTTCTCTTCCTTGTCTCCTCCGTCGCCGGACAAAAAGCGGTCGAGCTGCGAGCCGGAGAAGAAGCCGTGCTGCTTACGCCACTGCCTGGTTCTGAACCGATGATCAACGGGCCTAAGGTCTATGCTTGCGGTCCGAAACATCCGTTCCTCTATCGCATTCCCGTCACAGGTCAACGGCCGATGCAGTTCACCGCGGAAGGGCTTCCCACCGGCCTCGCGCTCGATGCCGGTTCGGGTATCATCCGCGGGGCGATTGCCGAGAAAGGCGAATATCGCGTGGTTCTCCGCGCGAAAAACCAAGAGGGGAAGTCCGAACGGCTCATGAGGATCGTCTGCGGCGACACGCGCGCTTTGACACCGCCCATGGGCTGGAACAGTTGGTACATACACTACAACCGCGTGAGCGAGGTACACTTGCGCGAGGCGGCCAAGCAGATGATCGTCTCGGGCATGGCCGACTTTGGTTACCAATACGTCAATATAGACGACTGCTGGATGAAGAAGCAGGGCGACAAGCCGTACCGTGACGCCCAGGGCGCCGTGCTGCCGAACGCCAAGTTCCCCGATATCAAGGGAATGGTTGACGAGATCCACGCGGCCGGGCTGAAGGCCGGGGTTTATACGTCGCCCGGCCCCTGGACCTGCGGCGGTTACGTCGGCGCCCATCAACACGAAGCGGCCGACGCCAAGAAGTTCGCCCACTGGGGATTCGACTTCCTGAAGTACGACTGGTGTTCCTATGACGGCGTGGCAGGCGGCAAGGATCTGGCCCATCTCAAAAAGCCCTATCAGGTCATCGCAGCCGAATTGAAGAAGCAGGATCGCGACATTGTATTGAATTTATGCCAGTACGGCATGGGCGAGGTCTGGAAATGGGGCGGAGAGGTTGGCCAGTGCTGGCGGACCACCGGAGACCTCGGCCTGGAAAACGGCAGCCGGTTGCCGGGGTTTTATGGCATCGGGTTCAGTAACGCTCAGCACTGGGAAAATGCCAAGCCGGGTTGCTGGAACGATCCCGACTATCTGCTCATCGGTTACGTGGGAGACGCGTTCAGCATGGGAGTGGGCCACAAGACGTCACTGACGCCCAACGAGCAGTATTCCTACATGTCGATGTGGTGCCTGATGGCCTCGCCGCTGATCTTCAGCGGCGACATGGCCCGGCTTGATCCGTTCACCCTTAATGTGCTTTGTAATGCCGAGGTGATCGACATCGACCAGGACTCGCTGGGCCGACAGGCACGGATCATTCGCAAGACAGATAACGACTTCGTGTTGATGAAGGATCTGGAAGATGGCTCAAAGGCCCTGGGGCTGTTCAACCTAGGCGAGGCGGAAGCAAAGATCACCGCGACCTGGGCCGAATTGGGTCTCATCGGCAAGCAACAGGTCCACGACCTGTGGCGGCACAAAGCTATGCTCGTGGCTAACAGTCAGTTTGCGGCCACGGTTCCCCGGCACGGGGTGATGCTGGTAAAGTTACGGCCGGGGAAGTGAAGTGAAGTATCGGGGCCGAGTGGAGCGAGCCCCCACGGCTTGAACACCCTTTTCTGAACTCAATCTCTGCCCAATCCCCTCCTCTGTGCGGCTCCAACCCAAGCAAAAAGCCCCAAACACCTGAAAATTTGTATGGGTTGGTCGTGATCTGACTAGGCACTCCTGTATTCTTGGGTTGATCGTCCGATGCTACCCGCAATGAGCCAACTGAGGAGCAAGAACATGATTGAGCAAGAACCAGTCCGAAACCACTTCCTGGGCGAGATCGAAACCGAGATCGTCGGGATGCAGTACCACAAGGCCAAGGTATTTCCCAGTGAGCAAATCAACCTGGAACGGGAATCGAAGAACGCCCACGACCGGCGTGCAATCCGGGTCGAGAACGGCCGTGCCGAACCAGTAGGGTATTTGCCAAAGAACATGGCTTCCTGGCTGGCGCCGCTGATCGACCAGGGAAAAATCCATCTGGACGGCTATGTACCGCAAAGTTCCACCGAAGCCGAAGAAGAAACTTCACGCTGCCCGTTGAACCTCATGGTCTTCCAATGTGAAGAGGGTCGCCACCTGCTGGCAAAGGCCGAACCCCGTGACGAGCTTGAAGCCCTTCATCAAACCGTTCTACAGGCTTATGACAACGCCCAACGCTATTGCAAGCCCGAGTTGGTTCTTGGACTGGCGAAGGGATTGCGACCGCTGGAAAAGCAAGAGCTACTGCCTGAGACCCGCCTGCTGCTGGCCCTCTTGCCTCGAATGGCCCATGAGCTTTCCATGTCCCAAGGAATGCAGACGACGGTGAAATTTCGTGAATTGCTCGGCACCCTCACCATCGGCCTGCCCTCCCATCACCACAATCTGACATTTTTCCCGCTGCTTTGGCCGGGAACCCATGAGCCGACTTATACGCTACTCAGTACGGCGATTGAGTCGGGCGAGGCCGTCGTGGAAGAGGTCAATGAATCGGGCAGTGTTCCCAACCTGTCCGTCAAGAACAAGTGCAAACGGCCACTCCTAATCCCCGAAGGCGAGATTCTCATGGGGGCCAAGCAGAACCGGGTCATCAATGTCACGGTCCTGGTGGCGGCAGGCGTGAAGTTCCTCTTGCCGGTCAGTTGCGTGGAAGCTGGCCGCTGGCGATACAAGTCCCGCCATTTCGAGTCGAAGTTCCACTCCCCGCCGTCGCTACGCCATAAAAAGCTGAAATCGGTTCACCGGAATCGTTCAGCGGGCGGTCCAGCAGACAGCGACCAGGGCGAAGTCTGGGACGAAGTGCAAGCCTGCCTGTCTGGCGTTTCTGCTACCTCCGAAACGTCCTCCCTGACCGACGCTTTTGATGCCGCTGAAGAAACTCTGAAGGAAGCCTGCAAGCAACTGGTGATGCCCGAGGGTGCTGCGGGCGTACTGGTTGGCCGTCATAACCGGATCATTGGCATGGATTTGTTCGATTCCCCGACGACGCTCAAAACGCTTTGGAGCCGACTTTCGGATGCCTATTTCTTCGATGCCCTGCGCGATCCAGCCGCCGCCCCAGAAACCCCGGTCGATCGTGCCCAACAGTTCATTGAGAGGCTGGGCAGTGCGGCAAAACCACGGGTTCCAGCCTTGGCATTGGGCGACGAACTGGAAATTGCCAGCGAAGGGCTTGTCGGGGCTGCCTTGCTCTACGATGGCGGTATTTGCCATCTGGCCGCATTCAGCGATGGGTAACAAAACAGGGGATTCACGATGACAAGTACGCTTCACGATTCCCCACCGGGGCTTTCAAGTGGAGTGACCTTGGATTATGCTCACATTCTAACTCGGTGTTACCTCAAGAGGATGAATAATACGATGGCCGATCAACTGCCCCTGGTGCGTCAATGGATTCTCTTGCGCAAACTCTGTTCCTGCCATTACGGCGTGACCATCAAGGATATGGTCCATGAACTGAGCGTAAGCGAGAAGACGATCCGCCGTGACCTGGAAACTTTTCAGGCGGTGGGTTTTCCACTGAATGAGACCGTGGGCGAATTTGGCCGCAAGACTTGGCACATGGAGGACGGCAAAAGCGAGCCGGGCTTGCACTTCGCCTTCGACGAGGCCATCGCTCTTTACCTGGGCCGACGTTTTTTGGAGCCGTTGGCCGGGACAATGTTCTGGGACGCTGCCCAAAGGGCCTTCAAGAAGATCAGGGCTACGCTGGGTGCGAAGGCCCTGAAATACATCGACCAGTTCGGCACGATCTTTCACCAGACGATGGTTGGGGCGGGAGACTATACGAAGAAGTCCGAATTGATCGACGAATTGATGGTCGGGATCGAGGACCGCAAGGCCGTCTTCATCACCTACCAATCGTTGAAGGCCACGGAGCCGGTCACTTACGACATCTACCCCTACGGCCTGATTTACCATCGGGGTGCCTTGTACTTGGTTGGCCGCTCGCCGCATCGTGAAGAAATCTGCCACTGGAAGGTCAGCCGTATCGAAGACGCCGATGTAACCGCCGTTCATTTCCAGCGGCCACAGGATTTTGATCTTCAGCAGCACTTGGCCAAGTCGTTCGGCGTTTATCACGGCGATGGCGACGTGAAGATCAAGGTGCGTTTCGCCCCTACCGTGGCCCGTTACGTTTCCGAATCGAACTGGCACGAAAGCCAAAAACTCACGCCGCGGAAGGATGGGGGCGTGGTGGCTGAGTTCGATTTGTCGGACACGGAGGAGATCAAACGCTGGATCATGAGCTTCGGTCAGCACGCGGTTGTCTTGGAACCGGAGTCGTTGAAGGCCGAGATTGTTCGGGAATTGAACTTGCTCCTGGCGGCGTATAGCGGGGAAGCTACTGCTGTAAGAAAAGGAATGCAACGGAGGAACTAGACATGCCCACATTCCACGAAGAACTTGACCGGCGAATTGAACAATTTACCCACTATCTGAAACTCATGCATGACCGGGCACACGAAGAAGCCCACGGTCCTTGTTTCATCATCTTTGAGGAACGCCGTCCGGGCGGCACTTCGGATGACGAGGAACTAGCCGAGGAGAAGAAGCTGGCTTTGGAGTTGGTTGTACAAGAGTTCACCGATGCCGGAATTGGCGGGGCTGGCACGCTCGACGAATCCGTGATGATCGACTTGCCGGATGAAGTATGGCGGCAGGACGATTCCCAAAACCGTTTTATCCAGTTCAGTTTTGAGCGGAATTGGTTCTGTATAGACATGCCACTTGACACGCTCTACCGTCCAGAGGCCGAACAAATCCTGCGTAGCCGCCAGGGGTTCTTTTTTCTTCGGGATCGCAAACAATTCACGCTACATGAAGAGGATGTCGAAGGCCATGACCCCTTCCGCAAGATTTACGTTTACGGTGACGAGGCTTCGGCGGCGGAAGACATGGCATTCATCTTCTTTCAAGTTTGGAAGTTTCCGGTGGATTCACGATTCTACGTTACGGCATCGGCATTCAGCGGCAAGCATGGATGGGAAAGAGGCTTTCCAATCGAGTGAGGCATTTCCATGAAATTCTTCCGCTATCGCCGTCCATCCCTGAAAACCCTGCTCGGCATCACGAAGGCTAAGAAGCGGATCAAGAAGGAACTCGGGATCACCGCGTTCATGAAGCCGTTCCGATGGTGGACGAACACGAAAAGGAAGATTAAACGAGATATCGGCTACGAATCTGATACTGGGCGATTGATTCGGAATGGGCTGCCCAGGCCGGGCGGTTGCTTGGTCGTGATAATCTTTGTCGGAGGTCTGGTGTTGAGTGCGGTTGTGATGGCGAGATGACGAGGCTCAGACTGCGAAATCACCGTTTTTGCCCCTACCCCTTGCCAAAACTTCAAAACCCAACCAAACCTGTAGCAGGATGGTGCTCATTGGCTGGACTCATTGGCTGGAATTCATTGCGGACAACCCTCAAACGGGGTAAAATCTGAGCTTTGCAAAGTTAAAATCCCCCGAAAGTGGCTGTGGCTGTGGCCGAACCGACCCTAGAACCCTAGCAAATCCGCCAAGGATCGTGCGGCGATCCTTGGCGGCTGCTTTGGAGATTCTTGGGGCCACTGGGCTGGACGGGGACGATATCCCGGGAAATCAAGAGGGTGGAGTGAAATAGGAACCAAGTGAAGTCCCGGAAATCCAACACGAAACTTGAACAGCCACTCAGCGAGGGGGACGACCTTCCCGTACCGCATCTGCGTCCGACGTGGCAGTACGGGAGAGGTGAAGACCAAACGGAAACGGCGTAAAATGAACGAGGATGAAGAATAGGAGTATCCATGATGACCACGGCGGCATCATGGGAAAGATTTACCAAGATCGAAGTGAGGCAAGCTATGTCCATAACCGTTCACGGCGTAATGCACGGCAGAACCATCGAAATAGACGAAGACGTCGGAGTTGCCGAGGGCCAGAAGGTCGTGGTCCAGGTGACGCTATTCCAACCAGCCCCGAAATGGGGCGAGGGTATTCTGCGGTCAGCGGGCGGCTGGGCGGACTACCCGGAGATGGATGCAATCATGGAGAAGATTCATCAGAACCGGAAACTGGAGCGACGGACTCAATTGGAGGACAAATGAGCCATCTTCTGGATTCCAATATCTGTGCGGCTCATTTTCGCCGTCCCGCTGGGTTGTCTCATCGGTTTATCCAGTACGGCGGCGGACTATTCATTCCCACTGTTGTCCTGGGGGAACTATATGCCGGGGCGTATCATGTCGGCAATCCGGCTCCACTGCTCCAGAAGATCGCTGACTTGCTCAACGATGTTCAGGTATTGGATTTCGACCATGCTTTTGCGAAGCAGTTCGGCAAGGTGCGTGGAAACCTGCTTCGACAAGGCATCTCGGTTCCGACAGCGGACCTGATGATCGCCACCGCAGCCTTGGTTCACAACCTGACTTTGGTGACACACAACACCAAAGACTTCCAGAACAACCCCGGTCTTCGTCTGGATGACTGGCTGATGCCATGAAAGCGGTAAAACGATGCTAGAGCAATGGGTCACTAATTCACCCACCCCAGACTTCCGACCATGACCGAAACCCTGCTAATTGTCGCCATCGTCCTCCTGCTGGCTGTCCTCGCCCTCCAACTTCGCAAGGCCCCTAACGATTTCTCCCCGATCCAACAGGCCAATGAACATACCGAGCGGGCCGTCCGGGATGAGTTCAGCCGGAACCGCACAGAAGCAGCGACCGCCGCCCAGCAATTCCGTGAGGGGATGGACACGAGCCTGAAAAACGTCGGTGACAGTCTCGACCGGCGACTCGGAGCCATGCGGGAGACCATTGAGGCCCGCCTGAGCAAAATTCAGGAGGAGAACACCAAGAAGCTGGACGAAATGCGGCAAACCGTGGACGAGAAACTCCAAGGTACGCTGGAAAAGCGACTGGGCGAATCCTTCAAGCTGGTCAGCGAGCGGTTGGAACAGGTCTACAAGGGCCTGGGCGAGATGCAGAACCTTGCCGTGGGCGTGGGCGATCTGAAACGAGTACTGACTAATGTGAAGGCCCGTGGAACCTGGGGCGAAGTCCAATTGGAACGGATGTTGGAGCAGATTCTTCATCCAGACCAATACGATAAGAATGTGGCGACCAAGGATGGCGGGGAGCGGGTCGAATTCGCCATCAAACTGCCAGGACACAGCGACGACAAGACCGAGATCGTTTGGCTCCCCATCGACGCCAAGTTCCCCATTGAGGATTACCAGCGGCTGCAAGATGCCCAGGAGAAGGGCGATGCCGATCTGGCCGAAGCCGCCGCCAAGCAGTTGGAGATCAGAATCAAGGGCTGTGCCGGGGATATTTGTGAAAAATATCTCAATCCGCCCAAGACGACGGACTTCGGAATTCTATTCCTTCCGACCGAGGGCCTCTTTGCCGAAGTGGTCCGTCGTCCTGGTTTGCCAGACTTCCTACAATCGAAGTATAAGATCGTTGTGGCTGGCCCCACCACGCTTTGGTCGATCCTGAATAGTCTGCAAATGGGTTTTCGCACTTTAATGATTCAGAAGCGGTCGAGCGAGGTTTGGAACGTGTTGGCAGCGGTGAAGACCGAGTTTGGCAAGTATGGGGAACTCCTTGTCGGGGTTCAGAAGAAGCTCCAAGAGGCAGCCAACAAGATCGAGGATGTGGGCAAGAGGAGTCGGGCGATTGAGAGAAAACTGCGGGATGTGCAGGAATTGCCCGTTTCGGAGGCTCAGGGCGTGTTGGAGTTGGAAGCCACCTTGGAAGAATAGATTGCCAATTTCACCATTTTACCTATCTTGCTATTTGAGATTCATTCTCAAATTGCCCTTGTTCCGTTCTCTGGAAATGGTATTCTCTTGTTTATTGCCAGCTACGGTTGTTATATGTGCAACGGTTGGCGCCGGAAAACCCGCTCTCGGCAAAACAGAAAGTTCTTTAACAAGGAGGATTTGACCATGTTAGTTCTAAGTCGCAAACGTGGAGAGGCGATAACCATCGGCAACGGAGTGACGGTCACGGTTCTGTCGGTTCAAGGCGATCAGGTGAAACTCGGCATTGTGGCTCCCCCCGAGGTGCCAGTTCATCGGCAGGAAATCTATGATCGGATCAAAGGCTGCTCACCCGCCCTGGCTCATGCCGAGCGTGCGTGGGACTTCATCGATTTGTAGCCCTAGACTATCCGAGTCCGTCACAATCAACTGCACCTTCAGCAAAGCCCTTGCAATGGAACTGAGTGCTATCACTGCAAGCATTTTGGAAACCATCGTAGAAAGGCAACAGTTGATCGAAGACGGCTTGTATTGTTTTTGGAACTGACGATAATCTATCGCTTCGGCGTCGTCTGTTTTACCACATCTTTTCTGCACGCAAAGGAGCCTGTAACTTATGAGAATCTTCTTCCAAGACGAAGGCGATAGCATCATCATCAATGGAGACATCAGCGTGAAGGTTCTCGAAATCAATGGCGACGAAGTGGTGCTGGGAATTGATGCTCCCGAGTGGATGGAGATTGACGAATACGAGCCGAGCCGTTTGGAAGATAAATTGGAAGAGTGTGGACCATTGCAGCCTCGGTAATCGGTTCGAGCAGGGCCGATATTCCGATTCAATGCACCCATGAAAGTCATCTCTCTCCAATCCGGCAGCAACGGAAACTGCGTCTACGTCGAGGCCAATGGCGTCAAACTACTATTCGACGCGGGCATTAGCGGCATCCTCGTCCAAGAGCGACTAGCTGTGCATGGCCGGGACGTGGCCGTTGATGCGGTCCTGATCTCGCACGATCATGCCGACCACTCTCGCAGCATGGGAATTTTGAATCGCAAGTTCGGCCTGCCGATCTACGCCACCGCCAAGACCTACGAGGCAGCCAAGCGATACGCAATAGGCGAGATCAACGATTTGCGGCATTTCGCAGCCGGGGATACGGTCAAATTCGGGAAAGTCACGGTGGAAACCATTCCCACCCCGCACGATGCCGAAGACGGCGTTGTGTTCGTCGTGGACGACGGCAAGCAACGGCTTGGCATCATGACCGACTTGGGCCACGTCTTCAACGGCCTGAGCGACGTGGTGGCCTCCCTGGATGCCGTGCTGCTGGAAAGCAATTACGACCCCGACATGCTCGCCAGCGGTCCTCGGCCTGAGTGGCTGAAGAAACGGATTACCGGGCCGGAAGGGCATATTTCAAACCTTGAGGCCGCCGAGCTATTGAACACGGCGGCATCGAGCCGAATGAAGTGGGGGTGTCTGGGCCATCTTTCCCAAGACAACAACACGACCGAACTGGCCTTGGACACGCACCGCAAGGTTCTGGGCAACCGCCTGCCTTTGTTCGTGGCAAGTCGGTATGAGGTCAGCAAAGTGATGGAGATCGATACCTAAAGCATTACAAGATAAGGTGTTTAGTCACTCTCAGACACCTGTCGTCCTGTCCTGCCTAAAATACCCAGTGCCCCCTGTAGGAGTCCTATTGGCAAATCCGTAAGTGCTTATTTGTCAATTACTTACAACTATCGCATCCCCGGTTATTGCCCTATTATTCGCCCTTATTGCCCTATGTTTGCCAGGGGGCTTGTCAAACCATCGGCACTGCTCAATTATACTCGTCCTTCCCCGGCCCGCCACCCCACTGAATTCACAGGCCGCGTCGAACGCCAATCCCGAAGCGGCAGCCATCACCCAACCGGGCCGACATTTTATTCGCGTTTGTTTGTTTCGACAGGCGAATTAGCGGTGTCGAACAGGCGGGAAATGCTTTCGGCACGCTCAAACGAAACCGTGCCGGGTGGGATGCAACGGAACTCGTTTTCGTCGGTCAGCGGGATTTTCTCGTACTCAATATCGACAAAATCCGAAGACGCACCATCCCAGACTCGTACACGGAACATAGGCCAGCCCTTCCCTTCTTTGACACTAGGCTACTTCCAACGGGATTCGGTTGCTATAACGACCTTCCTGTGCTGCGAATAGGGTTTTTCAGTACCGCGAATAGTGGGTGGGGCATGGCCGTCGCTGCGTGGCTGGTGTGGCGGCAGAACGGATTCGACGGTGCCAAATTGCCGCTGACCCTGTTCGGCATTCAACTCGTCTTGAACCTGTTGTGGTCGTGCATCTTCTTCGGTCTTGAGATGCCCGGCCTTGCTTTCGGTGAAGTGCTTCTGCTCTGGACGGCAATCGCGGCGACGATGGTGGCGTTCTGGCGGATTTCGATGGTGGCCGGAATCCTGTTCGTGCCCTATTTGGCCTGGGTGAGTTTTGCCAGCTTCTTGAACTTGGTGGTTTGGCGGCTGAACGGGTAGTCTAAAAGTCCAAGGGTTTCTTGGCCGTACATGGCATCTTTAGTCGCTGGCCGGGGCGAGAGGGTTTGGAAGGCAAGAGAAAAGAAACCGCCCGTAGTATCTGAAATGGGCCGGGGCTGGAGTCCCTTTCCTGGGAAATTGAAAATAGTCGGCCTATTGTTCCTTTTGCGACCCCGGTGCTGGAAAACGGGCTGGAATACCCCATCTGAAACCGGCCCGATTTCCTGCCGCATCTCTCCGTAGCGACCACGCTGCCTATTTCTCCCCCTGATTGACGGTAGCCTGCCCGCATTTTATCATGGTAGGTAGTTGTCCTGTGAAACTGAGCAGGACAGCCAAGAAGAATTCAACTGAGGAGTAGCCCCGACCCAGAATAAAACGAACTGATTTACCTCACTGATTGACGAGCAAATTAGCCTTTGCCCGCCGCTTCCTCTGGAAAACT
>Ga0209697_10006507_pt1 | contig 14092 bp, 5 predicted proteins | sample AliMusrvi5mmetaG_FD_184115 | JGI IMG/M metagenome (GOLD analysis project Ga0209697, IMG submission 184115) | Freshwater lake bacterial and archeal communities from Alinen Mustajarvi, Finland, to study Microbial Dark Matter (Phase II) - Alinen... | ecosystem: Environmental > Aquatic > Freshwater...
CCTGACGCTGCACGCCTATGTGGACGGTGTCGAGATCGGCAGCCGCACCACTGACGACACCGGCGGCATTCAGATCTCCAGCATCGGTGTTGGCGACAACAACTTCAATGGCGCCACCTATTTTCCGCCCGGCACCGTCGTCGAGCGGGTGTGCGCGTTCACCTTCCCCTCCGGCGGATTCGAGCAGAACCAATTGCTGCTGGGGCGCACGAATCAGCCCGCCACGCCAGCAGGATTGACAGCCTCGCCGGGCAATCTATCGGTGTCTCTGAGCTGGAACACGGCGCCCTACGCCAGCGGCTACAACGTGAAGCGCTCGCTGACCAATGGCGGCCCGTATGCTGTCATTGGCACCACCAGAAGCCGGTCATATTCCGACCCATCGCTGGTCAACGGCACGACCTATTCCTATGCGGTGTCCGCCACCAATTCCGCAGGAGAGAGCGCGAACTCGGCACCGGCCAGCGCCACGCCGGCAGCACCTCCCGTGCCCGCCGCACCGGCAGGAGTGGCTATCACAGGAAACAACTCGCAGGTGAGTCTGAAGTGGAACCCATCAACTTCAGCGACCGGCTACAAGGTCATGCGCGCGCCGACCCAAGGCGGCCCCTATGCGGTGATCGGCACTTCCGCGGATACGGTCTACACGGACACCCTCGTGGCCAGCGACACGACCTATTCCTATGTGATCTCGGCGACCAACGTGACGGGCGAGAGCGCGCCATCCGCGCAGGTCAGCACCCGGGTGCTCTTTCCGACCTGGAAACACTCCGCTTCCCTTTTCATGATCACCACGCCCGACGGGGCGAATCTGGCGGCTTCCGCCTCGGAAGCCAACTTCCCGGTGCTGGTCCGGCTGAATACCGACTTTTTTGATTTCAGTCAGGCCCGAACCGATGGCGGAGACATCCGCTTTGCAACAACCGACGGCGTCTTCTTGGCGCATGAGATCGAACAATGGGATCCGACCGGCGGAACCGCCGCCATCTGGGTGCGTATTCCACTCATTCGGGGCAACACCAAACAGGAAATCAAGATGCGTTGGGGCAGCACCGACGCGCTCAACGCTTCGAGCGGCCCCGCTGTATTCAATGCCGATAATGGATTTGTCAGCGTCCTGCATCTCGACGACTCCGTGACGGATTCAGCCGGCTCAACGGTTCCCGTCAACGCCGGCACGACGGCGGCCGCGGGAGTGGTTGGCCAGGGCCGGCACTTCGTGGCGGGACAGGGTATCAACTGCGGGATCGACCTCAGGAATTTTCCTGCCGGCTCCAACCCGCATTCCACGGAAGTATGGTTCCGGGACAACGCGACCCGTAACACCCTGCTGGGCTGGGGTCTATCAATACCTCAGGGCCTCGTGGTGATGCAGGTGGCCAGTCCGCCACGTCTCAACATGAATTGTTGGGGAGGAGGAAATGTTGCCGGCGGCAGCACGATCGCACTGTCTCAATGGTATCACGTGGCCCACACGTATAAGAACGGCGAGGCACGGCTTTATGTGAATGGCGTGCTTGATAACAGCAGCACGGCCGGCAGCATGAACATCCCCGCTCCCGTCCAAATGTCTGTCGGCGGCTTTGGACGCCGTTACGACTTTGCCGGCGATCTCGACGAGGTGCGCGTCTCCAAGGTGACCCGTTCCGCCGACTGGATCAAATTGGAGTACGAGAACCAGAAGCCGACGCAGACACTGGTGGGTATTCTGACGAAGCCAGGGGACGTGTTTGCGGTTTCACCTGCTCTGGTAAAGGTTGATGAGGGTAAGAGCGTGACCGTTAGCGCCCAAGCCGGCGGTGCCCAGAAGGTTTACTGGACTCTCAAGAAAGACGGTGTGGAATCTGTCGTCGCCGTGGACCGGTTTTCATATACGCTGGATGCCGGGCGCGTGACAGGGGATCAATCCTTCACCCTGCAGTTCAAGGCGGTGTATGCCAATGGAGTCGAAACCAAAGACATACCAGTGACGATCCATGACAGCATTCCCGATCCGGTATTCACGCTGAAGGCGCCGACCCAATGGAATGGGCGCAATACGATTGAAGTCGTGCCGGTGATCAGCAACCTAACTGCGATGAAGGATCAAGGTGCCGGCGACTTGAGCTACACCTGGACAGTCTCGGGCGGGGCCGTGATCAAGGAGATTGCGCCAGGCAAGTTGATTCTCAAACGCTCGCAATACAGTGGTCCGCTTGCTGTGAAAGTGGTGATTGATAATGGCGGGTCTGCCTGCGCGGGCACCGCATCGATCATGGTAACAGAGCCGCATGAAGATATGTGGGCCCAGCGGATTCCGGAAAAGGACGAGAAGCCCGAGGCTGGCCAGTTCTATGCACGTGATGACAAGAACGAGGGCACGATCTGTTTCAACGGAACAATGTCCAATGCTGCGGAATCGGTGTTTCTAAAACTCTACGCTGATGACAAGCTCATCAAGACAGAGGCCCAGAGGCCTACGGCGGAAAACGCCTATGCGTTTACGGTCAAAATCCAGGCGGGCCTGATCAAATACAGAGTTGAGTTCGGGACCAAGACCGGCGGGACCGAGACGGTATTGCAGACGGTGAACAACTTGGTCTGCGGTGACGCCTATCTGATCGACGGGCAATCCAACGCGCTGGCGCTTGATACCAATGAGCAGTCGCCGAATGTCACCAACGAGTGGATTCGCAGCTATGGCGGGCCGACCGGACGAGACGACGCCGCCGACAGGGGCGGTAACGGCAAGAGGCCAAACCTGTGGTCCTCTCCGGCCTGGAGGCCGTATCCGGGATCGAGCGATTACCTCGGTTGGTGGGGTATGGATCTCGCGAAAAGACTCCTGGAAAGCAATAAGATGCCGATCTGCATCATTCAGGCCGCAGTTGGCGGCACCCGGATTGACGAGCACAAGCGCAATGAGGCCAATCCCGTGGACCTAACAACAATCTACGGCCGGATGCTCTGGCGCGTGCGGCAGGCCCGGCTGACGCATGGCATCCGCGCGGTACTCTGGCATCAGGGTGAAGCGGACCAGGGTTCGGACGGTCCCGACGGCGGTTATGGCTGGGAGACCTATCAAAATTATTTCCTCGAGATGTCGGCGGCCTGGAAACAGGACATGCCCAACATCCGCCACTACTATGTGTTCCAGATTTGGCCCAATGGCTGCAGCCAGGGCAGCGGCCACGGCGACATGCTGCGCGAGAGGCAGCGGACCCTGTCGCGGCTCTACTCGAACCTGGACGTCATGTCCACGCTCGGCATCAAGCCGCCCGGAGGTTGCCATTATCCGCTCGTCGGCTGGTCCGAATTCGCGCGCTTGATGCAACCGCTCATGGAGCGGGATTTCTATGGCCGCAAGGTGCCCGAGCCAATCACCGCGCCGGATCTCAAACGGGCATCTTATGCCAGCGGCGCGAAGGACGCGATCATCCTCGAGTTTGACCAACCGGTCATCTGGTTGGATTCGCTGGCTGGCCAGTTCTATCTGGATGACGCCAAGGACAAGGTGGCCAAGGGCAGCGTGAGCGGGAACGTGATCACCCTGCAACTGAAATCACCCGCCACCGCCGCCAAGATCACCTATCTCAAGGAAATGAACTGGACCCAGGACGACCTGGTTTTCGGCAAGAACGGTATCGCCGCACTCACCTTCTGCGATGTGCCGATTGAGACCAAGCCGTAACAGACAAGAGAATGAAGACAGGAGAATGGGCTGAGTTCTGCCGGACGTGAAGATGCCGCGGATGCGGCTTTCTCACAATTTCGCTTCCGCCATGCCCCGCTATTTGCCTCAATGACGCAGGGAAGCTGGCATTCAGACGCTAGCTTCCTGCAATTCGTTAGGTACCAGTCGCCACCGATGTCCAACCCCTCCTTTGACCACCCGAATCTAAATTCGCCCTACGAGTGCCCCCGGCGGCATTGGGAACCGGCGTCTGATGGACAACCGACCCAGCGGATCATCGAAAACCGCCGCCGCGCCGAGTTCATCACTCCCATGCCGAAACCCAAGGAGCAAGGGGTCTGCGAAGCAGGTTGAGAGGGTGCTTGATGAGGGCAAGGGCCTCTCCGGCGCCCAGCAGCAGTACGACCCCGCCGCCATCATCAACCAGATCTGCGGCCCTGCCCGCCGACCCGTCTCCCCACGCGACAATCGGGGCCTGCTCGACCTTGCCGTCTGAAACCCCTCCTTTAATCTTTCCAAATCGCTGATTTCCCGCTTTCCTCCGCCTGTGGCTTTCGACGCCAGCACCAATCCCAATTGAGACCGGAGTATGGCTGACGGCGATGGCGCTCTGCTATGCCAGGAATTTAGAATGAACAAGTAATCGCTGATTAGCCAAGCCCATGTCCAACCGGAATTTCCAGCCTCTTTCCAATTTCATCTGGTCCGTCGCCGACCTGCTTCGCGGCCCGTACCGCCCGCCGCAATATGAGCGGGTCATGCTTCCCATGACCGTACTCCGGCGCTTTGATTGCGTGCTGGAGCACTCCAAGAACCAGATCCTCGCGAAACACGTGGCGATGGTGGCAAAGAACAAGACACTTCCAGCGGCGAAGCAAATCAACGACTTCGACCCCACGCTCAACAAGATCGCCAAGGACATCGACGGCCGCGAACTCGGTTTCCACAACCACAGCCCGCTGAATTTCCAGAAGCTCAAGGGCGATCCCGACAACGTCGGCCGCCACCTACAGGACTACATCAACGGCTTCTCGAAGAACATCCGCGAGATCTTCGACAAGTTCGAGTTCGACAAGGAAGTCGAGAAATTGGAGGACTCAAACCGCCTCTACCTCGTCGTTTCCAAGTTTGCCGAGATCGACCTGTACCCGGAGCGAGTGGACAACATCACCATGGGACTCGTCTTCGAGGATCTCATCCGGCGCTTCAACGAATCCGCCAACGAGACCGCCGGGGACCACTTCACCCCGCGCGAGGTCAGGATACATTGGAAAACTTTGCCCGGTCAGTCGCGGCTCTACACAAGCCGATCACTTTCAATTGGGCGGCCAAGTTCGGGCTTGCCGAGGCACCGCCATCAGGCAACCTGGGGTCAGGTCCAAACGCGCCATCGCAGACACCGCTTTACGCGACAATTCCCGCGGCGGAAGTCTTGGCAGTCGTGCAAGAGGACTCAAGACCGAAAAAGAAGCTGATCTGCACCAAATGCTCGGATCCGGTGGCCATAAATGTGGCAAGATTTTGCTGGTTCAACAAAGCGAAATTCGGGGGCAACGTTTATTGCATGGAGTGCCAGAAGACGGTCCAGGGCACAAGCAATTCCCCATTTCACATGTGAATTGCGGGTGATTTCGGAATTGGATGGGAAAAAATAGCTGCGATGAAAAACAAAATAAATCATATTTGCGCATTAGTGTTACTGGCGGGGGGGGCTGCAATTGGACGGGCTGATCCCTTGGACAGTTACAACATCGTCTGGACGACACCCAGTGAGAATGCGCACGGGTCCATGCCGCTCGGCAATGGTGATGTCGGGATCAATGCATGGGTGGAGCCATCCGGCGATTTGGTTTTCTATATCAGCAAGACCGACGCCTGGGACGAGAACGCCGGCCTGTGCAAGATCGGCCGGGTGCGCGTGAAGTTCGATCCGCCGCTCGATCCCAAGGCGCGATTCCACCAGGAATTGAAACTTCGCGAGGGAGTCATTCAGATAGAATCCAAAATCCAAAATCAACCATCCAACATTTCCTTGTGGCTGGACACGGATCAGCCGGTGGTTCGTTTGGAAGCGGAGTCGGCGGTGCCGGTCACTTGCCGCGCGGAAGTGGAGTTGTGGCGGCTGCGCGAGCGGCCGTTGGATCCGGCGGCGGAATACGGCTATGGCGACGGCAAGAACCCGTTGGCACAATCGTACAAACTGACGGTGTTGCCGGATGTGGTGGCAACTTCCACCCAAGCGCAAGTGGTCTGGTTTCACCGCAACACGCGATCCCTTTACCCCGTGTGCCTGGAGGTCCAACATCTGGAAATGTTAAAAGGCAAATTCGTCGATCCGCTGTTGAATCATACATTCGGTGCGAGCGTGCGCGGCGTTGATATGGTTGCGGATGGCACCAAGGCGCTGAAATCTAACGCACCTGCGAAATACCATCACCTGTCGGTGTGTGTGCTTGCGGAACGTGCCGATACAACCGACGCCTGGCAAAAAGACCTCGAACGGGTCGAGAAGGCGGCATTGCAGGTGAGTGATAAACAGTCCCGCCTAACGACATCGAAGTGGTGGCAAGAGTTTTGGAATCGGAGCTGGGTGTTTGCCGAAGAGGATGCCGGCGCCGGGATCCCGGTCAATGCGCATCCGGTCACCCTGGGCGCGGATTCCAAGGGCGAGACCCGTTTCCGCGGCGAGATTGCGGCGGCGGCAATGCATAACCGGGCGCTGAGTCCGGCTGAGTTGCTAGATCGCAAGCCGCCGACGCAGCCGTCGGCGATTCCTCAAGAGATCGCGCCGGCAAAGCAGACCTGGCCGAACGGTCTCACCATGGAGGCGTGGGTCAAGCCTGCACCCGGGGAAAGCGGACGGATCTTCGACAAATGCACGCCTGGGGACGGTGACGGATTCCTGTTGGATACCAATGGGTCGTCGCTGCGCTTGATTATCGGCCCGGACAGCTTGTTGGCTAACAATTGCCTGAAACCCGGCCAATGGCAGCACGTTGCGGTGACGCTCGACCGGACCACATCCGGCGGGTGGATCATCTATGTGGATGGCAAGGTCGTCGCCAAGCGTGATAGCGGAACGGTGCCTCCCTCGGAGGTGACGAACGGTTACGTGATGCAACGTTTCATGAATGCGTGTTCCGGCCGCGGCGCTTCGCCTATCAAATTCAACGGCTCGATCTTCACCGTGGAAAAAACTCCCGGCGCGCTGCCCGAAACGGCCGACGGTGATCCGGATTGGCGGTGTTGGAGTGGCAGTTATTGGTTCCAGAACACGCGACTGTCTTATTGGCCGATGCTGGCCAGCGGCGATTTCGATCTGATGGAGCCGTGGTTTCGCATGTACATCAAGGCGCTACCGCTAAGCAAAGCCCGCATGCAGGCATATTACAAATTCGAGGGCGCCGCATCCTTCCAGGAGACCATGAATTTCTGGGGAATGCCTAACAACAGAGACTGGGGCTGGGGAAATGCCGGCCCGGAGCCGGGCAATGCGTGCATCGGTCACTATTTTTGCGGTGGCATGGAATTGACGGCCTGCATGCTTGATCGCTATGACTTCACGCAAGATGACAATTTCGCCCGCAACACGCTGGTGCCGCTGGCTGATCCGATCGTCGCTTTCTTCGACCAATACTGGCCGAAACGCGACCCTAACGGAAATATCATCGTCGATCCAGCCCAGGCGCTCGAGGCCGGGATGGCGGTCAATCCCATGCCGGATGTCGCCGGCTTGCGTTTCATTTTGCCGCGACTGTTAGCCTTGCAGCACACCATCACGACCGAGGTGCAGCGAACGCGCTGGGCGCGGATCCTCAAGGAAATGCCCCCGCTGCCTGTCGCCGAGGTGGATGGTGTGAAACTCCTGCTTGCTTCATCCAAAGGGTTGGTCAAGGCATCCGAGAATCCCGAGTTATATGCCGTGTTTCCCTACCGGCTTTTCGGTGTCGGAAAACCTGACCTCGACATGGCACGCGCGAGTTATGGCAAGCGCTACTCCCGCATCAACTATGGTTGGTGCCAGGACAGCATCCAGGCCGCCTGCCTCGGCCTCGGCGATGAGGCGGGACAACAAGTCGCCCTTCGTGCCAGGATTAACCGGGCCTATCGCTTCCCGGCGATGTGGTCGGGGTTTGACTGGATCCCCGACCAAGACCACGGCGCCAATATCCTGACGACTCTCCAATTCATGCTGCTCCAAGCTGATGGAAAGAAGATATATGTATTGCCGGCCTGGCCGAAAGGCTGGGACGTCTCGTTCAAGCTGCACGCACCGTACAACACCACGGTGGAGGGCGTTTATAAGGCTGGCAAATTGGAACAACTGAAGGTCACACCGGAGACCCGTGCCAAGGACGTGGTCAACATGCTAGGAAAATGAAATTGAAAACATGAAGACAAACCATATGCACGTGTTATCTATCAGTAAATGCCTCGGGGCGGTGCTGGGTCTTGGCCTGCCGGCCTTGCTCGGCTCCGCCGCCGAGCTTGCGCCAACCACGCCCGGCAAGCCTGTGCTTCCATTCCCTGATGCATTGCAGGAGGCCGGGGTTCATTTGTCAAAAATGACGGAAGGGCAAACGGAGAGTCTCATCATTGGCAATGGTGATCTTTACGGAATTGTCTGGGAAAAGGCGGGCGGCCGTTTCCTCCGGATCACCAAGAACGATATCTGGGATGCGCGGGTGGACGCTTCCAAGGATGGCCCGCTGCCCAAGGTGAATGTCCGTACCAGGGCCGTAACGGGTTCGAGAGGCGCTCCTCCAAGCTATGGACGTCCGTTTCCACAGCCCCTGTGTGCAGCGGCGTTGCGCATCGGTGCATCAACCGCGACCCAAGGCACCTTGGATTTGCAACGTGCGGTTGCCACCCTCGCTGCGGGCAATGGCGATAAAGCCGTGCTTCGGGTGCTGGCTGATAGAAATGTTGTTCTTATCACCACCCAGGAGGCGGTGGGCATCGAGCCCTGCCATGGCGGACTAACAGGCAAGGCCGACGGCGTGGAGTGGCTGCATGTGACACTGCCGGGCGACATCGATTACAAGGGCATGGAATATTGTGTCGCGGTTGCCGGGACAGCCGGCACCAAGGTGGTTGCTTTGGTCACGTCATTTGACCTAACCACGGGCGATGTGCGCGGTGCAGCCATTGCGCTTGCGAAGAAGACCGTGGCTGAAATGGAGCGTGCCCCGGAACAGCTGATTGCCGGCCATGAAAACATCTGGCGCGATTTCTGGGCCCGCAGCGGCGTGGAACTGGCTGACCGCGACCTCCAACACTGGTGGTACCGGATGATGTATTTCGCCAGGACCGTTTCCCGGCCTGCTGGCAAGTTCCCTGTCGGGTTGATGCCACCGCTGGCAACGGATGACACTCCATGGCACGCGGATTTTCATTTCAACTACAATTCATGGCAGCCTTTCTGGTCGGTGATATCCGCCAATCATCCCGAACTCGCCGACCCTTGGATCGCTTATGTGAACCGCTTGTTGCCCCGTGCGCAATGGCAGGCCAAACAGGTGTTTGATTGTGAGGGGGTGTATTACTCGATCAGCCAATTTCTACATGAACCCGATCCCGCCGATTGCAAGAGTGTGAACAAGCGCTCGCTCGTCATGAGCCCGTGGGGAACGACCATCGGCATGGTCGGGATGACCGCGCAGAATCTGTGGCACAAGCATCTGTGCGAACCGGATCGGGCCTATCTGGAAACCAATATCTATCCGACCCTTCGCGAAGCAGCGCGGTTCTATCTTTCGTTCATGAAACAGTGCGGCAAGGATGCCGCCGGGAAGATCCTGCTCGGGCCGTCGTATAGTCCGGAACATGGTGACCTTGGCATCAATAACTGTCCTTTCGACATTGCATATGTGCACTATACCTTCGACGCCTTCGACAAGGCGTCCAAGGAATTGGGAAAGGACAGGGATCTGGCCGTCGAGTGCCTCGCCATGAAAGCCCTGCTTGCGGACTATCCGGTGGCACTGGATGCGAATGGCAAACCGGTGGTTGTGGACTGGGCAGGCTGCAAATACAAGGAGGTCGGCGAGCATAATCTAACCGTTCCGGCATCACCGGTATTTCCCGCGGAGCAAGTGACTTGGTTTTCTCCGGAACCGGTCAAGGAGTTTTTCCGCCGCACCATCAAGGACACCACATTCAACGGCAACAACTCGCATGTCATGTTCAATATCGCCAAGGCACGACTGTCAATGCCGGAGGCACTCGCGGACACCAAGGCATGGTTCAAGAGCCGGGAATTGCCCAATGGCCTGTTTGTCTGGCAGGGGCATGGGCACGGCACGTTCATGCCGGAAAGCATTGGCGTGGCGGCCATTGTTACCGAATTCCTGATGCAGAGCGTCGGGGACACCGTCCGGGTCTTTCCCTGTTGGCCAAAGGAGCAGGACGCGAAATTCACCAACCTGCGCGCACAGGGCGGGTTCCTCGTGTCCGCAGAACAGAAGAACGGCGAGGTGACAAAGCTGGAAATCACCTCGACCGTTGGCGGAACCTTGCGGTTGTTGAACCCGTGGACGGGAAAGATCGTCGAGCGTGCGACGCAGCCAGGACAGAAACTCGCGTTCACCGGACGGGAATGATTGGACGATGGCGAGAAATAACCAACATGCGAACGGAATCCTATATGAAAAACACACTTGTCTTTATTCTCTGTCTGCTGTCCGGACAGTCGAACTGTTTCGCCGCGGATGCAACATTGATGACCCTCCCCGTTGACTCTCCCGCCTTCGTGTTTTCGCCGGGCAACTGGACCGGCGACGCGGGCCGTGCAGGCAAGGACTTCCGCCAGACATGGAACCCCGGGGTGTATTTCCGGGTGACCTGGGAAAGCAAGAACCCGCAACCGGTGGCCAGGCTCCGGCTCGACATTTCCACCTATCAGCCAAGCTTCAAGCCACCGCTGTTAGCCTATTTCATCGATGGCATTTGGAAATCCAATATCCCGTGCGCGGGCGAGATCGCCATCGAAGGAGTCGTAGGTGCCGGACGCCACGAGTTGGCTGTCTATCTACAGCAAGGGACGTGGCAACAGGAACGCTGGGGCAGCGAAGGAAAAAGCGGCCTGAACGTGCTGCGGGTCACTGGGCTGCAAGTTGATGCGGCCAGCACGCCGGTTGCCTCCACACCGGGCAGTAAGTGGGCCATGATTGTTGGCGACAGCATCACCGAGGGCAACGGAGCGAGCGAGCTTGCGGGTTATTCCCATCTGGTGGGCCAGGCTCAGTATTATGCCAAGGAATTGAAGGAAGCCTTCGAGGCCCGCAAAAACGCCCGTCCCGCGGATGCCAAGATCGCCATCATCGATTTGGGCTCCGAAGTTGCCAAGAACCTTGAAGTCCCTAATGGATTGATGGGAGGCCTGCACCCCAATGACAGGGGGCATGCCAATTTCGCGGCAACCATCATTCCGCAGATGGTGAAACTCATTGAAAACTGATAGGAACGAAATGAAACACGAAGAGCCCGAGAGATGGAGCCAATGCTTCCAAATGAAACATATACCGCAATATATCATCATGAAACACACCCTGCTTGCCGGCATCGGCGCGTTGATAACCGCAACAACCATCCTGGGCGCTGAACCCAAGTCCCCCGCCCCCGCGGCAGGCGCCACGCGGGCCGCCCTTCCCCAAGACTTGGGGAAGGAATTCATCACAAATGCCAAATTCGGCATCTTCGTTCACTACACCGTGCAGTATGCCCATTTTTCGCCAGGCGGAAAACCCGAACCGGCCGTCTGGGACCTCGATGCGAAGGCCGACGCCTTCGACGTCAAGGCGTTCGCCGACGCGGTCGAGGGCATGGGTGCCCAATATGTGACCCTGACGGCATTTCATGCGGCCATGTACCTGCTCGCGCCGAGCAAGGTCATGGTCGATGCCGGCTTGCCCAAGCATCAGGCGAAGCGCGACCTGATCGGCGAAGTGGCCGATGATCTGAACAAGCGTGGCATCGCACTGTGCCTCTACGTTCATCCCACCGACCAGCACGACCTATCACGGGAAGAGCGTGCGCTTTTCGGCTGGGGGCCGGAAGTGAACGGCTTGCCCGGTCCGAAGCTTGGGCAATGGCCGAATCCGAAATGGGATGATTTCCTGTTGGGTCTGTTCAAGGAAATCAGCTTGCGCTACGGCAAGCGGGTCGCCGGCTACTGGATCGACCAACATTCTGGCAAGGTGTTTCCGGACGCCGGACGGTTGGCCGTGGCCTTGCGGGCCGGCAATCCGGATGCGGTGATCTGGCAGAACGGGGGGGCATACGTCCCGGCCGGGCTGTCGCTGGAAAACGCGTGGGCTGCCGCCGAGGGCGGCGATCCCAGTCATGGCGAAAAGGACCAGTGCTGCATCCTTCCGACGGACAATGCCTGGTTCCTGGGCAAGGAAGTGCGGATCCCGGCAGGCGAGGTCTTCCGCGGCGTGGTTCGCTGCGCCGGTTGCCCCGGCCAGAAAGGTGGCGTTCACGTAGCCCTGACGCCCTACGCGGATGCATATGCGCCCCCGGTGAAGCAGATGATGGACGAGTTCGGGAAGCTATGGAGCGAGAGGAAGGTGTCGCTGCTCAATACCAGGCCTAGCAAAATTCTCCAGATCGAGCAGAAGCGCAACCCATGGGAAGTCGTGGCCACCGATTCCGCCGATGGCTCAAGTGTTTATGTGCATGTGATGATTCCCCCCGATGGACAGACGCTCCACCTGCCCCCGTTGAACGACGGCCGGAAGATCATTTCCGCTTCGAGTCTGTTAGGTGGCAAGGAAGTGAAAATCAAACAGTCGGAAGAAGCTGTTGAGTTGTCGCTGCCCGCAGATCTGAAATGGGATCCGGTGGACACCGTGTTCGTGTTGAAGGTCGGGCCGGCATTCGAGGTGGGTGTTGTTCTCAGCGAGAACGCCACGCTGGAGACCAGCTCAACATGTGGATATGATAAACCCGCAAATCATGCGCGGTTATTCTCGGGCGAGAGGGTCGAGTACGCCTTTCACACCGACCACGAAAAGAATCCGTGGGCGAAGATCGATCTCGGCGCCGTGAGGACCGTGCGAACCGTCGAAATCGAGAACCGTCAGGGTGAGGAAGAACGGACCAAAGGTCTAATCATGTCCATCTCGGAGGACGGACAGAAATGGGAGGAAGTCTGGCAGGCGAAGAGTTGGGTCACGACGTGGATTGCGCGGGTGACACAAGCGTCTGGCGGAGCTGTGAAATCAGGGCGAAAAGCGCGATTCATCAAGCTGGAAACGCGCGGCGAATCTCCCAGGCCGTTGGTGCTCAGGCGCGTGACGGTTTTCGGGAGCAAGTGAAATCGGAAGAAAGAGAATCTATTCCAAGCCGCACTTCCTGAAACTTTCAAAGGAGAATCCAAATGAAAGACCGCCCCACACGCCGCCATGCGGCCTGTCTCATGGTTGTCGTTACCGTTCTGTCCTCGATCCCGGCTGCTTTCGCGGCCAAGACGCCGCGCGTGTCGGGCACGTTGGGCAAGGGAGATTACGGCGTGGTGGATGACACCCCGTATTATGGCGGATTTGGAGCCGGCTTTCTCCACATCAACGCCGACGGCACCTACGGTGGTGGCGAGATCCGTTCGGGCGACCTGGGCCTGCGGTTCTATGGGCCGACGTTCGGCGGTCCCTACCGGTTCCAGCTCCATGTAAAAGATGCCAAGGGGGAATGGAACGGCGACCTGGTTTCCGGCGACGTAACAGGCATGCAGGTGGGATACCTGCCGCTCTTTCCCAAGTGCCAGTACACGTTCAAGCACCAGGCCATGCGGATGGACGTGAAGATGGAGGCCTTTGCGCCCTGGATCCCAGGCGATAGCAAGATGAGCAGCCTGCCGGTTCTCTTCTTCGATTTCCAGATCACCAATCCGAACGAGTTGGAAAAGACGGTCTCCCTGGTCTGCATGGTCCCCAATCCCGAGTGCGACGGCGGCAGTCCTGTTAGAGAGAAGGGCGGCCCGGTCGATGGGATACTCCTGCAATCCAAGCGGGCCGGCGGCGGAACACTCTGTGGGATGATCCGCAATGACGGCGATGGCCAGGTCACGTGGGGCGCCGATTTCACCAAGGGCGAACTCAGCGGCACGAACGGGAATCTGTTGGCGTCTTCCATCACGGTGCCCGGGAAAACAACGCGGCGCATCGTGTTCATCCTCGCCTGGGATTTCCCGGTCTATGTTTCCGGGGACGGCAAAGCATGGCCGCGCAAGGAGCTGGGACACTATCACAGCAATTTCTATCAGGGAGCGGACGCGATCGCGCGGGATTGCCAGCAGATGTATCCGGCCATCCGCGCCGGGGTGGACGCCTGGTTTCACCGGATGTGGGACGACAGCAATCTGCCCGAGTGGATGCGCAAGCAGATCCTCATCAGCACATCCCACATGACCTATAACGG
>Ga0209697_10006517_pt1 | contig 14070 bp, 13 predicted proteins | sample AliMusrvi5mmetaG_FD_184115 | JGI IMG/M metagenome (GOLD analysis project Ga0209697, IMG submission 184115) | Freshwater lake bacterial and archeal communities from Alinen Mustajarvi, Finland, to study Microbial Dark Matter (Phase II) - Alinen... | ecosystem: Environmental > Aquatic > Freshwater...
CGCCCGGCCCTTTCCCGAAGGGAAAGGGAGGCTTGCCTTTGAGCGACTGCTTCGTTGCTCCTCGCTCACAGACCAACCGGTATGCTCGTTCGTCGCGCCTCGCATTCATCTCAAATCCAAGCCTCCAGCAATTCTATTATTTATGCGTAGGTCAATAATTCCAAAAAAACTTTGTGTTCTTTCCGTTTAGTACTTTGTGACCTTTGTGGTTACTCGGGAATCCTGTTCATCCTGTATATCCATATTAAATTCTGCCGGGTTTATCTTCTCTTCGCGGCTTTGTGGCTTCGTGTGATATTTTGTTTTCTGTGCTTTTTGTGCCTTTTTGTGGCCGATCCCGCTCCAAAAAGTAAAATTCGTATATTATCCGGTTATAACGAAAATATGGTGTATTAGAGGACTTGCGAATTAGCAGTCTGCTGAAAAACCCCACTCGGAGGTATTTTGAGACGATCTTGTGCCGAGCCGAAGCGACGCGAGACGAGCATCCTCGACGAGGGGATGTGAGTCGAGCGACGCAAAGGCGCAGGCCAAAAGCGGCCAAAAGACCCCGAAAGGGGTGTTTTCAGCAGACTGTTAGTTAAGGGAATCCGGGGCCGCGCTGGATGACGTATTTGGTGAGGCCGGCGACCGTGTGGATGTCGAGTTTGCGGGATAGGTGCTCCCGGTGCGTCTCCGCCGTTCTGACGCCGATGCCGAGCTTGGCCGCGACGCCTTTGTTGGAGAACCCTTCGGCCAGCAAAGTAAGCACTTCCAGCTCCCGGCTGGTCAGCGCGACGCTGTCAGTCAGGTCCGGAGAAGAATTTGGCGCTGTGGTTAAAAGAGCGTTGGTTATGGCGGCCGGAAAATGCAGACCGCCCCGGGACACAATTTTGATAGCTTCAAGCAGTTCCGACGTCGGCTGGTCTTTAGTCACATATCCCCGCGCGCCGCAACGCGCCATCTTCACCATATATTCCACGCTGGAATGGATGCTGAAGGCAATGATCTTGGATTTGGGGACAAGGCGGCTCAGACGGCAGGCCAGTTCCCCTCCGTCCATGAAAGGCAGATTTACGTCCAATACTATCACATCGGGCGCCAGCTTCCTGATCTTGCGAAGCGCTTCCCTGGCGTCGGAGGCTTCTCCGACGACCGCGATAGAGTGGCTGGTAAGATACGAGCGCACTCCCTCCCTCACGATAGGATGGTCGTCTACCAGAAAAACCCTGATCTTGCTTTGTTTCTTGTCTGTCACGTCGTTATTCCAGTATTCTAAAGCCCGCTGTTTCCGTGGCCATACATAAAGCATACCGCATACCGCAGCCCATGCCAATGCGGAATTATACGCAATCGCAGATGGCGAATACTACGGAGATGTTTTAGGTGGAATGGGCGAACTCAGCGACGTAAGTCCGTGATGGATGGCGTATTTCGTAAGACCGGCGATGGTCATGATGTTGAGCTTGTGCGAGAGGTGCTCGCGATGCGTCTCGGCGGTACGCACGCTTATGCCCAGTTTTCGCGCGACCTCTTTATTGGCCAGGCCTTCGGCCAGGAGGATAAGCACTTCCCGCTCGCGCGCGGTCAATACCACTTCGCTCGTCCCGTCGGCGGAAGGCTTGGACCCCGGGGCCAGGATGGCATCTGACATTTCTGGAGGAAAACAGAGGCCGCCCTTGTAAACCTGGTGGATGGCTTCGACAAGTTTGGCCGTAGGCGCATCTTTCATAACGTAACCGTGCGCGCCGCAGCGGGCCATGCGCACCACATATTCCTGGCTGGCATGCACGCTGAAGGCGAGGAGCTTTGCCCCCGGAACCGTCAGTCGCAGCTTTCTGGCGAGCTCTCCGCCGTCCAGCGAAGGCAGGTTCACGTCCAAGACGATAACATCCGGCGTCAGTTTCTTAGCCTTGCGAAGCGCTTCCTGCGCGTCGGAGGCTTCCCCCACCACTAAAACCGAGCCCTGATTGTCGAGATAAAAGCGCAAACCCTCCCGGACTATGGGATGATCGTCTATTAAAAATACTTTTACCTTGTGCAGGTTTTTCTTTTTCATACGGCGTCTCCTTCCGGGCATGATATAGGCGCGCGGACATTGAGCCTGGTTCCGGCCCCGAGCATGGAATTGATCTCGATGGCCCCTCCGACCGATTCCGCCCGCGCGCGCATGTTGCCAAGGCCGATGCCGCGCCGGTCCCGCCTGGCGCCTGGAACAAAACCGACCCCGTTGTCGCTCACGGTCAAGGTGAGTTCGCTTCCTCTGCAGGAGAGGTCCACCTCGGCTTTTGCCGCCTTGGAATGTCTTCCGATATTATTAAGCGCTTCCTGGGCGATGCGGAAAAAAGCCAGGGCCAGATCGGGCGCTATGTCCTTAGAACATTGTACGCGCAGCGTCACATTGACGTTTGAGCGTTCCTGAAACTCGCGGCAAAGCGTGTGCAGCGCCGGCCCAAGGCCCAGGTCGCCGAGTTCCGACGGCATAAGATCCTGCGAAACGCGGCGGATCTCCGCGATGGCGCGGTTCAGCACGCCTCCCACTTTAAGGATCTTCGCCGCGGCCTTTCCGTCCATCGCTATCTCGCCCGGCAGGGATTCCAGCCTGAATTTTACGCCAGAAAGTATCTGGCCGACGCCGTCATGAAGCTCGCGGGCCAGGCGCTTGCGCTCCGTTTCCTGGGCGGAGATCACGCGCGCGTGCAGCCCGCGCAGTTCCCGGTCGGCCCGCTTTTGCTCCGTGATGTCGCGTTCGGTGGTGGCCACCTCCACCGGAGCGCCCCGGTTATCGCGCAGCACCGTGACCGTGAGAAGGATGTCAAGTATCCGGCCGTTCTTCGCGCGGCGCCGAGCCTCTATCGGAGACGCCGAGACCCGGACCAGCTCCCGCGCTTTTATGCGTGTTTTATCCGGCATGAGCCGGCTGATGTTCATCCCCAGGGCTTGCGCTTCAGAATAGCCGTACAGCTGTTCCGCGCCTTTGTTCCAGGCGATGATCCGGTCCTTGAGGTTGCAGATGATAACGGCGTCGTTGGAGTCGCGCACCAAAGTGGCCAGCCGCAGCGTGGTCTTTTCGGAGAGCTTGCGGTCCGTGATATCTATGAACGTCATTACGGCGCCGTCGATCCTGCTTCTTTCGGCCCTGTTCTTCACGGTCCTGTAAGGCCGAAGGAAGACATAATACCAGCGGTCTTGAGTATCCGGTAGTTCCAGCGCCTGGATATGGCCGGTCTTCAGGACTTTCAAGAGCAGGTGTTTTAAGTTGGGAATGCGCAGCGGGAGCTTGATGTCCGCTATGGACAGCCCGAGCTGGTCCGGAGAGATGTCAAGCACCCTTTCCGCCGCCGGTGTGACGCGGCGCACGGTCAGGTCCGAACCCAGCAGGACTATCGGGATATTGATATTTACCAGAAAATTAGAAAGATCGCTGTTGGCGCGGTTCAGGATCTTGTTGCCGCGCGCGACCTCTTCGGTCGAAGTGATCAGCTCTTCGTTGGTGGATTGAAGCTCCTCATTGGAGGACTGAAGCTCTTCTTTGGAGGTTTCGAACTCCTCATTAATGCTTTGCAGCTCTTCATTGCTGGAAAGAAGTTCCTCATTGGAGGCCTTAAGGCTCGCGTTGGTGGTCTCCTGCTCTTCGATGATGGCTTTAAGGTGCTCGCCGGAAGCCGCCAGGTCCTCTTTGAGCCCGAGCACGCGGAGGCTTTCTTTTCCCCGCCGCGCCCCGCCGGCCCGCTGTTTTTCGGGCCCCGCCGCGCCGCGCTCCTCGAACAGGATGAGAAAATATTCCAGCCGCGTATTTGAGATTTCGATCGGCATGACCTCTATGCCGATCCGCCCCGCCCCCTCGGGGCCGGGGTGAGGCGACGCAATCTCCCTGCGTACCGCGCCGGCCGACTTTTTGGCCACGTGGATGGCCGCCCGGAGTTCCAGAAGGAGGTCTTTTGAAGCCATGCGGCGGAGATTCATCCCCGGTTTGCCGGGCGCGGGCCGGAGATAAGAAGAAGTGTTGCCCAGGAACCGCAGGATCTCCATCTCGCCGTTGACGATGACGCCGTTGGGGATATAGCGGGCGGGCAGAATGCTGCCCAGTCCGCCTTGCAGATCTAAGGCGTCCGGAGCCTGTTTGATCTGCCCCTGCCCGTCGCGCTCAGGCTTATTTAAGGCGGATTCGGTCTCCGGGAAACGGCCGGCTTTGATAAAATCGAAGGGCGTTTTTAAAGCCGACAGCCGCTCGTAAAAGACCTTTCTTTTCGCGTCGAGAGGCAGAAAACGTCCGGAAAAATCTCCTACGCTCTCCGCGCGGCCCAGCATGAGGACGCCGCGCGGCTTCAGGGCGTACTGGAATATCTGCAGGGCCTTTTCCTGGAGCGCCGGGCCCAGGTATATAAGGAGGTTGCGGCAGCTGACCAGGTCCAGGTTCGTGAAAGGCGGATCCTGCACCAGGTTTTTCGCGGCGAACAGACACCGTTCGCGGATGAACGGGGCTATGCGATAGCCGTCTTTCGTCTCTAAGAAAAAGCGCCGCAGCCGTTCCGGGGAGATATAGGAGGATATCTTCCTTGGGTAGAGTCCTATGCGGGCGTGCTCGATGACCGCGGAGTTAACATCCGTCGCGAAGATCTGAAAGGGTGTCTGGGAAACCCGGTCGCCGAGGTATTCCGCCAGGTTTATGGCGTGGGAATAAGCCTCTTCGCCCGTGGAGCAGCCGGGGATCCAGATGCGGACCGGCGAGTTGGAGGGTCTGTTCTTAAGGATGCGCGGATAGATCTCGCTCTTCAGGAACTTAAAGGATTCCGGTTCCCGGAAAAAGGACGTCACGGAGATCAGGATATCCCGGTAAAGCATCTCGAGCTCGCCGGGATCGGCTTTCAGCGCGCGGAAGTACTTTGCCGGATCCTGGTCCCCCCGCAGCGCCATGCGCCTCTGGATGCGCCGGCTCAGCGTGCTCCGTTTATAAAGGTTGAACTCTACGCCCTTGGCTGTATGCAGAAGCTCCAGTATCTTGTTCAGCGATTGCTCTCCGGGCTTGCTCCGCATTCCTCCGCCATTTTGATGTCGTCCGCCGCCATGGCGCACGGCGCCGAGCCTTTCTCCGATCCCGGCCGGGGAAAGGATGAAGTCTACGTGCCCGGAAACGACGGCCGAATGAGGCATGCTGAGATGGGCGGCGGTTTTCCCGTCCTGCGCGAAAGTCATCCCGCCGCTTTCTTTGATGGCCTGCAGGCCGTCGGTGCCATCGGAACCCTCTCCCGACAGGAGCACGCCGATCGCCCTTTTCTTCTGATCGCCGGCCAATGAGCGGAAAAAACTGTCGATAGGATTGCGCCAGTCGGACTTGTGTCCGGATGAAGAAAGGTGGAGTACCCCCTTCTTTATCAGCATCGCGCGGTTGGGAGGGATGATATATATCCGGTTGGGCGAGACCCGTTCTCCGTTCTTAACTTCGCTGACCGGGAGCCTGGTGCTGCGCGCCAGGATCTCGGGCATATGGCTCTCGAATTGGGGGGCCAGATGGGGAACGAGCACGAAAGCCATGCCCGGCGCGGGCGGCAGAGCGCTCAAGAGTTCCTCGAACGCCTTGAGTCCGCCGGCAGAAGCGCCGATGGCGACCACGGGAAAAGTGTTAAGTTTTGTTTTATTCATGAAATCCCCCAATAGTATACATTGGATGGGACTTCGCGCGCAAATTTAAATAAGCAAATAATAAAGAAATTACACCGGATATACAAAAGACAGTATTTATCTTTATTGTACCCGTTCGTGTCATTCCTGACGTGTTGTTGGCCCTCCGATACAGGCGATGGGCAGGTCAACCACATCTTGCGGTAACTTGTTTTCGCCTCTTATCTTAAGCTTTTTCGCATACAGAATTTAAGGGCTTAACAGCTCTTTTTGTTTGGTTTCTCTTTTTTTTGCGTCAGCTTCCAGCCGCGCAGCTTTTCCTCCCCCTAACGCTTCTCCCGGCTCCTGCAGCCTGGAAATCCGCTTTTTGTGCCGCCTCTTAGGTTCGATAGGCACATCATTCACTTGGACTACGATCTTTTTGCGCACCTTCTTCTTTGCCTTGACCGCCGCAACCGCCGGCTTGGCAGGCAAAACGACGGGGGCGGGCGGCGCAGCCGGACATGCTGCCGGGCGGCCCGTGAAGCGATGTATAATAAACAGCGTCAATAAAACGACGAGCGCCAACTCTACAAGCACCAGCACACTGAGTTTAATTATTTTCATAATCGTTAAAAAGCCTGTCCTCCCAGTATCGAAAGCATCCAGGTCGAGCGGCTCTGGCTGCCGTTGAGCCCGTGAGCCAGATCGATGCGCACCGGATCGTTGCCGGTCGAGCGCGACGGAGCCACGCGCAGGCCCACGCCCACGCTGTTCCTGAGATCGGTCAGTTTGACATGCTTCGAGTCCGGCCACACGTATCCTGAGTCGCTGAAAAACACCATGCCTACATCCATCACACGAAAAAGATCGTCCCACACATAGACGCGGTCCTCTATATTGAGCAGGAAGCGCCGGTCGCCCGCGAACTGGCCCACACCGTAGCCGCGCAGGCCGTTGAATTCGCCCAGGAGGAGTGGCGCCGCGGGATCGAGACGCCAGGCTATATCCGAACTTGTATGGACAGCCAGCGTCTGATATCTGATGCCGCGCAGGTAGTACGCCGCATCGAACGAGAGCGTGCGGTTCCCGTTTCCGCCGTTCACATACATCGAAGTGTACCCTGATTTTAAGAGCAGAAGCTGGTCCCCCCAAGTGAAGCCCTTATGGATCGTTATACTGGGGGTGAACTGCGTTCTTGTAGTTCCCAGGGAACGGACCGCCGGCGCCCACGCCAGCGCGGGAGAGACGCCGAGCCCGAGATTAAAGTCCTCATCGTGCGTGAATTTCTGTATGCGCCGCGCCGTCAGATAGTCCAAATCCTCCCAATCCGCGCTCAGCAGGATGGCCGCCGATCGTTCCGGGTCCGCCACCGGACCGGAGGACTGGGCGCGGCGGACCACGAGACCGAAATTAATACGATGTGTTCTCTCGGTAGTAGGCGAGAGCGAGATGCCGTAGCTGATCCCGGCCTCGGCGGTCCTCCGGGTGACCGCGCTGGTGGAAGGGATCGCGGAGTAGCTGAGATTACCGCCCAAGGCATAAGGAGTGAGCGAGGCATAGAAAGGGCGGGCCAAAAACAGCGAAAAATCCTGGCTGCCGGGAGCGGTGCGGGCGGCCATCGTGTACAGCAGATGTTTATAGCGCAGGAACTGAAGGTCCTGATAATTAAAGGACCTGGATTCCGCGCCCCAGTCGCGGCTATAGACGGCGGAAACCACCTTGCCCTCGCCCAGGATATTGCTCTCGGAAAGGCCCGCCTTGACGCTCGTGGAACCGCCGGCTCGTTTATAGTTAGCTACGAGTTCTAGCGTCCAGGAATCATAAGTGCGCACGATCACGCTGACGGTGCCGTCCTTGTTGACCGTGGGTTCGGCCTCGGCGTGCCGGATGAAGGGCAGAGAGCGGAGGTTGCGTTCCGTTTCCGCGACCAGGGCCGGGTTGTAGCGGTCGCCGACCTGGAACAGCAGCTCGCGCATGATGACGGGATCGTGCGTCTTATAGTGGATGCGGTTGACCACGCGGTAAATCAATTTATTCTCCGGCGGCACGTCGGTATCATAGACGCTGTGGGTTTCTATCGTGATCGAGGAAATGATAAGCCCCGCCGGCAGGCGCAGCGCCGCCCGCGGCGCCGCCGACAGCGGGACCGCATGCAGGCAGAGCAGTAAGGCCAGATAGCGGATAAAGACCTCGACAATACGGAATTGTGATAACAGTTACGGATAGATCATGGCTGTACGCTCGCGACGGCGTTCCAGGGGTTATCTCAACCTCTTTCCGATCTGCGCCCAGGCATTCTTAAGATCTATTGTGACATTCTTCAATTCGTAGGCGCTGATGCGCTTGGCCCATCCATAGCTCTCGGCGGTTTCATCAACGAGTTTGTAATAGACCTTTTGATCTAGGGTTTTGAGTTTTTCTATCTTTTCCAGCACTTCTCCCTTCAATTGAAGCGCCCAAACCTCTATTCTTTCGCGATTCCCGGCCCCCTTCTTTCCATAGAGGGAATAAGCTCCCGCGGCAGCCAGGGCCGCTATTCCGCCGCCCGCTACAGCCGTCTTTCCTGTTTTTGTCATACAGCCCCCTTTTAAAAATACCGCATAAATCCGGATTTTTACGGAGATTTATTTATATTCTCCGGCGGGGCTCGCAGCGCCTATCCCCAACCGGCTTCTTATGGCCGGCCAGGTCCTGAGCAGAGAGAGAAGCATCGCGGCCAGGATCGGTCCGATAAGAACTCCTTCTATCCCGAACATCTGGATGCCTCCGATGATGGCGACGAGCCCAAGCAGCGGATGCATATTATCCCTGCCCTTCAGGACCAGGGGCCGGACCAGATGATCGATGACGCTCCCCGTAAGCGCCAGAAAGACTATTGCTCCCATCTGCAGCGGAGATCCCCGCATCGCGTAGAGATATATCATAGCCGCCAGCAATGCGGGGGCGGTGCCCAGTATCGGCATCCACGCGAAGACGAAAGTCAGTCCTCCCGCTAAAAACGCTCCCGGTATGCCGATGATCCGGAATCCGACCACGATCAGAACGGCCTGTGAAGCGGCGGCGGTTAGGCCCGCAAGGAGAGCTGAAATAGTCGTAGCCCGGAACGACTCGACCAATTTCTCCTGCACATTCCGGTCCAGCACGCCGAGGCCGAGGATCCAGTCGACGAACTGCTCGCCGTTGAGCAGGAAAAAGAAGAAGGCTATCATGGCCAAAACAAGCTGCAGTAGAAATTCAGGAACCCCGCCGCCCAGTTTTAGGACTTCCGAACTGGTAAGCTGGCCTGTGGCCCGTATAGCGCTCTCGAGCCGAGCGTCAACCTCCTCCGGGTCCCCTATCACAGTCCTGACGAGCTGCCAGCGGCTCAACGCGGCGGTAAGCGCCTTTGGAGAAAACTCCTTAAGCTCGCTCAGCTCCCGCCCGATAACGACCCCTTGTTTAACGGCCAGCACTGAAAAGCCTGTCAGCGGCGCTATTACCAACAGCAGCAACAGCGCTGTAACCGCGGTCGCCGCCAGCCTGGGGCCGAACTTTTTAAACCTCAGCCATTGATACACCGGATAGGTAAGCATCGCCAGGGTCCCGCCCAGGAACAGCGACAGCAGACACGGACTTAACATCCACAGGACGGCGATGCCGCAGGCCAGGAGCGCCCCCAGGAAAGTGATCAGATGCGCGAACCTGGTCGCCACCGGCCCCGCCGGAGTTTCGTTCATCATGGCTAGATCGGCGAGGCGCCGGCCCTGTGAAAGACGGCGTTGATCGCGGAAAGCACGAGCGCGAAAGCGAGCGCCCACCAGAAGCTTGCGACGTGAAATCCGGGCACAGCCCGCGCCGCGAGCATGACCAGCAGTCCGGTAACGACGAAAGTGAACAGCGCCAGCGTCAGCATTCCCACAGACAGGCTCAGGAACATGAGCGTCGGGGCCAGCAGCGCGTCAACTATTCCTATAAATACGGCGACCGTAAGCGCGGTGCCGAAGCCGTCGACAGCCACTCCGGGCAGCAACCGCGCGGTCACGAACACTGCAAGGCTGCTGACCAAGATATTTATCAGGATCTTCATAGAGCCGCCCCTGTGTTCGAACACCGTCTCATCGGACTACTCCGCAGATCTGGGTCATGCGCTGCGCGAAGTAGCGCCGCAGCAGATCATTAGTTATCCGCTTTTGCCGTGCTTTAGGAGAGTCGCTTTGCTGGTGGAGTTTTTTCATGAACCGGAATAACTCCGCTTTTTTTATGTTGTCGCCCAGCATTTTTTTATCGATATCGTTAAGCTGTATCGCTTTCTTCATTTTGAACTCCTTAGACGTGTTTATTACGGCTCATATACATGTAAACGCGGCCGGTATTCCCATTCATACGATACTCTTTACGCCGGACGTGCGGCTATGCGGAATTCTACTCACGGTCATAGGTAATATTCCGCTTATACCGTTTTTACCCGGACCGCGGCTGCGCCGGGCTGACAGCGGCAACGCGAAAATTTGTAAGATATCTGTTATGGAATGGTATTTAACGCTCGTTAAAACGCGGCCTATTCTCACTGCGATGGTCCAGTTCGCCGTGCTCGGCACTCTGGGCGATATGGCGTCCAAATGGATGGTCGAACGCAGGGTTTTTATGCCGTTCAGCCGTCTCACTACATTTTTAAAAATGCTGGAATGGGCGCTTTTAGCGGTCTGTATCAAATACGCTTTTGTGGGATTCAACGGCTTTATCGACGCCTTGACGGCGCACGGTTTCCTGGCGGAACTCGGCCCCGCAGCCAGGGCCTTTGCCATTTCTACGGCGATGAACCTGCAATTCGGGCCGTTCCTGGTCATCGCTCACCGCCTGCTGGATAACGCGATAGCCGGGAAAAGCAACTGGGCGAATCTGGATAAGGGGTTGTTGTCTTTGCTCTGGTTCTGGATACCGGCCCACACCGTGACCTTTATCTTACCCAGAGACTATCAGATAGGCCTCGCGGCCTTATGGTCCGTGGCGCTCGGACTCATCCTCGGTTTCTACAACGGCAAAGCGGATACCCCGTCGTAAATACGCGGGCAAACAGCCAATCGGCTGATTTCACAAATTAATGCAGATTTAAACCGTGAGAAATAGCCCTCTAATGCCGTCATCCCGGCAGTCCGTAGGCCGGGATCCATTAAATATAATTTATGGATTCCCACCCCATCAGATGGTGCGGCTGGCCGCCAACAAATCGCGGGAATGACAAGCTTATGTTTTATCCTGTGTGTCCTGTCCCCCATGGGAATCACATAATTTTTAGGAATAAACACAAAGGACACAAAGTATTTAACGGAAAGAACACAAAGTTTCCGGCATTAACTTCGTGAACTTTCTGTTAACAACTTTGCTTCGTGTTTAATTTCTGATCTACGACTTACAGTTTCAGTTCTTACTTTGTGCCTTCACGGCTTCGTGTGAGATACTTCGGTTTATTTTGTGGTTTATCTGCTTTTTGTGGTTATATCAAATAAACTCGGCTTTACGGGACGGCGGGCTTTTCAGGCACCACGAAAACGGCGACTACATAGGCTATAATGCCAGGCACAAAGGCGGTGAAGGCCACCATGAAGATGTAGCCCAGCCTGAGCAGCACCGGGTCGACGTTAAAATACTCGCCAAGTCCGCCCAGGATACCGGCTAACACTCTGTTATCTCTGCTTTTGTATAGTCTTTTCATGGACCGCCCTCCGCTTCTGAATTTTGAGACTTACGCCATATTTCAATATATTGTAATATATAATAATGAACGTTTATGACGTGATCATAGCCGGCGCCGGCATAACCGGAGCCGCCATTGCCAGGGAACTTTCCAAATTCAAGCTGAAGATACTCGTGCTGGAAAAGGAAGCCGAGCCCGCTTTCGGCGTTTCTAAATCCAACAGCGGCATAATCCATGCCGGCACACAGAACCCCCCGGGTTCGCTTAAAGGCCGGCTGTGCGTTGAAGGCAACCGTCTGATGCGCGACGAGATAGCCGACGACCTGGGTCTGAATTTCGTTCAATGCGGCCAGCTCGTTGTTATTTTCGACCTTAAAGACCTGCCCGAACTGGAGAAAATACGCCGGGAAGGCGAGGTTTTCGGAGTGGAAGGCCTCCAGATAGTCGACCGGCTCTGGCTGAACGCGCACGAACCCGGCCTGGGCCCCGAAGTGCGGGCGGCGCTGTACGTCCCCTCCGCGGGGATAATAAGCCCTTACCGCTTTGTTTACGCTTTGATAGAGAACGCGGTTAAGAACGGGGTAAAACTTAAAACTTCGCATAAGATCGCGGCGGTAGAGCGCCTTAAAGACGGGGAGTACCGTTTTGAAGTAACGGCCTCCGGAAAAAAATTCAGGAGCCGGTTCCTTGTGAACGCGGCCGGACTTTACGCCGACGAGATCTCGGCCATGGCGGGCGCGGCTGATTTTAAGATAACCCCCCGCAAAGGCGAAGAATACCTGCTAGACAAAAAGCACGAGAACCTGACCAACCATATTATTTTCCCGCTTCCCACCCAGGATTCCAAAGGCGTATTGATAATCAGGACCTCGGACGGCAACCCGATGATAGGGCCCACGGCCCACAGCACCGATGATAAGTCCGACCTGACCACCACCGACGAAGGTCTTACTGAGATACTTAACGGCGCGCGGCGCATGATCCCTTCCATCTCTAAACGCGACATCATCGCTTATTTCGCCGGCCTGAGGCCCGTCTGCGGACACGATTTTATTATCCGTCACGAGGACAAGGTCCCGGGCCTGGTCAACGTAGCGGGCATTCAGTCCCCTGGCCTGACGGCCGCCCCGGCCATAGCCGGCTATGTGCGCGGCATTCTGCGGGATAACGGTTTAAAGCTCGAGCCCCGAGAAGATTTCCATCGCTTCCGTAAAAAACCCGTGCACTTGTTCCAGATACCGCTGGCAAAAACCCGCGAACTCATAGAGAAGGAGCCCGCTTACGGCGACATCGTCTGCCGCTGCGAAATGGTCTCGGCCCAGGAGATACGGGACGCGATAAAGCGCGGAGCCCGCACGCTGGACGGGATCAAATTCCGCACGCGCGCGCAGGCCGGGCGCTGTCACGGCGGCTTTTGCACCACCCGGATCATCAAGATCATGCAGGAAGAACTGGGGCTCCCTGTCGAAGAAATAACCAAACGCGGCCCCGGCAGCGAACTCATCATCGATGAAAGGAAATGATATGGCTAACATCAATAAACAAAAAATAATTTATATGCGCTCGACTCACCGCAAGGACAAGCGTACGATAAAAACAGTCACGGGCGTACCCGTGACCCGCAAGCAGGTATATTTCGATCTGTACCTCAACTGATAGTGGTCAGTGGTTAGTTAAGGAGTTACTCATTGTCGGGGAAACAAATGACCAAACGGGAACTTGTGATCGTGGGCGGCGGGCCGGCCGGCATGGCCGCCGCTCTTGCCGCCAAAGAAAGCGGCGTTGGGGATATTCTTATCCTTGAGCGTGACCAGCATCTTGGAGGCATCCTTAATCAATGCATCCATCCCGGCTTCGGCCTGCACCGCTTCAAAGCCGAGCTCACGGGTCCGGAATATGCCGACCGTTACATAAAGATGGTCAAGGATTCTCCGGAGATAGAGGTCAGCCTGCGCTCCTTCGTGGTAAAGCTCGACGATAAAAAACGGATCTCTTTTCTGAAACCCGGAGCGCTGGAAGAGATAGAGGCCGGGGCCGTCATCCTGGCCACCGGCGCGCGCGAGCGCACCCGCGAGATGATCCCTATTCCCGGCTCGCGTCCCTCGGGCATCTACCCCGCTGGTCTCGCCCAGAAAATGATAAATATGGAAGGCTGGATCCCCGGGAAGGAGGCCGTCATAGTCGGCTCGGGAGATATCGGTCTTATAATGGCCAGACGCATGGTGCTGGAAGGCATGAAGGTCAAGGCGGTCATCGAGATCCAAAAGTCCAGCCGCGGCCTCGTGCGCAACGTGGTCCAATGTCTGGAGGATTACGGCATCCCGCTCTATCTGGGCCACAAGATAACAAAGATCTATGGCGCGGGCAGGGTCGAGAAAGTCGGCGTAGTCGAGGTGGACGAGAATTTCGCGGAAAAGCCGGGCACGGGTTTCGAGCTCGCCTGCGACACGGTCCTGATCTCCGTCGGTTTGATACCCGAGAACGAACTCCTGGAAATGGCTGGGGCTGAAATAGACCGCAGGACCAATACCCCCGTCTCCACCGAAGTGAATTTGACTTCGATACCGGGGATCTTCGCCTGCGGCAATGCCTGTAAAATTTACGATCTTGTGGACTCGGTCAGCCGGGACAGCGAAAAAGCCGGCAAAATGGCGGCGGAATATCTCTCGGCGAAGCCGAGAGATAGCTAGGCAGCGGGACAGCCAGCCGGCTAGGAGCCTGTCCGACATAAGGAATTTTGGCTGCAATTGCCGTTTTTTGCCTGCCCCTTTGCGACGCTCAACTCACAGTCTCATTGGAGAATGCTCGTCTCG
>Ga0209697_10006526_pt1 | contig 14054 bp, 14 predicted proteins | sample AliMusrvi5mmetaG_FD_184115 | JGI IMG/M metagenome (GOLD analysis project Ga0209697, IMG submission 184115) | Freshwater lake bacterial and archeal communities from Alinen Mustajarvi, Finland, to study Microbial Dark Matter (Phase II) - Alinen... | ecosystem: Environmental > Aquatic > Freshwater...
TGCAACTTGAAGGACTTCAAACCCTCTGCGATACTCCGCCGACTCGGCTGTCCGCAGTGGCGCGCTGAGTAACGTGTATCTCAGCCTGTCCGGGCTGTGGACTTACACCACGTCATGGGACACGACCCATTGGTGGCTCAGTCGTTCACTTTCGCGGGCCTCAATCCGCGCGTGATCCCGATTCAAGTGGTAGGCGAAATAGCCGCCGATGAGCAACAGCACCACGATAAGCAGCACCCATTCCAGGCGGGAACGGCGCGCGTGACGCGATATCGGTGAATCAGTCATGTCTCGTCTTGCTAATTTCACGAGCTGCCCGTCTGATTGCGCTGGATCCTCGGCAACAGGCTGATCAAGTGAACTTTTTAGAGTGGTTGCCAGCATTATGCTGTTGATTCACACCACATTCGTGGGGCAGCCAGTGGTTTGTTGATCGCCATCAGAGCCGACTTCCGCCGCGCTGCAAGCTGCCGTCAGGCGTCAACGTGGGCGGCATCCGGTGCATGACAGGGGCACGCCGAGCACCCTTGAACCCATTGATCCGGTTGATGCGGCGCGGGATTTCCGGGGCGATTCGCAGTCACTCTACGCGGCATACGACCCATAATTGGCGCGTTTACCTCCATGCAGGATGTGAAAGCCTTGCTCGGCCATACTCGATCGACAATGCGCGAACCCGGTCCATATTCGGAAACAATGAGAGCACTTGAATTGCGGCTTCCACCACTCGCGCTTGTCTTGTTGACAGCGGCGTTGATGGGCCTGCTTTCGTGGGCCTCGCCGTCGCTTGGCTGGCATTGGGCCTGCGGTCCTGTCGTTGCGCTTGGCCTGGCCCTGGCTGGCGGCACCATCGTGATCCTGGGCGTCAGCGCGTTCCGGCAGGCCCGCACGACGGTCAATCCAACCAGGCCGCAGGCTGCTGCGGCCCTGGTTCGCGGCGGCATCTTTCGTGTGAGCCGCAATCCGATGTATCTTGGCTTCCTTATGGTCCTGCTCGCATGGGCGGTGTTCCTGGAAAACGGGTTGGCGCTGGCGCTGGCCCCGCTTTTTGTTGGCTACATGAACCGCTTTCAAATCGGCCCGGAAGAAAGGGCACTTGCGGCCTTGTTCGGCGAGGCATTCACCGCGTACCGTCGCGAGGTTCGTCGTTGGATTTGACACCACGCTCGCAACATGGCCGCTTGCTGCATTCGCCATTGGCGCAACAGGAGGATTTCCCCATGAGTTGGTCCAAAGCCTTCGCGGCTTGGTTCTTCATCGCCGTGGCGGAATCGATCCACGGTGTCTTGCGCCGGCTGTTCGTGCTGCCCGTGCTAGGAGACTTGCGGGCGCACCAGTTGGGCATCGTGGTCGGCTGTCTGATCATCTTCGGCATCGCGCTGGCCTGCATTCGCTGGATTGGCGCGACAACGCTGGTCATGCAGTTGAAGCTCGGCGCGTTCTGGACGGTGCTGATGGCCGCATTCGAGGTGGGCCTTGGTCTGGCTTCTGGCTACCCGCTCGAGCGCATCCTGCTGGACTACAACATTTCCGAGGGCCGGCTGATGGTGCTCGGCATGCTGTTCATGCTGTTTGCGCCCTGGCTTGCGGCCCGAGTGCGCGCGGTGCGTCAATTTCCCGCCGGGCCGCCTCAAGGGAAATTAGGCCCCTCGGGGGGCAGCGACGACACGTAGTTCGGAGCGTGGGGGCAACTCAGGCAATCTCGCCCTGCAGTGGATGCGCCGCCAGTTGCTTCTTCTCGTGCCGCACCACATACAGGCCGCTGGCCACGACGATGGCGCCGCCGAGCAGCGTGACCGGGTCGGGCGCGGTGTGCCATAACAGCCAGTCCATGCCCATGCCCCAGGCCAGGGCCGTGTATTCGAAGGGTGCGACTGCCGAAGCCTGACCGTGGCGGAAGGCCTCGGTGATGGCGAGCTGCCCGCCGAAGCCGACCACGGCCAGCGCGATCAGCAGGCCCGCATCGTCGGCGCGCACGGCCACCCACTGCGGTGCGGCCAGCGCGCTGCCGCCGAGGGCCGCCATCACCATGATCCACAGCATCAGGCTCTCGCTGGAGTCGGTGCGGCTGCACAGGCGGCCCAGAACGGCCGAGAGCGCATAGCAGGCCGCCGCCCCGAGCACGGCCAGGCCGGCCCAGCTGACAAAGCCGTCGGTGCCGGGTCGCAGCGCGACGATGACACCGAGCATGCCGCCGCCCACCGCCCACCAGTGCGCGCGCTGCACGCGCTCGCCCAGCACGCGTGAGGACAGCAGCATGATCAGCAGCGGTGCGATGAAGAACAGGGTGTAGGCGCTGGTCAGCGGCAAGCCGCGCAGGCCGTGCGTGAACAGGGCCAGCATGGCGATGGCCAGCATGCCGCGCAGCACGTGCAGCGGCCAGCGGATGCGCCACAGCGTGTGCCAGGCATGACGCCACTGGATCCAGAGCACGACCAGCGGCAGCGCGACCCAGCCGCGCAGCGCCGCGATCTGCAGCGCCGGATAGCGGCTCGACAGCAGCTTGAGGATCGTGTCCATGAAGCAGAAGAAGCCCACCGCCACCAGCATGAAGGCAATGCTGCGCAGGTTGCCGCGTCGCGCGGCGTGTTGCGGGCTCACGCAGCGCGGATCCCGGGTCGGGCCCGGGATGACAGGTTCAAAGTGTCATTGCAGGCCGGACCCGCAATCCACGCGGCGCATGGCGCTCTCACGCAAGGTCTTCTTCCCAGAATTCGCCGGGATTGCGGCTGTTGTCGCTGCGTTCGAGCTCCTTCTTGCGCAACTGGACGCGGCGGATCTTGCCCGAGATGGTCTTGGGCAACTCGGTGAACTCGACGCGCCGGATGCGCTTGTACGGTGCGAGCTTTTCGCGCGAATAGTCGAGGATCGAGGCCGCCGTGTCGCGGTCCGGGAAGAAACCCTCGCGCAGCGAGATGAAGGCCTTGGGCACCGACAGGCGCAGGGCGTCCGGACTCGGCACGACGGCGGCTTCGAGCACGGCCTCATGCTCGATCAGGATGCTTTCCAGCTCGAACGGGCTGAGCCGGTAATCGGACGACTTGAAGACGTCGTCGTTGCGGCCGATGTAGTGGTAGTAGCCATCGGCGTCGCGCATGGCGACATCGCCCGTGTGGTAGTGGCCATCGCGGATGACCTCGGCCGTCTTCTCGGGATCACCGGCGTATTCCAGCATCAGGCCGACCGGTCGCGGATCGAGCACGATGGAGATTTCGCCCTCGTCGGCCGGCTTGTCGTCGGCATCGAGCAGCGCGATCCGGTAGCCGGGCAGGGGGCGGCCCATCGAGCCGGGCTTGATTGGCTGGCCCGGCGGGTTGCCGATCTGCGCCGTGGTCTCGGTCTGGCCGAAACCGTCGCGGATGCGGATGCCCCAGGCGCGCTCGACCTGGTCGATCACTTCCGGGTTCAGCGGTTCGCCGGCGCCGACCAGCTCGCGCAGCGGCACCTTCCAGTTGTTGAGGTTTTCCTGGATCATCATGCGCCAGACGGTGGGCGGCGCGCATAGCGAGGTGACGCCGCATTCGCAGATGACGTCGAGCGATTTGGCCGCATTGAAGCGCGCGTAGTTGTAGACGAAGATCGTGGCGCCGGCGATCCACGGCGCGAAGAAGCAGCTCCAGGCGTGCTTGGCCCAGCCGGGCGAGCTGATGTTCCAGTGGATGTCGCCTTTCTTCAACCCCAGCCAGTACATGGTGGAGAGGTGGCCGACCGGGTAGCTCTGGTGGCTGTGCAGCACCAGCTTCGGCTTCGACGTGGTGCCCGACGTGAAGTACAGGAACAGCGGATCGCTGCTGCGCGTCACGCCGTCGGGTGTGAAGCTGCGCTCGGCCTGGTAGGCCTGCTCGAATGCCTGCCATCCGGGCGCCTGGCCGCCCACGATGATGCGCGTGAAGGCACCAGCCAGGGTCTCGAACTTTGCCGCTTCCGAGGCCAGCGCCACCACATGCTTGACCGCGCCGCGCTCGATGCGGTCCTGCAGGTCGCCGGCCGACAGCAGCATGGTGGTCGGTATCAGCACGGCGCCGAGCTTCATGCAGGCCAGCATGGTCTCCCACAGCGCCAGTTCGTTGGGCAGCATCAGCAGCACGCTGTCGCCGCGGCGCACGCCCCAGGCGCGCAACTGATTCGCGACCTGGTTCGAGCTGGCCGACATCTCGGCGTAGGACACTTTGACGTGCTTGGCGTTGTCGTCAACCAGCCACAGCGCAGTGGCCTGGTTGTCCTTGGCCTGGACGTCGAAGAAGTCGATCGCCCAGTTGAATTCCGCCATGACCGGCGTCTTGAAGCCGTCGTAGGCGGCTTGGTAGTCGGTGCGGTGCTGTTGCAGGAAGTCGCGCGCTGCGATGAAGGTGCTGGTTGAACTCATGCTGTCTCCCGTGGAAAAAACAATATGCTAGCCGACGCGCACCGATCAATGGACGGCTGCGCCCGCCGCCTGCCGTTCGGCCCACCAGCTCAGGCCCATGGCGGCCAGCAGGCCGGCCAGGCCGAACCAGTGCAGCGAGGCCATGGCGTCGTGTGCGATGAGCCAGCCGCCGCTGCCCGCGCCCAGCGCCTGGCCGGCGTACATAGCCGAACTGTTGAGCGCGATCGAGCCGGACGCCAGCGCCGGCGCCATGTTCAGCAACCGCGCCTGCTGCGCCGAGTTGGCGGCGAAGCAGCCCAGCCCCCAGGGGATGCAGATCAGCGCCGCCAGAAGCACGCTGCTGCCCAGCGGCCACAGCAGCAGGCTCACGCCCATGCTGGCCACGCTCCACATGACGGCGCTGGGCGCGCCGATGCGGTCGACGTGGCGCGACATGACGACATTTCCGATCAGGCCGAACGCGCCAAACCAGGCGAACAGCAGGCTCAGTTGCATCGGCGTGGTTTGCAGTTGCGCCTTGTAATAGGGCGCAAAGTAGGCAAACAGCACGAACTGGCCTGCGGACTGCAGCAGCGTGACGGCCACGCACAGCATCAGCGCCTTGGAGCGCAATGTCTGGCCCCACGCCGCGCTCGACAGCGCCGGCGGCCGGATGCCGTCGGGCAGGGTGCGCCAGATCCAGATGGCGCTGAGCAGGCCGAGGATTGCGACGGCCGCGAAGGCGCTGCGCCAGCCCAGCGTGCCGCCAATCCAGGCGCCCAGCGGCATGCCCAGCACCGAGGCAACCGACCAACCCAGAAAGATGAAGGTGATGGCGCGTCCGCGCTGGTGCGGCGCCACCAGCAGGCTGACGCAGGCGGCCGCCTGCGGCGTGAAGATGGCCGGCGCCACGACCGTCAGCACGCGCACCAGCAGCAGCGAGCCAAAGCCGGGCATCAGCGCGCTCATGCCCAGACCGATGGCGTACCACAGCATGGACAGCGTCAGCAGGCGGCGCCGGTCCCAGCCTGCCACCAGGCTGGCGAACAGCGGCGCGCCCAGGCACATCACGACGGCCCCGGCGGTGATCAGCTGCCCGGCCATGGCCACGGGAATTGCAAGCGAGCTGCTGATGTCGTTGAGCGTGCCCGACACGACCATCACACCGCTGCCGATGACGAAGTTGCCGAACAGCAGCGGCCAGAGGACGTTGGGCAGCGCGCTGTCGCTGCGGGCTATGGGCATGGCGGGCCGCGGCGGGCCGTTCTGATCGGAGGAATGGACGGCCTGCGCGATCAGGCGTGCAGCTTCTCGTACTTCTGCTGCAGTTCCTCCGGACTTTCCTTGAACGCCGGGTTGAAGGTGATGCAGTCGGCCGGGCAGACCAGCTTGCACTGGGGCTCGTCCTCGGCGCCCACGCACTCGGTGCAGCGCTGCGGATCGATCACGTAGAGCGGGTCGCCGACGCTGATCGCTTCGTTCGGGCAGGCGGGCCGGCAGGCGTCGCACGCGGTGCAGTCTTCGGTGATGAGCAAGGCCATGAGGGTCTCCTTTGTATGCGCAATCGGGCTCGGCAAACCGGGCTTGGTCCGGCATTGACGTCAGCGTCAATTGTGCACGAAGATACTGCGCCACAACGCGCCGCCGGGTACTGGTTTCATCCCTGTCGCTTTCAGGGAAATTGCGGTATGGTCAGACTCAGAAACCCTATGCGTCGCCACCTTGTCCATGCCCCAATCTGAACTGCCCCGGCTCACCAGCGCGCAGGCGCCGCTGACGCGTGAGACCATCGCGCTCAACGAGTGCGGCGAACAAGTGGCCAGCACCATTCCGTGTGAACGCGCCTTGACCATCTACGTCGACAAGCGCGAGCTCGTCACGCTGATGACGCTCGGCGCCTGTCCCGAGTTGCTGATCCTGGGCTTTCTGCGCAACCAGCGGCTGCTCGGTTCGGTGCATGACATTGAATCGGTTACCGTCGATTGGGACGTCGGCGCCGCCGCTGTCAAGACGCGCCAGGGCATCGCCCAGGTTGAGCAGCGCACGGCGCGGCGCGTCGTCACCACCGGCTGCGCGCAGGGCAGTGTGTTCGGCGGCCTGATGGACGATCTGGACCGCATCGAACTGCCGCCGGCCGTGCTGCAGCAGTCTCAGCTGAACGGCATCGTGCAGGTGATCCGCGAGCAGCAAAGCATTTACCGATTGGCCGGCTCGGTGCACGGCTGCGCGCTGTTTCGCGGTGACGAACTGCTGCTCTTCATCGAGGACGTTGGCCGCCACAACGCCATCGACACCATCGCTGGCTGGATGTGGATGCACAGCGTCGCCGGTGGCGACAAGGTGATGTACACGACCGGTCGCCTCACCAGTGAGATGATCATCAAGTCGGCGCAGATGGGAATCCCGATCGCCGTCTCGCGCAGCGGCATCACCGAGATGGGGCTGGACGTGGCGCAGCGCCTGGGCCTGTGCGCCATCGGCCGCGCCACCGCGAAACGATTCCTCTGCTACAGCGCGTTCGAGCGTCTGCAAGGCCAGGGCGAAGCCGCAAGCGGCAGGCTGCGCGCCGTCGCCTGAGCCACTCGCCCGGGCCGGAACCGGCGGCCTTCGCCGCTCCCCGGGATGCGATACTTGGCCCCGACGGACCCATTGAAGATCCGCACCCACACTGGAGAACACATGTCTGAAGTCATTCTGCTGGGCGACGAAGCGGTGGCGCGCGGCGCCATCGATGCCGGCATCAGCGCCGCCTACGCCTATCCCGGTACGCCGTCGACCGAGATCTTCCAGACCATCGAGGATTACGTGAAAGCGCACAGCCTGCCGGTGCGCGGCATGTGGTCGAGCAACGAGAAGGTGGCGCTGGAGGAAGGCGTGGGCGTGTCCTACGCCGGCCGGCGTGCCATGGTGTCGATGAAGCATGTGGGGCTCAATGTCGCGGCCGACCCGTTCATGAACGTGGCGGTGTCGGGCACGCACGGCGGCCTGGTGCTCGCGGTGGCCGATGACCCGTCCATGCACAGCTCGCAAAACGAGCAGGACTCGCGCTACTTCGCCGACTTTGCGATGGTGCCATGCCTGGAGCCGGCCGACCAGCAGCAGTGCTATGACTTCACGCGCGAGGCCTTCGACCTGTCCGAGAAACTGCAGGTGCCGGTATTGCTGCGACTCGTGACGCGCCTGGCGCACAGCCGCTCCAAGGTCACGACGGGCGCGCCGCGCGCGCAGAACGAGGCGCGCTATGTCGACGATCCGCGCCGCTTCATCCTGCTGCCGGGCAATGCCCGCAACGCCTATGCCAGCCTCGTGGACAAGCAGAAGGCATTGCAGGACTATTCCGAGGCGCATCCGGTCAATGCGCTCACGCTGCGCGAGGGCCAGCGTCCCGGCATCCTGGTCAGCGGACTGGCCTGGAACTACCTGCAGGAGGCGCTCGGCGCCGCGCTGGAAAACTACAACCTGCTGCGCATCGGCTGCTACCCGCTGCCGGTGAAGAAGATCCGCCAGTTGCTCGATTCCTCGAGCGAGATCTGGATCGTCGAGGAAGGCTACCCGTTCATCGAACGCTACGTCAGCGCGCTGGGGCTGATGCGCGAGCGCCCGATCCACGGCAAGCTGACCGGCGCCCTGCCGCGCATGGGCGAGCTGTCGCAGGATGCGATCAAGCGCTGCTTCGGACTGCCGGTGGGCATCGGCCTGCAAATCCCGGGCCTGGCCGACGTGTTGGTCGGACGCCCGCCCGTGCTGTGCGACAAGTGCCCGCACAGCGACGCCTACATCGCGATCAACGAGGTGATCGCGGAGTTCGCGCCGGACACGCGCGTGATGGGCGACATCGGCTGCTACACGCTGGGCGCAATGGCGCCGTACAAGGGCATCCACTCCTGCCTGTGCATGGGCGCCTCGATCGGCATGGCGATCGGCGCCGCGCACGCCGGCATGAATCCTTCGCTGTGCGTGATCGGCGACGGCACCTTCACGCATTCGGGCATGGCGCCGCTGCTCGACGCCGCGCGCGACAACACGAACATCAAGGTATTCATCCTGGACAACAGCATCGTCGCGATGACCGGTGGCCAGCCGACCATGGCGACCGACGAGGAGGTGGTCGACCTGGTGGCCGGCCTCGGTGTCCCGCGCGCGCACATCCGCATCGTCGTGCCCTCGCCGCACAAGAAGCAGCACACGGTGGCCACCTTGCGCGAGGAGTTGGCCTACACCGGGTTGTCGGTGATCATCGCGCGGCGCGCCTGCGTCAACTATGCCAAGGAGATCAAGGACCTCAAGGAAGCGCGCGAGCTCAAGCATGGGATCAAGGTGGTGGCGGCATGAACTACGACCTGGTGGTATGTGGCGTCGGCGGGCAGGGTGTGCTGACGATTGCCGCGGTGATCGACCGCGCCATCCACGAGGCCGGCCTGTATCTGAAGCAGTCCGAGGTGCACGGCATGGCGCAGCGCGGCGGCGCGGTGTCGGCTTTTGTCCGCATTTCGGACCAGCCCGTGGCCAGCGACCTGATCGCCGAAGGCACGGCAAGCATGGTGCTGTCGGTCGAGCCGATGGAGGCCTTGCGCTACACGCAACTGCTGCGGCCCGATGGCTGCATCGTCACCGACATCACGCCGATGGAGAATGTCGCGATATACCCGAAGCACGATGCCCTGTACCAGGTGCTGTTCTCAGCGCCACGTCTCGTGGCGATCAATGGCACGCGCCTGGCGCAGAAAGCCGGCAGCATCAAGGTCCAGAACGTGGTCGTGCTCGGTGCGGCGGCCTCCTGGCTGCCGCTGCCCTCTGAATTGCTGGAGGAGCAACTGCGCATCCTGTTTGCGCCCAAGGGCGAGCGCATCGTCAAGGCCAACATCAATGCCTTTCGCATCGGCGACGCGGCCAGCCGTTTCAGCGCGGCACTGCTTGCGGCGGGCGTGGCCCCGGCAGTGATTGCGCGCGTTGTCTCGCAGACCGTGTTCGAGCCGCAGGCCGTGCCACAGCCCTGCGTGGAAGCCTGGTGTCAGCGCCTGCTGCGCGCCGACGCGGCGCAGCTGGCGCAAAGCCTGTTCGACGCCAATCAGGCCGTGGAACCGGAAACCGTACCCGCGGTTTAGGGGGATCACTCCAGCGGCATAAGGCCTTGGGCGCGACATGCCCAAGCACAGCGCCTAAAATCGGGCTTTAGTTACACACCACATTCCGCCCCATGGCATCTGCCCCGCGTTCCGCTTCTACCAAGCCAGCCAGTTTCGAATCCGCCCTGGAAGAGCTCGAGCAGTTGCTTGCCAAGCTCGAATCCGGCGCCATGCCGCTGGAACAGCTGCTGACGCAGTACCAGCGTGGTGCGGAGTTGCTCAAGTTCTGCCGCGAACGGCTCGATGCGGTCGAGATTCAGGTCAAGGTCCTCGATCAGGGATTGCAGAAGACATGGACGCCCGAGTGAAGCCTGATCTCACGTTCGACCTCGGCGCCTGGAGCGCCGGCCATCTGGACCAGGTCGAGCGCGCGCTGGACCGCTGGGTCAGAGCCAGCGCGCCCGTCAACGTCGAACACGAAGCGCCCGCCGCCCTAATCGAGGCGATGCGCTACGCTGTGCTCGATGGCGGCAAGCGCTTGCGCCCGCTGCTCGTGATGGCGGCTTGTGAGGCGGTGACGGGCGAGCGCGCCGAGGCACCGGATTCCCTGCGTTGCGAGGCCGCCTTGCGTGCCGCCTGTGCGGTCGAGCTGATCCACGCTTATTCGCTGGTCCACGATGACATGCCCTGCATGGACAACGACGTGCTGCGCCGTGGCAAGCCGACCGTGCACGTGCAGTTCGGCGAGGCCGGCGCGCTGCTAGCCGGCGATGCCCTGCAGGCCCTGGCGTTCGAACTGCTGACCCCTGACGACGACATGCCGGCCGAGCAGCAGGCCCGGCTGTGCCGGTTGCTGGCGCGCGCCGCCGGCAGCGCCGGCATGGCCGGCGGGCAGGCGATCGACCTGGCCAGCGTCGGGGTTGCGCTGACCGAGAGCCAACTGCGCCAGATGCACCGCCTCAAGACCGGCGCGCTGCTGCAGGCCAGCGTGATGATGGGCGCTGCCTTTGCCGACATTTCAACGCAAGCGCAGCGCGCGCTGCAGTCCTATGGCGCAGCCATCGGCCTGGCGTTCCAGGTGGTGGACGATATCCTGGACGTGACGGCGGACTCCGCCACGCTGGGCAAGACTGCGGGCAAGGACGCCAGCCAGGACAAGCCGACCTATGTCTCGGTGCTGGGCCTGGATCGTTCGGTCGCCTATGCGCAGGAACTTCTGGCGCAGGCCCTGCTGGCCTTGCAGCAAAGCGGTCTGCGCGATACGCAGGCCTTGGAGGGTCTGGCCAACATGGTGGTGAACCGCGTCAGCTGAGCTGCGCTGATGGCCACAGGAACAAGCACAACCCATGTCGAAAATTCATTACCCCTTGCTCGAAACCATCAATGACCCGGCGGATCTGCGGCACCTGCCGCGCGCGCAGCTTGATGCGCTGGCGGCTCAACTGCGGGCCTACCTGCTCGACAGCGTTTCCAAGACCGGTGGTCACCTCAGTTCCAATCTCGGCACGGTGGAACTCACCGTGGCACTGCACTACGTGTTCAACACGCCGCACGACCGCATTGTCTGGGACGTTGGGCACCAGACCTACCCGCACAAGATCCTGACCGGGCGACGCAAGCGCATGGAGACCCTACGCCAGCTCGGCGGCCTGAGCGGTTTTCCGCAGCGCGGCGAGAGCGAATACGACGACTTCGGCACCGCGCACTCTAGCACCTCGATTTCAGCGGCGCTGGGCATGGCGCTGGCGGCCAAGATCAAGGGCGAGGAGCGCAGTTGCATTGCCGTGATCGGCGACGGCGCGCTCACGGCCGGCATGGCCTTCGAGGCGCTCAACAACGCGGGTGTGGCCGAGTGCAATCTGCTGGTGATCCTCAACGACAACGACATGAGCATCAGCCCGCCGGTGGGCGCGCTCAACCGCTACCTGGCCAAGCTGCTCAGCGGCCAGTTCTATGCCGCGGCCAAGAACGCCGGCAAGACCGTGCTCAAGGGCGCGCCGCCGCTGTTCGAACTGGCCAAGCGCATCGAGGAACACGCCAAGGGCATGGTCGTGCCGGCCACGCTGTTCGAGAAGTTCGGTTTCAACTACATCGGTCCGATCGACGGCCATGACCTCGATTCGCTGATCCCGACACTCGAGAACATCAAGCACCTCAAGGGTCCGCAGTTCCTGCACGTCGTCACCAAGAAGGGCCAGGGCTACAAGCTCGCGGAAGCCGACCCGGTGGCCTACCACGGTCCGGGCAAGTTCGACCCGGCGGTCGGCCTGCAGCAGCCCAGCACACCGGCCAAGCAGACCTTCACCCAGGTCTTCGGCCAGTGGCTGTGCGACATGGCCGCGCATGACAAGCGCCTGGTGGGCATCACGCCCGCCATGCGCGAAGGCTCCGGCATGGTCGAGTTCGAGCAGCGTTTCCCCGAGCGCTATTTCGACGTCGGCATTGCCGAGCAGCACGCCGTGACCTTTGCCGCCGGCCTGGCCTGCGAAGGCCTCAAACCGGTGGTGGCGATTTATTCGACCTTCCTGCAGCGTGCCTATGACCAGCTGATCCATGACGTGGCGATCCAGAATCTGCCGGTGGTCTTTGCGCTGGACCGCGCCGGCCTCGTCGGTGCCGATGGCGCGACGCATGCCGGTGCCTATGACATTCCCTTCCTGCGCTGCGTTCCGAACATGAGCCTGGCCTGCCCGTCCGATGAAAACGAATGCCGGCAATTGCTGTCGTGCGCATTCGAGCAGCAGCATCCGGTGGCGGTGCGCTATCCGCGTGGCGCCGGTGCCGGCGTAGCGGTGCAGCCCGGCTTGCAGTCGCTGCCGTTTGGCAAGGGCGAAGTCAAGCGTGTCGGCAAAGGCGTTGCCATTTTGGCTTTCGGTACCCTGCTGTATCCGGCACTCGAAGCGGCCCATGCGCTGGGCGCCACGGTGGTCAACATGCGCTGGGTCAAGCCGCTCGACCTTGAACTGTTGCTCAAGGTCGCGGCCGAACACCAGGCCCTGGTCACGGTTGAGGAGGGCGCGGTCATGGGCGGCGCGGGCAGTGCGGTGAGCGAAGCGCTGCAGGCCGCCGGCGTGATCAAGCCCTTGCTGCAACTGGGCCTGCGCGATGAATTCATCGAGCATGGCGATCCCGTCAAGCTGCTGGCCCTGCAGGGGCTCGACGCCGCCGGCATCCAGGCCTCGGTGCTGCAGCGCTTCGCGGCGCTGCTGGAGCCGGGAAGACCAACGCTCAAGGCCGCTGCCTGACGCGCTGCGCGCAAGGGAAAACCCGTCCCGATACGGGTGGCTTCTGAACCTACAATGCTGAGTGACTCTTATTGGTCGCCACCGTGCTGTCCGGCATGGCGGAGTGTTCAATCAACAACTCGCAAGGAGTGAAGTTCATGGATCGTCGTTCCGTAATCAAAAATGCCGGCATTGCCGGTGTTCTCGCCGCTGGTGCCGCACCGGCTGTGCATGCCCAGGGGGCCAATATCCGCTGGCGCCTGGCGTCGAGCTTCCCGAAGTCGCTTGACACGATTTACGGCGGCGCCGAGGTGTTCGCCAAGGCGGTCAAGGCCATGTCGGGCGGCAAGTTCGAGATTTCGGTGCACGCCGGTGGCGAATTGCTGCCCCCGTTCGGCGTGGTCGACGGCGTGCAGAACGGCACGGTCGAGATGTGCCACTCCGTGCCCTACTACTTCTACGGCAAGAACCCGGCCTTCGCGCTCGGCTCGGCTGTTCCGTTTGGCCTCAACGCGCGCCAGATGAATGCCTGGATGCTGCATGGCAACGGCCGCAAACTCATGAACGAGTTCTATGCCGGCTACAACATGATCAGCTTCGCCGGTGGCAACACGGGCACGCAGATGGGCGGCTGGTTCCGCAAGGAAATCAAGTCGATCGCCGACTTCAAGGGCATGAAGATGCGCCTGGGTGGCGGTCTGGTCGGTGAAGTCATGCAGAAGCTCGGCGCTGTGCCGCAGAGCATTCCCGGCGGCGAAATTTACCAGGCGCTGGAAAAAGGCACGATCGACGCGGCCGAATGGGTCGGACCGTACGACGACCAGAAACTCGGCTTCAACAAGGTCGCGCCGTACTACTACTACCCCGGCTGGTGGGAAGGCGGTCCGGAAGTGGACTTCTACATCAACCAGAAGGCGTTCGACGCCCTGTCACCCGAGAACAAGGCGATTGTCGAAGCGGCTGCTGCCCAGGCCAACATCGACATGCTGGCCAAGTACGACGCCTACAACCCCAAGGCGCTCAAGCAACTCGTGGCCGCCAAGACCAAGGTGCTGCCGTTCCCGCAATCGGTGCTGGAAGCTTCGTTCAAGGCCTCGATGGCCGTGTTCGAGGAGAACGATGCCAAGAGCCCGGAATGGAAGAAGATCTACGCCGACCTGCGCGCATTCCAGCGTGATCAGGTGGCCTGGTTCCGTTTTGCCGAAAGCCGTTTCGACTCGTTCATGGCGATGCAGAAGCTGTAATTTGCCGGCTTCGCCGACGCATCAGGAAGCCCCGCACTGCGGGGCTTTTTTTTGTGCGCCCAGCATGGGCGCACTCCCGGAGGTGCAAGTCCTCCCGCAAGCTGACCACAGCGAGCGAAGTGAAGCGCAACTGCATGAGGGCGACCGAGTGTGGGAAGGAAGCGCGGAGCGTAAA
>Ga0209697_10006529_pt1 | contig 14050 bp, 12 predicted proteins | sample AliMusrvi5mmetaG_FD_184115 | JGI IMG/M metagenome (GOLD analysis project Ga0209697, IMG submission 184115) | Freshwater lake bacterial and archeal communities from Alinen Mustajarvi, Finland, to study Microbial Dark Matter (Phase II) - Alinen... | ecosystem: Environmental > Aquatic > Freshwater...
GAACGATAATTTCAAGTTCATCGTCAAGCCACGCTAATGGCCAACAAGTCATGTCACGCAACCCGCAACAGCTTCGCAGTTGCTCGTCAACCTCGGGGATCGGCGCGGGTGCGTGCATTTTGACGTTGGGTCACAAAAGCGATCATCGTGAAACGAGCCATTCTAATCGCCACTCTGGTTCTAACATCCTTCGCTCTAGGATGGGTTGGCGCGTGTATCCGTGTGCAACACCAAACCAGCGAACGGATCTCCAATTTGAAGGCCGAGCAAGCCAGGTTGATCACAACCCTCCGCCAGCGAATCTACGGGGGTAATTACCTCCACAGCAAAGGCATCTCCAAGGAAGACGACGCACGTCTGGAGCGGTTTGATCCGGTTGGAAGCAAGGGATTCATCACCTTGTCGTACGTCGGTGGTTTGGGTGACAGTGACACTCACCTAAGAATTGAAGCCAACGGAAGTGTATTCGCAATCGAGCATGGTGCTACGCGCAAGGTTCTCACTTTGGATCGGGACCGCTGCGCTGAATTTTTTATGAGAGTGATGACGAGCGGGATTCTGAATTTTTCAGGCGATGTAATTGAATTGAAAGTGGATCTAACGTATCCAAGCTCACGAGTTGGTCTGATCGATGCGCCGAACACAGGGTTTCACATCTCCATTCCTGAATTAGGGATAGAGAAGAAACTTTCCCTTTATGCACCTCCCAGCTCCCTACTCAAAAGCAATCCAGACATCATCGAATTTCAACTTGTCTGCACGCTGGAGAAAGACATCCTGAGCTTGATTCCGAAGGATGATCCGTTCTGGTCTCCACACAAATAAAGACCCAACAAGACATGGCATGCAACCCGCCACCACTTCCCAATCACACCTCCGCACCGGCGCAATGGCCGGGTGCATGCATTTGAGCGTTCTGCAGAAATACAATGAAGACAAAGAGCATGATACGATGCGCAGTCACAGAGCACGTTGCATTATTAGCCAGCGCCGAGGAGCAAATTGCCTACGAGAGGAATGTCCCGCACGTTCCCGTCCCGTCTGAGATTATCGAAATGTTTGTTACAGATTTATACCACCCAAAAGACCCCGATTATATTGAATCATTCAGTGAGGCGGAGTTGAAGGATATGGCGCGTCTGTATGGACTGCTTTGCGATGCATCAGAGATTATATCTGGAACGGGTATTCATTCCGTTACCGATCTATTGAAGACTCCCGAGTGGCGGCGAGTCATGAAGTATTCTAAAGACCTGCTAGTGAATCTCCGATAAGAATGCAGAACAAATCGCCGCTGCCGACCGGCTTCAGCCCCTCGGTCTCACCCCAACCACTACGTTCTCGCCCGGCGGCAGGGCTCGACGTTCGGCAAAGAAATATGATCGACTGGTGCATATCACCCGATTTTGAACGCCCGAAGGATCGAGGCTGGTACTTCCCGTCCTTCGAGATCCAAGAATTACTCATTCCTCAGATAAACGTCGGCAAGCCGCTGATTGATGAATATGGTGATACAGAGTTCACATCTGAGGACTGCACGCGAATCAAAGGTAACATAGAATACTTGATCGACTCAGGAATATACGAGCGAAGAGAATCACTGGAGTTCGATGCATTTGGGAAGGGCCTTGTGACACTTTCCTGCCCGGATATCAGGAATTGCCTGATGAAGCTGTATGAGGCGGCTGACTTGGCCGAGAAGCGGAATGGTGTTCTTCGATTCCTAGGAGACTGACATGAATCCAAGAAGCCGAACAAGGCGGCGCTGACCAACCCGCTACCGCCCCCGAGTTGAAGTCGGAGGGTAAAGAGAACCCAAAACCCGAGGCGGAGGTGCGCCCCCGGTAGCGGGTGGCAGGCCTTTGACGTCGCCAAGGAGAATGAAAGACACATGAGTCATTGCATCACAGCCATCATTGCAACACCCCCCATCGTGAAGCGGATTCTCGATGACCACCCGACCTTGGTAGCGGTGACTCTGCGTGATGATTTGAGTCTTATCCCTCTCGATGACGATGACCTTGATTCCTTGGTGACCGACTTCTCCACTACGACTGAGGGATTTAACTACCTGTCCCCCGCCTTGGAGATTTTCCTCTCTGACCAATCCTCAGGAGGCCAACTTGCATACATTGAGACAGAGTATTTTGGCGGCATGGGGAGTCAGGCGGCTATTTCCTGCGGGCGGCGATTTGAAGAGCGCATGAAACGGGCGGTTTGAAAAGCGCATGGTGTTAGAGGAGCGTCTTCTTCAAGAGCTTCTAACGAAACTCTTCTTCCTTCGTCTTCTTCGCCGTCTTCTTCCGGGGTGAAGGGGGCGGGTTTTCTTCGTGGAGCGGGGGCGTGCAAGAGCGGTGCTGGCGGGTTGTTCTGAGTCCGCCGATGAGTCCGAAGACCAAGCCCAAATGCCTGCATTGCAACGAAGAGTATTGCTGTGATCCCCGCAATTTCGGGCGTCAGAAGTACTGCCCGAAACCGGATTGCCGGAGGGCCTCCAAGGCGGCCAGCCAGCGGCAGTGGCTGAGTCGCCCGGAGAACCGGGATTACCGATGATGCCGCATGAGTGGAATTCCGAGCCAATGGTGCCACCCACTACCTCCTTGATGCCAGTTGATGCAAGCGGCAGGAAGCAGCGGAAAAATCCCTGGCCGATGGTCTTTGTAATTGGATTCATCGCTTTTCTATGCTTCCTGGCGGTTTCACCTAGCAATCGCGCTAGGCCAACGGCTGGATCCAATAGGAACGAGCAGGTTCCACCAAGCTCCGTCGGCCAAGAGAGAATGGTGCCGTCTGCCGGCGCGCCCACGGCGGAATGGCCTGGAGCAAAGGCTGGAAACCAGCCGGCTTTGTTCAATACCACGCCGGACGGAGCCATCAATGGAGCCGTCGCCTGCCTCCGCGACAATGACATCAAGGGCCTGCTGGAGCGGGTTCTGCCCCCCGAGGACTTGACCAAAATGAAGGAGAAATTCGCGAGCAAGCCGAAAATGTCCGACGACGACAAGGCCGGCTTCAACGCCACCCTCACCCAATTGACCGCCGAAAATGCCGAAGATACCATCTACGGGCTGATCAAACCCCAATTGGTTGCCGCTCAAGCGGATATCGCCAAGGCCAAGGATGGCATCCCCGACATGATCGAGGGAATCGCGGCTCCGCTGGGAATCACCAAGGATGCCGACGTCAAGAGTGCCAAGGACATGGGAACCGCCATCGGGAACTGGGTCGGCAACCTCAGACTCGATGATGAAGCCACGGCCAAGAAGGCCATCGGCATCGTCTGCAAGACCGCCCGCTCGCTCAAAATCAAGAATGCCGACGAACTGGAGGCCCTGACCTTCGACCAGTTCATGGACAAGGCCGGCAAGTCCCTCGACGGAATCAAACAGGTGCTCGAACTCTACGGCCTGTCGATCAACGAGACGCTCAATTCGGTCAAGGTCGGCAAGCCCGAAATCACCGGCGCCACCGCCACCGTGCCGGTCACCTACACCGTGCTTGGCAAAACCGCGACCTTGCCCGAGAAGCTCAACAAAGCAGGCGACCGCTGGTACGGCGACATGGCCAAATAGCCCATTCCCTGCTATGATTTCTATGAATTTGACCGCCAAGAATGCAGCGGGTCAACGGGTGGCTGTTCGCGACTTGAGCTTCAGCAGCGTGAGCACCGCGAACACGGCGCATAATGTCAGGATGCTCCATGCATCCAGAGAGATTGTCCCTGCCAGTTTCCCGAAAACGTCACTATAATATGACCCGAGGTTTTCCTGCAGCACCTTCAGCGCGTTTTCGGAATGTGGAGAAGGAACGGCGATGTGAATAGTCTGCTGCTGGATATTCAATCCCTCATTGCCCCATCTGGAAATGGTCAAGTAGCTGAGCAACTCCACAAGCCAGTTGGAGATTCTGGTGATGGACCCGGCCAGCATGATTTGAGGAATCAGCACCAGGGGGACCAAGGACATAACCTTTTCATGGTTGTTCAATGAGGAACTGACGAAAAGCCCCATCATGGTTGCCGCAAGGCACACCAGGGAGAGCCAGAGAAAACCACCAACGGGGTCCATCCAGCGCGGATCGGTTCCTCGCATCAGATATCCCGAAGTGATGACCGCAATGAGCAAGCCGGCCTGGATCACGGCAAAGAGGCCGAGAACAAACACCTTTGATGCCAGATAAGTGTGGAGTCGCAGGTTAAACATGCGCTCCCTCTTGAAGATCGCCTGTTCACCCACGATTGCCCGTGACGCATTGTTGGTGCCCAGCCAGATCGCGCTGATCACGATCAGGAAAGGCACAGCCGGAGTGATTTCGGCGAAAATCAGGCAGATCAGCGCCGCAATGACAGGTGCCTGCCCGATCATCATCATCGTGTTGGTCCGGTCATTTGTCTTGATAGCGACAAAGCGCCGTGACAACCAGTAGAACTGCCGCCAAGCCGCCGCTGTTGACGATTGCAGTTTCATGCTGGTGGGACGTGCCGGTTGTGAAGGCAATCCCTTGCTTCGGACATACTTCGCGCGCCACTTTTCCAGTTCGCCACCGACCAGGCAGGCATAAACCTCGTTGGTTCGCCGGACTCCGAACCAGGTCAGATACTCGGAGGCCGGACCCGCATAGACCACATGTCCGCCCTCGGCCATGAAGATCACTTTTTCCATGAAGTCGAGGTCCTCCGGTTTGTGGGTCACTATCACGACGGTGGTTCCCTGTTTGGTCAAATCCTCCAATATCGAGAGGAACTCTTCGACCGCCTGTGGGTCCATCGGTGATGTGGGCTCATCCAGAAATAGGATCAGCGGGCTGGACAGCAATTCCACGGCGATGCATACCCGTTTGCGTTGTCCGCCGCTGATGTTACTGATGAGGTGTCCCCTGATGTCTGAGATGCGGAGATCCTTCAGGACATCCTCAACCTTGCTCCGAATAGCGGATGAATCCAGATGTTCAAGCCGCAGCCTGGCGGCAAAATATACCGCCTGCTGTACCGTCAACTCCTGATGGACGATGTCATCCTGCGGCACGTAACCGATGATCGTTCGCAGGTAATCATAGCCGGCGATCAGATCCACCCCGAAGATCTCCACCTTTCCCATGGTCGGCGGCATGTCACCATTGAGCACCTTGAGCAAGGTGGATTTGCCACATCCCGAAGGCCCCATGATGGCGGTCATCGAGCTGGTCTGGATTTCGATGTCCGTAGGGTGAAGCCCGCGCTTTCCGCTGCGATAATCCAGCGTGGCGCCATGGGTGCGAATCGCCGTCTCCTTGCTCAGGTCGACAGGAGGAGTTGTCAATCTCAGGACATGTCTCCCCATATAGACCGGGAAGTCAGCGGGTAGCGGGACCACCCCCTTGATTCGCCGGCCGTTGACAAAGGTGCCGTTTGCTGAGTCCAGATCCTCGATCAGGATGCCACCGTTCTTTCCCTTGCTTACCAATGCGTGTCGGCGACTGACCAGCGCATCATCCAGCATCAGGTCACACTCGGTTCCCCGTCCGATGACGATCTGGCTTTTGGTCTGGAGCAGTTCGGCAATGCTGGCACATTTCGCGACCGCTCCGGGCTTCCGCATCTCAAGGGTCTCAAGGGTCATGCCAACCTCGCCTCCCAGGAAAATCCGCGAGTGCGCCTCCACCCGGTGCCACTGGTTAGGCTTCAACTCCATCTTTCCGTCAAACGTCCCATTGCTGGAGCCGGAATCACAAATCAGAACCATTCCCGAATCCTCCAGGGTAATGACGAGATGCTGGCGCGACACCACCTCCGAATCCAATCGGATGTCGGCGGATGATTTCATGTTCCCGACTGTTTTCGTCTGTCCTGCCGCCAATTCCACCTCGCAGGAGGCAATATGCCGCCCGCCCTCGAAGAATGTTGCTATGAGTCGTCTCATGGAGCGGGCGATTTCTTTCGCGATGCAATTGAAGTTAGATGTGCATTTTTGATGAGATCATCAATATCAGGCCATGCCGTGGTCAGATCAAACCCGGGCAACAGGGCACATGGGTTGGTTAGAGGGTCATGAATGCTCGGTCAAGTACAAAGCAACGTTCACGCACCACGTCAAAGCCTCTGTCCTGGCCTCGGCTTGGGCTATACCGGTCCCATGAAAGCATCACGCCATGTTCGTGGCTGAAATTGGTGGAAATAGCAGGAAAGAGCTTGGCAAATTGGTAGTCGCTGGATAGAAAAAGTGGCGAGAAACCATCCGATGGAAACCGACCGAATCAGCACCCAAGTCCTACCAGTCGGCACGCGCTTGGAGGAGTTTGTGATCGAGGGGGTGCTCGGCAGCGGCGGCTTCGGCATCACCTATCTGGCGCGCGACACGAATCTGGGGCGGCAGGTGGTCATCAAGGAAAACCTGCCGGTGCAGTTTTGTTTCCGGGATACACATTCGCTGACCGTCGCGCCGCGCCACACCCACGGCGATGACATGGAGAATTTCCGCTGGTCCCTGGAGAATTTCACGCGCGAGGCGGCGACTCTGGCATCCTTGGATCATCCGGGGATTGTCAGGGTGCTGCGCAGTTTCGAGGCTTTCGGGACGGCCTACTTCGTGATGCCCTTTGTGGAGGGGATTATTTTGGACGATTTGCTCAAAGAACGGCAGGAAAAGGGGCAGGTTTTTTCCGAGGAAGAGTTGCGTGGGTTGCTTGAGCGCATGCTCGACGCGCTGGTCCACCTTCACGGCCGTAGGATCTATCACCGCGACATCAAGCCGGGAAACATTCTGGTCACCAACGGGGGGGCGCCAGTGCTGATCGACTTCGGGTCGGCGCGGCAGCGACTATCGGAACGCTCGATGACAGTCGTGGAAAGCGCGGGCTACACGCCGTTTGAGCAACTCCAGAGCCGGGGCAATGTGGGACCGTGGAGCGATCTCTATGCGCTGGGCGGGACTTTCTGCAAGGCGATCACCGGTAATGCTCCGCCCAAGGCCAATGACCGCGCGTTTGACGACCCATGGGTGCCGCTGGCGAACCGAATGGATCTGCGTGCCCGCTATTCGGCAGGATTCCTTGAGGGTATTGACCGGGCGATGGCCGTGAGGATCGAGGACCGATGGGAGGATGCGGGGAAGTGGCTGATAGACTTGCGGCGACATGTTCCCATTGGAAAGCCCGGGCCCGCGCCATCGCCTATGGATCACATCGGATTGCATGACCCGCGGGTCATGCAAAGCACCGGAATGCCGCTTGGGCGGCAACCGGGCGGCACGGGACGGCGTGTATGGGCCATGCCGGTGTTGATCCTGCTGGGGGTGATTATCTTCGGCGTGGTGTGGGCAATCAACCGGCAGCGTGACCTGCCGGCGCGGGAGCAGGCCCGGCAGGAGCAATCCAAAAAAGAACCGTTCGCGCCCGGGGAGAACGCTACCCGGCAGCAGGAGGAAATAGCCAAACGGGAGGAAACCGTACGGCAGAATGAGGCGGCGAGAAGGCAACGGGAAGCCGACATCGCCCGGGCGGAGGATGCGGAAAAACGGGCGGCAAAGGCGGAACAGGAGAATCTGGAACTCGCCGCGCAGGCCAAGGCGAAAGAAGACGAGGCAAAAAGGCAACGGGAAGCCGACGTCGCCCGGGCGAAGGATGCTGAACGACGGGTGGCAAAGGCGGCACTGGAGAAGCAATCGCTCGCCGCGCAGGCCAAGACGAAAGAAGACGCGGCAAAACAGTTGGTGTGTGACTATCTGAAGGCTTGTGATGGCGGTGATTACGGCGTGCTGCGTCGTTATTTCAGCGATCAAGTCAGAATTCTCGACGTGACTGGCGCGGAATCTGTGATTGGGGACTTCCGTGCCTACCATCTGACATATCCACTACGAACTTCGCAAATACCACAAGGCGACATGAATCTTTCTTGGAAAGATAACAGGGCGGTGGTCAGCGGTTGGATGGACTTCGAGCACGGCAACGGGATGATGAAGGTCAAGGGTCGCGTGAAAGAAGAGTATGTCATTGAATGGGATTCGGCCAACACGCCCAGAATTGCTTCGGTGCAGCGGATCGAAAGCCGCCCATCAATGACGCTTTTCGACAGGGATAAGCAGAAACGGGAAGTCGAGCAATGTTTGTGGGGGTATTTCAATGCCGCTGATTGGTCCGGTGGAAACCTGCGAATCCCCGACCAGGGGCGGTTCCTTGCGAATACGGTGTCCTACTTCGGAAGACGTATGACCCGCGATGAGGTCCGCGCAAACGAGGACGATTTCCGGCGCAAACTACGGAGCGTCGAATATACCGGCGAGAAGGCGACTTTAGGCGGTCTCGGCACTGAAGTGATCAATGTCGAGGTAACCGCGATGATGCACAAGGTGGACTTGCAGGGACAGGAAAAGCGGTATCCGGCAAAATACCGCCTGGTAATCGCTTTCCGTGGGGCCAACAGCTACAAGCCATGGATTGAGGAGGTCGACAACATGAAGTGACCTGCAAGACTGGGAATCACGTTACGGCGAATCAAGCCGACAGGGTGACGGTGCTTGGGACATTGATCGCGCCGCAGCGCATGTCTTGTATGCATTAACATCCGCGCGAGGTTGAAACCTGCTTGGCAAGGAGGTGCGTATTCGCTAGACAAGCGCCAGGAAACCATTCCGATGGACACCTCCCCGATCAGCACCCAAGCCCTGCCTGCCGGAACCCGGTTGGAGGAGTTTGTGATCGAGTGCGTGCTCGGCAGCGGGGGGTTCGGAGTCACATATCTGGCGTTGGACACGAGTCTGGGCCGGCAAGTGGTCATCAAGGAAAATCTCCCGGCGCAGTTTTGTTTCCGCGACACCCATTCGCTGACTGTCGCGCCACGCCATACGAGCGCCGAAGATGTGGAGAATTTCCGCTGGTCGCTGGAGAATTTTGCCAAAGAGGCGGCTATTCTGGCATCGTTGGATCATCCTGGCATCGTCCGGGTGCTGCGGAGTTTTCCGGCGCTGGGCACGGCGTATTTTGTGATGCCGTTTGTGGATGGGGTGGGCTTCGATGCGTTGATCGAGGAGCGACGGGTGAAAGGACAAGCGTTTTCCGAGGAGGAACTGAGGGGCCTGCTGGACCGCATGCTCAACGCATTGGGATACCTCCATGATCGGGGCATCTATCACCGCGACCTCAAACCGGGAAACCTCCTTATCACCAACGAGGGCGTGCCGGTCTTGATCGACTTCGGGTCGGCGCGGCAGCGTCTTTCGGAACGCTCGATGACGGTGATTGAGAGTCCGGGCTACACGCCCTTCGAGCAACTGCAAAGCCGGGGGAACATAGGGCCATGGAGCGATTTGTACGCGCTGGGCGCGACATTGCAGAAGGCGCTGACCGGCGAAGCGCCGCCGAAGACGATGGACCGCATGCGCCGGGATCCGCGGGTGCCCTTGGCGGGACGGGCGGAATTGGCGGGATGTCATTCGGCAAACTTCCTGGCGGCAATCGACAAGTCGCTGGAGGTGGAGGAAACCGCGCGTTGGCAGGATGCAAGTCAGTGGCTGACGGCGTTGCGAGGCAAGGCTACCGACAGTGCGGATGCTCCTCTGCCAGTTCCCATGCCTGCGCCCATACCAAGACGCGTGATGCAAGGAACCGATATGCCGCAAGCCCCAGAGGGTTTCGTCCCTATTCCGGCGGGAAAGTTCCTGATGGGTGATGCCTTGGATAGAATAGTGGATGCCCCGGTTCACACAGTGCAGATCAGTGCATTTTACATGGCGAAGCATGAAGTGTGGAAGGCTTGGTGGGATCATGTGCTGGCATGGGGTTTGGCGCATGGCTTCACCGATCTGCCAGAGGGGGGAGGTAAAGCCTCCAACCACCCGGTTCATTCTGTTACATGGTATGATGTAGTGAAATGGTGTAACGCCCGCAGTGAGAAAGAGGGATTGACGCCGTGCTATACGGTGGGTGGGAGAACGTACCGGACTGGCAAAAGCGAGGAAGTGGTGTGCGATTGGAATGCCAACGGATATCGTCTCCCGACGGAAGCGGAGTGGGAAAAGGCGGCACGTGGCGGTTTGAGCGGGAAGCGCTTTCCTTGGGGAAATACGATCAATCACGGCGAGGCGAATTTCAGCAATTACGGAAAGGAAACCTATCAAACCGGAGCCACGGGTTTTCATCCGACCTACAAGACGGATTATGAACCCTACACGTCTCCGGTGGGGAGTTTCGCGGCGAATGAGTATGGTCTTTATGATATGTCGGGGAACGTTTGGGAGTGGTGCTGGGATTTGTATGATGACTACCGTTCGACGTTGCTAACCGATCCATGTGGTGCTACGTCGGGTTCGTGCCGGGTGCTCCGTGGCGGCGCGTGGAAATATCCTGCGGGTTACTGTCGCGTCGCGGGCCGCGCCGGCGCCGAACCGTTCTATGGCAGTAACGGCATGGGCTTCCGCCCTGTTCGCAGTTCCGTCCCATGAAATGACAGTGAAAAAAGGAGGTCAGAGGTAGGAGACCGGAATTCTTCCCTATTCGGGAAGTTCCTGCTTGTCGCGGCCATCAGCGGAATGTTAGTCCTTGAATGAAGCAAGACAAGAGTGTCGGCGCTTTTGGCCTCCGCAGGGAGGCGGGGCGCGGCACTACCTGGTTTTTTCAGCAAAACACGACCCACCATGAGAAGAAACACCATCATTCGGAAGACTTTTTGGAACACGGCGCTGGCCGGCGGCATGGCATTGCTGTTGGCCGGGACTCCGGGCCTGGCACAATCGCCGAAAGTGGCGCGGGACTCGCTGAAATTCGATCCCGACCCGGCGACAAAGAAGTTGGCCGTGGGATTTCGTATGGTGGACGAGTTGAACGTCATCCCCGTGCAGGCGGTCGCCGATGGCAAAGCGGAAAACCTGGAGTTGAGCTGGGAGGCATGGGTAGGCGACAAGGCTCCTGCCTGCGCCTGGATGATCGTGGTGGACACCAGCAATCTGGAGCGCAAGAAGACGGTGGCAAAGTGCGTGGATGAGGTCCGCTCGTTGATGGCGGCTCTGCCCAAGCAGGACAAAGTCGCGGTTTACACCTTGGGTCTGGATCTGGTGGAAGCTGTCCCATTTGCCGGCACTCCGGAAGAACGGGTCAAGGGACTGGCAGGGATCAAACCCGCTGGCGATGTTTCAATGGCCACCTTGATCTACTCGAACCTGCGCAATGGGCTCGGACGTTTGGCCGAACTGAAGGAACCGCAGAAAGCGGTGCTGCTTATGACCGACGGCAAGGACGAAACCCCCGGAGGAGCGCCGGCATGGGAGATCGAGAAAAAGAAGCTGATCGATGCGGCAAAGAGTGCCGGGATTGTGATTCATACCCTGGGTTACGCGGAATCCGCGCGTGATCTGCCTTCACTTGGGGGAGTCCAGGATATTTCCAAAAGTACCGAAGGGATGTTCCGACAAGCCGCGGTTGACACCAAGGAGTTGCCAACCGGCACCTTGTCGCTGCTCAGCGGAGTGATGCACGGCGCGGGAACGGTGCGGATCGATGTCTCGAAGCTGACAGAACCTGCGGCACTCACCGTGACGGTTAAGAACGCAGCCGGCAAGACTGCGGTTCTACAGGTGCCGCGCGATGAGGTGGCGAAAGCGATGGGGGCATCACCTGCCGACATCGAGGCGGCCAGAGTCAAGAAGGAGAAAGAAGACAAGGACGCCGCGGACAAGAATGATGCTGACGGCAAGAAGGCCGCAGCCGACAAGCTGGCTGAAGATAAGAAGTTGGCGGACAAAACGGCCGCCGACAAAGTAGCCAAGGACAAGGAGGAATCGGATAGGGAGGCGGCAAAGAAGAAAAAAATTCTGATCGGTGTGGGTTCCTGTGTGGCGGTTCTGGTGGTGGTCGTCGTCTTGCTCATGGTGCGGGCATCCCGCAAACGTGCGGCCGAAGAGGAGGCCCGCCTGGCCGAGGAAGAACGTGCGGCCAGAGGGGCGCGGCGGCAGGCGGAGGAAACGAAGAAGCCCGAAGCGCCGGCGCTGGCGTGGCTGGAAATGTGTGACGCGCAGCAAACGCGGCACCCGGTGCGGATTCCCAGCCTCAAGATTGGCCGCGGCCAGCACAACGATCTCACGCTTCGCAATGACAGCATCTCGGGCAACCACTGCGTGCTGAATTGCAACCGAGAGAAAGAATGGAGCATCACCGACCTCAATTCCGGCAATGGCGTGGTCCTCAATGGGGAGCGGGTGGTGCAGGCCTCGTTGAGGCACGGAGATGTGATCGAGTTGGGCGAACTGAAAATGCGGTTCCTGCTGCATGCATGAGGAATATCCAGCGAGGCTTCGCCTCAGAGACCAGAGACCAGATAGAAAACCTGACCTAACAACAACATATTCGCTCTTTCAAGATTCTAACGAAGTAACAATCCCATGCCTGAGGAAATCCGAACGTACCTGGTGGGACGGCGCAACAGCGCGGTGCAATGCGACATCGCGTTGCCGGAAAGCGAGATTTCGGTGAGCCGCAAGCACTTGGAGCTGACCGTGACCGCCAGCGGACGCTGTTATATCGTCCATGTGCATCCCAGGAATACGACCAAGGTTCTGGGGCGCGACGGGGCATGGGTGCCGATCAGCCAGGACTATGTGGATCCCGATACGCCGCTCATGTTAGGTACCCACCAGACCACCGCCCGCCAACTGCTGGGATTGTTGCGGCAATCTCCCCTGCCGCGCTGACGGATTTCAAATTCCGACTCTTTTCAAAACCAACCAACCGAACACCACCATGAGCGATCCGAACGACAAGACGCGCCTGATCCGGCGCAGTTCCTCCGGCGATGCCGGGATGCCACAACCACCACTGCCGCCACCCGCGCCGGGGTTTGCGGCAAATCCCCGCGACCCGGAGGAAACCATCTATGGCGGTGCCTCAAATCGGGGAGGAAACCCCGATCAAACACGCATCCTCCGTCGCGACGATCCGGCCGCAAAACCAGCACCCGAGCCTGACGGCAGAACCGTGCTGGTGCGGCGATCGTCCGCCAGTGCGGCGGGAGAGCCCGCAAAGCCGGTGGACGACTTGCCGGAAGGCCCGGTGGTCGGCTGGTTGGTGGTCGTCGAAGGACCCGGCCGCGGAAAATCGGTGACGCTCGGCTACGGGATGAATCCGATCGGCCGCGAACCCGGCAACCGGGTGGTCCTGCCCTTCGGCGATATGCAAATCTCGCGCACCAAACATGCCACCGTCACCTATGACCCGCGCGGTCGCAAATTTTTCATTCAGCACGGGGAATCGTCCAACCTGACCTACGTGGGAGAACAGCCGGTGCTGGCGCCGGTCGAACTGAAATCCGGCGATATCATCCGACTTGGCGACACCACCGTGCTCAAGTTCATCCCGCTCTGTGGCGATGACTTCAACTGGGATTAATCCACCCGGGATGCCGCTCCCGCTGCCAACCCCGCCGCCGCTACCGCCGCAGGATGACGGGTTGTCGGATGGTCGTGATTTCGCGGGCCGCCAGATTCCGGGGGCGCGGGATGCGCAGGAGGACAGTTACGGCGTCATTCCGCAGTCGGAATTCGCGGGTCAACCCGGGGATTTGTTTCTCGTGGTGGCGGACGGCATGGGCGGCCATGCGGCCGGTGAAATCGCCAGTTCGTTGGCGGTGAATACCTTTGCCGGGACTTTCCTGGAATCCGGCACCGCCTGCGATGCCGGGCGGCTGTGGGATTGCCTGGAGGAAGCGAACCGACGCATCGGCAGGGAGATCGCGGCGCGGGGCAAAGCTGTCGAGGGCATGGGCACCACTTTGCTGGCGGTCCTGTTGCGTGGGACCTCGGCCCGCTGGATGAGCGTCGGCGATTCCCCCCTCTATCTCGTGCGCGGCAACGTCTTGCAGCGTCTCAACCGGATCCATTCGAAAGCCGAGGAACTCGCCGATAAGGTCCGCGCCGGTCTGATGACCGAGGCCGAGGCCCGCGAGGATCCCACGCGCCACACCCTGATGTCGGCGCTGATCGGAGAGCGGATTTACGAAGTGGACGACCCGGAACCGGTGGACTTGGCGCCGGGCGATTTCCTGGTGGCTGCCACTGACGGGCTCAACACCCTGACCGACGAGGAAATCGCT
>Ga0209697_10006531_pt1 | contig 14048 bp, 9 predicted proteins | sample AliMusrvi5mmetaG_FD_184115 | JGI IMG/M metagenome (GOLD analysis project Ga0209697, IMG submission 184115) | Freshwater lake bacterial and archeal communities from Alinen Mustajarvi, Finland, to study Microbial Dark Matter (Phase II) - Alinen... | ecosystem: Environmental > Aquatic > Freshwater...
CAGTCGCACACTTATAATTGGCGTTCGGCTTAAATTTCATCCCTGTTATAATGTGACCGCTTGTGGGCAGGAAATCCCCACGAATTCCCAACCTGGCTAAGCCCAGGGTTTTTCTCCAATTAATCCACGCTCTAACTGTGATGTGATCTGCCTGGAGCATCCGGAAATGATAACGCCCTAAGGATTCGTTCATCTGTTTTTTATCGTACTTTATTCCTGTAGGTTCAAAGATAACTTCCTTTGAAATAGCAATTGAAGTTTGTTTAGCCAAACTGGAACCAATTTCTCGGAAAGTCGATAAGTTCATCTAATTCTCCTAGCAAATCGTTATTCGTCTCCACCATTTCCCATTTGTTTTTCTAACGCCTGGCGTACCAATCCCATAATGTAAGGAATTTCCTCTTGCGTTGCCAGCCCAACCTCGGTATCGCCGTTCCCCCAGTGGTGTAACCCGGTTACATCACGGCAAAGTCCTTTGGGATCATTAATTTCGTTAAACGGGATATTCAACGAAAGGCGCAGCCGCTTCACCTGAGGCACGATATCCACAAAGTTGGTTTCAGCCTTATATGCGATGTAGTATTTAAGGAATTCCTCAGAAACAACAGGGTCTAATTCCAACATTTGCTTACGAAAAGCCTCGAATAGTTCGCGCAAAGGACTACCGGACAGGTGAACATGATCCCCGATATTGTAGGTTGCAGCGACCCCGGTTTGTTTGTACGATTGCAAAACAGAAGCGTTCAGAATTGGAATGGGCCAAACGGCGGTTGCTTTTTCGGCCAATTTCAACGCGCGGTCCTTGATACTCTGCTCGTCCCATTTTTGTAATATTAAAAGACCGTCGTTCAACCGAAGGGGACTATCGGCGAAACCGCCTTTCAGATCCCGTTTTTCGTTAAAGGGCCGGTCACTGTACTCGGAGTTATAACGAGTGAGTGTCAGGTTCCCGATGGTATGGAGGTAAGATTTCTGGATTCGCTCCCAATCCTCGCCAAGATCGGATTTCCAGCGGGCGGAGAGGTCGTCATTTTGGGGGAGGATGTGCTCAATTGTGTATTCCTCCACCGTGACGCGTTCTTTTCTGTCGAAATTTTCCATTCGTCGTAGCCAGTAACTTTTGCTGCGAAAATTATATAGGTCCTTAGTCTGAATATTCTGCATGAATTCCTCGTCGGACGGGAATCGCCGATAAGACCGCTGGAGGAGGAAACCAGCCTGAATACTCTCAAGGTATTTATCTTTTCGCAATCCTTTGGAAAAGGTAGCAAAGGTCTTGTTCATTGAATTCGTCGGAATGCCGCATACTGCTCGACGGAACACATAACTCTCGACCATGCGCGCTGCGTTCAATAACTCTTCTTTGGATAATACTCCGTTGGCATAATCTTGATACAACTCCAGAAGGAAGGGGAAAGCCACGTCGACCTTGAGCTCTCGTATGTCATGGAAGGCCATCTTGAGCTCGGGATCCTTCTCCGCTCTTAATGCCATCGCACAGTAATATCCGGCGAAGTGATGAATATCACTGACCAACGCTTCGACGCTGTCGATTTCAGGTGAACGGGAATATTCCTTAAATGCGTCGTATACCTCGCGTATGTTTGGAATTACCCCTGTCTTTACTGTAAGGTAATCACGCATAAAGCCATCAAAATGTGTTGTATATGCCTCTTGGCCAAAATCTATTTCCATTGGTCGCCAATGCTGTTCATATAAATTCGTTTGGAGACCGGGTTCTAACCCCATAAGGATAAAATTTCGAATCAGATCAGCCTGGCTTAATTCTCTTCCGGTGGAGTTGAGACTTTCGAATATCAATTGGGGGTTATCCTGGTCACGGCTAAGCGCAATATCCACAATAACGAGCTTGGCTAATCCTTTACAAATGGCTTCGGTTTCCTTACTTGATTCTTCTATTCGGTCTTTAAAAAAAGCGAAGTTAGCCTCCACACGCATCGAGTGGTCACGTGGTTTCTCTTGCTGATCCAAAAGCGACACCAAAGAGGCTTTATCCGTTTGAGAGAGAACAAGTTTGTATCTTCGTTCACCTGCTTCTTCCGGGTTTAAGAGGAAGTAATTACGAATTTTCCGAGCTGAAAAACCGTCTACTGGCTCAGAATCTCCTAAACTTCGAGCCAGCGCCTCTAAAATTAAAGAGATTGTGGTCAAACGTTGCTGGCCATCAATCACTAAGAGGCCAGAGGGGTCTGTAATATGATATATTCCCTTTTCTACATAAACAATCGATCCAACAAAGTGGGCTGAGATTTTGTCATTACGACCGGTGCGCAAAATATCTTCCCAAAGTTGCTGGCATTCTTTGATAGTCCAGCTGTAGGTTCTCTGATAAATTGGTATAACGAATTGTGGGGATTTTTTCAAGAAACTCAAAAACTTGGCTTCACTTGCTTTCAAATCAATTCTCCAAATATACGTTTAAAATAGGTAATTCAATACAAGTTCAAATATCAATTTCGAAATTCTGCTTTTTTCGTCCTTGAGTGCCAACGATTTGAACGCTAAACTTAATCTTTCCTGTTGCAGTAGGTGTAGTTTGAATAAATCCCAGGTTCATCCAAATGTATTGCGCTGGGTAAAGAGGTTTGGGATTCGAAACATCATCGAATCGAAATTGTTTTCGAATCAAATTGGTGGTTTGTTCGAAGGCTAAACCAGTTGCCCCTTTAAATGTGATTGGGCTTGCCTGCTCGACTTCTATCTCGATGAACACAGAAGCCAAGTTCCCCATGTCGTTGCCGATGTTCTTTACATTAATTGGTAGTAGGGTTCTAGCTGTCGTGATGTCTTTTTCCCCAAGGAAAACGCAAACGTCTGCGACTTTTATTGATTGAGCTATGCTCACCAAAGCCAATGCTATAGCAAGTATGCTCGCAGCCGTGCTAGAAAAAGTAAGATTTTGCGTAAGGTCGCTCGTTTTTGCAGCCCCCATGGCATAAACGATTGTTAAAAATCCGAGAAGGAGCATGATAAAAAGTGCCGATATGTAATAACTCGCATTTTTTCTGATCATTCAATCCTCCTTAACCAAATTAGATTGGACATTATTCCGGGTTATTTACCGTTCTATCCAGTCGCCGGTATAGCATCGTAAATAACTTTAGATAGCACCCCGAATGCGGCACTTTCGAAGGCCTTGTCGTCCATATAGCGGGTCACGATTTTATCGTTCTCTCCCATGCGCTGGATCATGAGATCTTCCAGTATCTTGCGCAGCCCGAGTTGGAATTTGTCGAATGGGTTTGCCTGGCGTAACTGGATGACCTGCGGAGAAGTAGTTGCCTTCTCTTTGATTTGTTCAAAGAACAAACGATCTTCGTTCGTAAAGTTGGTACCGAAGCGTTCATTGAGAAGATCGATTATTTCTGATAATGGTATCTTTTCGTCTTTGCTCTTTCCGGTTCCGACTTCCGTCGGGCTTTTGACGCCATGAGATTCCTCTCCCGCACGCAACTCGATCGGCCCCGAAAAAGACCTCTGCAAACGGTAATACTGCAGGTCAACTTCATCGCCGAGGTCGACCACACCACCCTCTCTCCCGGTGGGCAGGTGGGGCAGCAAAAAGCGCCCGAAACTATAAAGCATCTCAAGTTCTTTATCGTAATAAGGGATAATCTGGGTGAGGAAGGAATAAAGTTTGATGTATCCGCCAAGTTTATCCCTGAATGCCTGGCGAATATCTTCTTCTTTGGTGGCTTTGAAGCGATCTACCGCCGGTTGAAGCTGCTGTTCCATTTTGGCATGATCGGCGGGGGTTTGGGCTTCAGGTGCGCGGTAAAATATCCCGGCGAACGCTTCAACTTCAGCCCAGTGGTAAATCTGCATCAAATCCAGTTCATTTTTGAGCCGGTTAAGCTGCGACGGATCTGAAGTCTCTTGCAGGCTGGTGGCATCGTAATAAGGCCTGAAAGCACGGTAAATATCTTCTGCCTTGTTGACGAAATCAAGAACGAACGGGTGCTCTTTGCCAGGAACCATGCGGTTAAGGCGCGAGAGGGTTTGAACGGCTTGAACACCATCAAGCCGCTTGTCGACGTACATCGCGGTCAATAGGGGCTGGTCAAAACCCGTTTGGTATTTATTTGCGACCAACAGCACTTGATAGTCAGAAGAGCCGAAGCGTTCGGGCAGTTGTTTTTCGCTAATCGGTTTGCCGCTGACGATGTCGATATTCATACCGGGTTCTGTATATTCAAACCCCGTTTCATTATCTTTGACGGTTCCGCTGAAGGCAACTAAAGGCCGCACATCAGTATAGTTATGTTCTTTGATATAGTGTTGAAAAGCCAGCATATATCTGACCGCGTGCAAACGCGAGGATGTTACCACCATTGCCTTGGCGCGCCCACCCAAGCACTGCTTCACGTTGTTGCGGAAATGTTCGACGATGATCTCTATCTTTTGTCCAATATTAGTCGGATGGAGAATCAGGAATTTAGCCAGGGCAACGGCCGCTTTCTTTTTAGGTAAGCTGGGATCATCCTCAACGGCTTTTACGAGTTTAAAATATGTACTGTATGTCGTGTAATTCTGGACGACATCAAGAATGAACCCTTCTTCTATTGCTTGCCGCATACTGTATACATGGAATGGTTCCGGTTTGCCGCTGGAGCCTATACGCCCGAACACTTCCAGTGTTTTGCCTTTCGGCGTGGCAGTATAGGCGTAGAAACTCAGGTTGCGTTGACGCCCGCGGGATTGCATCACCTGAACGATAATATCTTCCGGCTGGATTTCTTCCTCGTGGTTCTCAACGAACCCCGCTCCCAGGATGGCCTTAAGTTCCCTTGCGCTTTCTCCCGATTGAGAGGAATGGGCTTCATCCACGATTACCGCGTAACGTCGCTTGGCAATCTCTTTCTCCCACTTCTTGGCCTTGGCGCGTTCCTCCTCGGTGGGATTTCCGAGATTATCGGCTCCAGCCACATGAAGCAAGCCCCGAAGTACAAATGGGAATTTTTGAATGGTTGTAATCACTATCCTGGTACCGTCAACAAGGGCTTCGGCTAATTGTTTTGAGTCCTGGTCGATGGCTTTAACTACCCCCTGAGCGTGTTCTATCTGGTAAATAGCATCCTGTAATTGGCGGTCTAACACCTGGCGGTCGGTGATTACCACGACGCAATCGAAAACTTTCTGGTCTTTGGCGTTATGAAGGCTGGCAAGGCGATGCGAAAGCCAGGAAATGCTGTTGGTTTTACCGCTGCCGGCTGAATGTTGGATGAGATAATTTTTACCCGGTCCCTCGTTGCGTGTTGCCTCGATGAGCTTCCGAGTGGCATCGAGTTGATGGTAGCGCGGGAAAATCGTGGATTCTTTAACGACTATGCGGCTATCGCCCTTGCCGTTATCTACTTTTTCCTCTTTCTTTTCGATGAAGAGGAAGTGCCCGAGGATATCGAGGAAACTATCACGCTCAAGAACTTCTTCCCAGAGGTAGCCGGTTCGATATCCCGAATGATGCGGGGGATTTCCCGCTCCGCATTTAACCTCGCCGGGGTTGCTGCCCCGGTTGAAAGGCAGGAAATACGTCTTGTCCCCCGCAAGCTGCGTTGTCATATGAACTTCGTCAGGGTCGGCGGCGAAATGGACCAGGGCACGCTTTTTGAAGTCGAATAACGGGGCATTGGGTTTGCGGTCTTCGGAATATTGTTTCACCGCGTTTCTCCAGGTCTGCCCGGTGTTGGGGTTTTTGAGTTCGCACGTCGCCACCGGCAGGCCATTGACGGCAAACAAAAGGTCTACCGTGCTGTTGTCGGCGGGGTGACAAGGCACCTGCCGTGTGACGGTGAGTTTGTTCTTCGCGTAGAGAGCCAGAACATCGTCGTTAAGCCCATGTGCGGGCTTGAAATAAGCAAGATAGAAATACTTGCCATAGAATTTGAAACCGTGGCGCAAGACGGCCAACGAGCCTTTAATTTCGAGTTCTTTAATCAAGGTAGAAAGCAGAAGGGCTTCAAGGCCGGTGCCGTGTAATCCTCGCATTTCTGCCCATAAAGTCGGCTGGGTTTCGGTTATAAAAGTGGTAATTCGAGCGGGGAAAATCGCCCGTTCTTTGTCCCATTCAGTCAATAAACCGGATTTCCAACCCTTTTCCGTTAGCATCAACTGGACGTAAGTTTCAAAGGCTGTTTCATCTGTTTGCGGCATTATTTTGCCTCCCGCACATCAATTTTGCCGGTGACGGCGGCGGTGATAAGGGCGGTGCGATATTCCTTCAAACGTTCGATTGTCAATTCAACCTTTTCGATGAGTTTGTCTATCTTTTGAATCTCAAGGTCGAGAAAAGAAATAATAGCAATTTGTTCACTGATGTCAGGCACGCCTATTTTGATTTTTGCTATGACATTGTTCATCAACTTTGGGTTGATGTCATGCCGAACATACTCAGCGTTGGCGATATTTAATGCGTGTGTAGTGAAACTATTATCAATCATTCTCGTATCTTTTGGTCTTAAAGTCCCACAAACGTTTGTGCAATTAAACTTACCAGTTCGTCTGAAGGCAGTTCCCGCATTCGCTCCATCAGTTGTCCATGTAACATAATCACCGTCGAAATCATTTGTGCCTAAATACCCAAGTATTCCATTATTTTCAGTTTGTGAAGAATAAACGGGATAAATGCCCGGGGTCTCCCTTATATCTTCATGGCTGATAACTCGACCGCGACCCAAAAAATATAATTGCCATATTGGCAGTATTTGCCACTTACCCGGTATTGCGCCAAGCCATGCAATGCCTGAATCCTTGAAGCGAGTGTGGTGTTCGACACCGTATTCACCAGCAGTATCGGCGGGCAGGCCACGGGTAACAGTGCGGGTGATTAGGGCTACACGTTGTTCTTTAAGACGTTCGGTAAGCTGATGATTTTTCGCCACCAGCTTATCAATGCACCCGGTCTCGCGGTCGAGGAAAGAGGCAATGGCGATTTGGTTGGGGAGAGGCACCAAAGGGCAGGTAATCGAACCCAATATATCTAAATTGAGACCATCTCGCTGTTCTCCACCTGCCAAATTACGGATGTTCTGATAATTGGAAGCGAGCCAATAGTATAGAAATCTAGGCAGAAGACGATGGTCCGGAATAATCGCGGCCATCGATTGGTTACATGTTGTTCGTATCCCAAGTTGCGCGACCATGCCTTTTGTTTTACCTTGGCCAGCGAGAGCCATTACCAGCGCATCTTTAGGGATCCATTTAGCGCTGCTGTTTAGAAAACCTTCACAAGTGATGTACGTGGAGGGTTCGATAATATAGCCATCGTTAACAGCGCCTGAATTTAGCCAAGGAATAGTCCCGTCCTCCCAATAAGTATCATTTGATTTGTCGGGAGTTCCTCCGGAATAGCGCCTAGACAGCCACTTTAATGATGCACTATTCCAATCCTTCGGAACCTGGCCCAGCCATTCAACTCCCGAAGGCTTGTATTCAGGATAAACGGGGTATTTCATAGAGTGACTGTCCATATTGGCAAATCTTTCCAGTTAGCTGGAAAGCCTATGGCGGTAGGATCAACAGTTGGATATTCCTCAATCACACGTCTCAGTCTTACCGGCCACGATGTACCCGGGCTGATTACACGCATCAAATAACCCAGCATTGCGAGTGTGTTATAGATGCGTCTCTCGGCTGCCGGATTAAATGTTGTCGCCAATGCCGTAGGCCATTTCGGCACGACCATAGTTACGGTTAACTTACGGTTCCACAAACGGCAATGATGAGCGGTGAGATTCCGGACATGAGACAGATGTTGCATGAAAGAGATGAGGATTGAATCATCTAGCCCGTAGGCTGAAGCAATAGCTTTACGGTCTTTGCGATTCTTGAGATTACTGAACCATTTCGACATCTGGCCGAAAGACATTACCTCGCAGGCTGCCCAGATTGGAGGCAGCGGGGGCTCATTATAGGTAGCGCGGTAATGCTCAATAAACGTCTCGTTGCTGCGGTCGATTTCTTCTTTAAGGCTTGCCATGAGGTCCCGGTGGAATTCCAGCCTGTAAAATATGGTCTCGTCCGTGTACGCATGGCTACCATATTGAAGGGATAACACATCGACGAAGCGCGTGCGAAAGGAAACCTCGACGCGTTCAATGGCTTCCCATACCAGCAAACGAAATTTGCGGTCGAAGATATACAGTGTTAAGACGTCATCGAAAGTCGTACCGGTTTTGAACTTGTGGTCACCTGCCGTGGGCGCAGATTCTTCAAACGGCACCCAATAGGCGCGCAAGCGGTAGTAATTGATGTTTGAGAAATAACGGACGGCGCGGGCATGGTCAGGGATTGCCATCCCGCGTGATTCGAGGAGTTTGATTTGATCTTCAACAGGAAGGGGCAGCTTGGTGTATTTCATGCGCAAGCCCCGTAAAAAGTAACCCGCCTGGGTGCGCGTATCAGGTCGAAACCTGCAGAGGCGTGGCGGGTATTATTCAATTGATACATATGTATCATAGCACACATATTCCGTAATGTCACGCAAACGCTAATTAGATTTTGAGTTAAACCGTTTCGCACAGTCATCACGCCGTGACATCTCTCAACAGTTCCAGTATCTCGGTTTCCAACCCCTTGATATCGGCCTCGATGGCTTCGAGCGGGCGTGGCGGCTCATATACATAAAAGTGGCGGTTCAGGGGAATTTCATAACCTACTTTGGTCTTGGAATTATCAATCCAGGCATCTGGCACATGGGGCAGTACCTCGCGTTTGAAGTATGCCTCGATTTCCTCTTTCAGGGGTATGGTTTCAGTATCCCGTAATTCGGGGTCATATTCCGGGTTTCCATGCTTGTCCATGCAAATGGCAGCAGTTTCATCACGCTCTCCAAGAGCGTCCTGAATCATATTAATCTCTGTGGTTGATAGAGCCACCCGTCTCTTGATACAGGTTTCATTCAATCCGAGCAGGAAATTTTTCCGGTCTTTAAATACGAAGTTACCGTGTTGAGCGGCGAAGTCTGCCAGTAATTCGCGGATAACCTTTTGGCGTTTTCGGCCCGCCTCTATTTCATCCTCGCGGATGTATTCATCCTTTTTATTACTAACGGAAAAGTTGCAAAAAGCAGGTATGTCCTCAAGGCGGGCGAGGCGTTCGGGTGTTGATTGAAAGTTAAGGCGCAAGGGGCGCTCTACTGTAATCTTGTGGTAGCCGAAATCTTCATTATCGAATATCTTGCTTACCACAAGCTCTTTCGCTTTGCCGTCGATGGTGAATGTGCGTGTCTCACCGTTCTTGAAAGCGGAATAAATACAGGTGATTTCTGAAATCTGGTCGGGGTCCTTGGGTTTGTCGGAAGGGTCGCCGATGCGGCGGCGTTTGTTGCCCATGGACTTTTCCATCTGAACCCAGAAGTTACGGGCGTCGATTAGCTGTATCTTTTTCTCGCGCTCAGGTTCTTTGCGGTTAGTGACCACCCAGATATAGGTCGAGATGCCGGTATTATAAAAAAGCTGCTCGGGCATGGCGACGATGGCTTCCAACCAGTCCTTTTCGATTATCCACTGGCGGATATTACTTTCGCCACTGCCCGCGTCGCCAGTAAAGAGAGGCGAGCCGTTGAAAACGATTCCGATGCGGCTGCCGCCTTTAGCCGGGTAGCGCATCTTGGAAATCATGTGTTGCAGGAATAGCAAAGCTCCGTCATTTATGCGTGGTAGGCCAGCACCAAAACGCCCGGCATAACCCAGTGTGTCGGCCTCGTGCTCGATGTATTTTTGCTGCTGCTTCCATTCGACACCGAAAGGGGGATTGGCCAGCATATAATCGAAGGCCCATTTAACGCCCTCGCTGTTGAGCGTAAAGCCGTCTTTCGTGAATGTGTCTTCATTGATTATGTTGTCGGCGTCCTCACCCTTAATCAGCATATCGGACTTGCAGACAGCCCAGGCTTCGTCGTTCCAGTCCTGGCCGAAAAGCTTGGGCTGTGCTTTGCTGTTAAGGTTATGGATATAAGATTCAGCCACGGATAGCATGCCGCCAGTACCGCAAGCCGGGTCGTAGATGGTCTTGACGATATTGCTTTTCCCGAGGTCTTTTTCAGGTGCTAGAAGAAGGTTGACCATGAGCTTGATGACCTCGCGAGGAGTGAAATGCTCCCCAGCTTCCTCGTTTGCTTGCTCAGAACCAATCCGGATAAGTTCTTCGAATACATAGCCCATCTGGGTATTATCGATTTCGCCGATCTGGCTGAGCTCGGGGCCGCAGAATGCTTTAATTACCTCGAAAAGGATATTCTTCTCAGCCATGTGAGCGATCTGCTCGCTGATTTTGAATTTATCCATGATCGAGCGAACATTCGGAGAATAGGAGTTAATATAGCTGTTCAAGTTAATTGCCAGGTTGTTGGGGTCGTTCAGAAGAGAATTCTTGGCGCTGCTGTCGAATTGCATCTTCGAAAGGTTGTAGAACTTGTACCCGGTGACCTGCTCAAGAAGGTTGCGGGTCACAGTTTCGGGCTTGTTCTTCAGCTCCGGGTACTTATCCAAGACCGCCTGTTTAGTGGGGGTTAACAAACAATCGAAACGGCGCAGGACGGTCAAGGGAAGAATCACCTTGCGGTATTCGTTGCGTTTGTAGGGCCCCCGGAGAAGGTTGCAGATGCTCCATATGAAGCCGACCAGTTCTCTGTGGGTTTGACCGTTCATGCGTGTTCGTCCTACTTTCTTATTGAGGGCTGGGCATTAGGAGCCCTTCGGGAAGAAATTGCGTAAAAAAGTGAAAGCGGCACCAACCAGCGTACCAAATAAAAAGGTTGCTGCGTCAGAGGAAATTTTACCTGACCAGCTTAACGCCGTAACCGGGCCGATGATAAGAATAGCCAGGACGATGCTCCAAACGAGAATCCATTTTGTCATGCCTTTGGTTGTACCTGTCTGAGACTCTAGCTGGGCTTTAAGTACCTCGTTCTTGGCATCTAAATTCGCCTTGAAAAGGTCAGGTATTTGCGCAATAGCTTTCTGTATATCGGGTGAGGATAAAAGTTTATCCCAGGTCGACGGTTGGAGTAATTCTTCTTCTTCCGGATTCCGAGACTCTTCCATGGGCGCTACCTCCCGTCTGAACGTATACGCTATGATAGCACTAGGGCAAGCCAATTCCTACACATCCTTGTTAAAAACACCATAAAGTCTCGTTAATTTGCGTAATAAGAACATATGTGCTACTTTATATTTATACCCCTCGGCACTTATTCCGGGCCGATTAACAATATGAGCTATCAGCTGTCAGCACTCAGCGGTCAGCTTATTAAATAATAGAAAGAACAACTTGGGAAAACCCCTTTAACCCACCTGAAAACACCGATTTGTTTTGTTAGAACGAAAAACGAATACCATGCCTAAACCCATTTTACTCACGCACGATAAATTGATTCGTTTCCTTAAAAAGACGCTTTGATTGTGCTTACATAACGTGACTACAATTCGACTGTCGGTTTGACCCAAACGATTCACGGCAATCAGCTTTCAGCTAACAGCGCTCAGCTAGGATTAATAGGTTATCTGTTGTTTGTCGGCGCGACAAAATAATTGAAATGGATTGTCGGATCGAGTCCGACAATGACAATACGAGGTTCTGGATTCCCGCCTTCGCGGGAATGACACGTTGCCAACCGTGCCTGACCGAGACCTCAGAACAGCAAAATCGTTTCCTCAGATAAATCTCGCGATTTCCTCCCGCAAGGGACACCGATCGGGACGTTTAGATGACACCGGCGATCAGCTGGCTGACCCGCCAGAGGCGGACCTAAGGGCATGTAGGGAGGGCACGGACGAGCTATCAGCGGTCAGCATTGAGATGTGCGACATTCGTGCCTAAAATATTGACAATTATTGGCATAAAGTCTATGGTTATTGATATTAATCACGATGAAGACAGGCGACATAGGGTTTTGTATTTATGAAGTCCCTCTTCTTGTTGACACTCGCTATATACTTCATGTTAGGTAGGTATACCTGATTGGGCAGGGACACCGGGAGGCGCCAATTGGAGAAAATCAACCCCTACTTTGAATTGACTTACAACGTAAAAAAAGAGGGTAAAAATTGGCTGGCTTCATGTGTAGAGCTTGGGACTTCTGTGTACGGCAAATCAGCCAAAGACGCAAAGAACAAACTGCAGGAAGCTATTTCTTGCCATATTGAAACACTCCGAGATGTCGGTGAATTGGATAGGTTTTTCAAAGAAAACGGAATAGTCATTCATCCCAGTGATGCCGGTAAGATTTCTAAAACCAAGGACTTTACACCGATCGATGGCCCAGAGACCACCCAGCGTGTGAAAGTTTACGCTGGCTGTTAGGGGTTGTATAACAGCATTCCCCCTATCAGCGGCGACCAACTCATTGCTTTGCTCAAGTTAGATGGCTGGGCTTCCGGCCGCAAGACAAGGCATGGAATTTCTCTTACAAAATACCTGGAAGCCGAAAAACGCACTTTAGTAACGTTTGTTCCATCGGATAATAAACCCCTCCCGACCGGCACTTTGCACGATATCTTAGGCATGAAACAGACGCGGGTCGGGTCCAGCGGCTTAATCGATTTGCTCAATAAATTTGGTATTCCGTAGGCCCTCTTTATCCTGGATCCCTAGAGGACACGCTTGAGGACAAGAACACCCGAGCCGCGGGTGCGAGAACCTTGGGGAACAACCCAAGGCACCCGAGCGTCGAGTGCGAGAACCTCGGGGAAGATCCCGAGGCCTCGGGGGACCCCCAGGTTCGATTCGATACATTGTGGCATGATTGACAAGCCGTTTGTAGGGGGCACGGCGCGCCGTGCCCCTACCCTGACAATCAAAAAGAGCCCCGACAATACAGACACCAGCGTTCGAAATACTTTATTCTGGATTCCCGAGGCTGCGGCTCGGGAATGACACAACCCCATCGTTGTTCCGCCTAGGCGGATCGGGCTCGACCCGACAATTCATTGTTCCGAGCAACGACATTTTAGTATTGTCTTTCTGTGCTCGATCCGCCTAGGCGGACAGAGGAAATGGATCCCGAATACTGCGGTTCCGGGATGACAGGGGGGAGTTGGGGCGGTCAGCCTTCAAATAAATTTTCCGTTGGTAGGGAATAGTAGTGAATAGTCGTGAAATGCGCCCCCGTTCCGCCTGAGCGGATCGAGCTTGCCTCGGGTTGTTCCCCGGGATCCGATTCGATACATTGTGGCATGATTGACAAACCGTTTGTAAGGGCACGGCGCGCCGTGCCCCTACCCTGACAATCAAAAAGGGCCCCGACAATCCATTAGTTCCGACCGACGACATTTGGTATTGTCTCACTGCGCTCGACAAGGAAGCGGAAATGGATCCCCGGGTCTGCGGCCCGAGGATGACAATTATGTTTAGTGACAATGAACCACAAACGTCTGTCGTTCGATAACCCCCCCCGTCATTGTCGAGCTTGCCTCGACAATCCAGACACCAGCGTTCGAAATACTTTATTCTGGATTCCCGAGGCTGCGGCTCGGGAATGACAAACGAGGAGCGGGAGGGGAAAGGCCAAAATAGGTTATAATCCAACCTGAATATTCAGGAGGATTCTCCCTGTAATGGCATTTCTTAATCTGCAAGGCGTCAGCCTGGCGTTTAACGGCACCGTCATCTTCGACGATATCCGCCTGACTGTCGAGGCCGGGGAAAAGGTTGCACTGGTGGGACGCAACGGCTCCGGCAAGTCGACTCTGCTCAAACTGATCGCGGGGGGCGTTCGGCCCGATGCCGGCACCATCGCCATCCAGAAAGGCGTCCGCGTCGCTTACCTGGACCAAGAGGTGCCCGGCGAGATGCCGGGCACGGTTTTCGAGGCGGTTAGGGGCGGGTTGAAGGCGCATCCCCACGAACACGAAGCCGCCCTCGACCAGCGCGCCGAAAAAGCCATCTCGCAGTTGGGACTGAATGGCGGATGGGTCAATAACGGCCTTTCTGCAGGCACCAAGCGCAAGGTATTGCTGGCTAAAGCGCTGGCCGCCGAACCGGACATACTCCTGCTCGACGAGCCCACCAACCACCTGGATATAGAATCC
>Ga0209697_10006533_pt1 | contig 14048 bp, 10 predicted proteins | sample AliMusrvi5mmetaG_FD_184115 | JGI IMG/M metagenome (GOLD analysis project Ga0209697, IMG submission 184115) | Freshwater lake bacterial and archeal communities from Alinen Mustajarvi, Finland, to study Microbial Dark Matter (Phase II) - Alinen... | ecosystem: Environmental > Aquatic > Freshwater...
TTCACAATTAAACATGATTCATTTTAACAAAAGATTTAGTATTTTTGAATAGAAAATTATTTCTCTCAAATAGAAAAAAATCAATGGATAATTTTATAGTTTCAGCAAGAAAATACAGACCGGCAACATTTGATATGGTAGTTGGTCAGAAATCAATAACTACAACATTAAAAAATGCGATAAAAAATAATCATCTGGCACAAGCATTTCTTTTCTGTGGACCGAGAGGCGTAGGAAAAACAACGTGTGCGCGTATTCTTGCCAAAACAATCAACTGTCAAAACCTGACAGAAAACCTTGAACCATGCGACCAATGCGAATCCTGTGTTTCATTTAATCAATCTGCAACATTTAATATCTTTGAATTGGATGCTGCTTCCAACAATTCTGTTGATGATATCCGCACACTGGTTGATCAAGTAAGGATTCCACCGCAAACAGGAAAATACAAAGTGTATATCATTGATGAAGTCCATATGCTGTCTTCATCTGCATTTAATGCATTTCTCAAAACACTTGAAGAACCGCCTGCTTATGCAAAATTCATTCTCGCTACAACAGAGAAACACAAGATCATTCCAACCATTCTTTCGCGCTGCCAAATCTTTGATTTCCGCAGAATCACCATTGAAGACACTGTAAAATATCTTGAATACGTAGCGCAAAAAGAAGGTATCAACACAACGGTTGATGCACTGCAAGTGATTGCCCGGAAAGCAGAAGGCGCCATGCGCGATGCACTTTCCATCTTTGATCAGATGGTAAGTTTAGCAGGAAATAATTTAACTTATAAAGATGTTATTGAAAACCTGAATGTGCTTGATGTTGAATATTATTTTCAACTAACAAATTGCTTTTTGCATTGCGATATTCAACAATTGCTGACGATGATTAACGAGGTTATTGAAAATGGTTTTGAAGAACATCAGTTTGTGCTTGGCATTGGCGAACATCTACGAAACGTACTTCTTTGTAAAGATGCCGGTACAGCTGAAATGCTTGATATTAGCGAAGAAACAAAAGACAAATTATTAAAGCAAGCAAAAGCATGTTCACAGGATTTTCTTTTTAAAGCATTGGACATCATCAATAAATGCGATATTAACTTTAAAGCTAGCAACAACAGGCGTTTGTTTATTGAACTTTCATTAATTCAAATGGCATTGCTAAATGATAACAGACCAAAAGAAACTGTTGAACCAGCTCCTTCTATTGCAAATACTCGTCCTGCAACAGAAAGTAAAAAAACAAACGTAACTTCTGCTCCTGTAAAATCAGCTATTTCAGAAGCAACACCAAATTATAAAATACCTGAAAAAAAAGTTGAAACAGGAAATGAAAAGACACAATCTTCAATAAGCTTAAATGCTAACCTGAAAGGAATAAAAAGAATTTCTATAAAAAATTCTTTAAAAGAAGATAATGTTGTACCTACAGAAACGCCAACTCCACAGAATGAAGTTGAGACAGCAAATGAAGAAACTGCAACTGCATTTACTCAAGCACAATTTCTTTCCACATGGACTCTCTTTGCTGAAAGCATTGCAAAAGAACATCCGGGATTATCAAGCACTTTGCTCAAACACGACCCTGAAGTAGATGAAGATTTTGTTGCAACATTTGAAATCAACAACCGTTCGCAGGAAGATGAAATCAATCTGAAAAAATCTGAAATACTTGAATATCTAAAAAAGAATCTGAATAATTATAAAATTCAACTTCTAATAAAACTCAATGAAACCAAGGAAGACAACCTTGCTTATACGCCACAGGACAAATACAATAAAATGAAAGAAACCAATCCTGATTTGGAAGATTTCAGAACACAATTAAATTTGAAATTGGAATCGTAAATTTTCAGAAACAATATTTTACTTTATACTATTTTAAACAAAACTTATATGAAAAAAATCACGCTAATTTTTGCATTATTCTTCCTTTTTTGTTCTTATGAAAAAAGTTATTCGCAAAAGATTTATAAATATGATACAATCGCCGGCGATCCTTTAAAGGCAAGGATTTACACGCTTGACAATGGATTGAAAGTTTATCTTTCGGTTTATAAAAATGAACCACGCATTCAAACGATTATCGCCGTAAAAGCCGGTAGCAAAAACGATCCGCACGAAACAACCGGACTTGCTCATTATTTTGAACACATGATGTTTAAAGGCACAGCTCATTTTGGTACACTCAACTGGAAAACGGAAGAACCTCTGATTAATAGGATTGACAGCCTTTTTGAAGTATATAGATTTGTAAAAGATAGTTCGGAACGAATCCGATTGTATCATATTATTGACAGTATTTCTTTTATTGCATCCGGTTATGCTATTCCGAATGAATACTTCAAACTCGCATCAATACTGGGCGCCAAAGGTACGAATGCGGCAACATCGCTTGAACGCACGTATTATGTAAATGATATTCCATCCAATCGTTTAAATCAATGGCTGGAAATTGAATCAGAACGTTTCTCAAATCCTGTTCTACGCTTGTTCCACACAGAATTGGAAACTATCTATGAAGAAAAGAATATGAATCTGACCAATGATTCTCGCAAAGTTTTTACTTCAATATTGGAAGGACTTTTTCAAAAACATACCTACGGAACACAGACTACGCTTGGAGAATCAGAACATTTAAAAAATCCTTCATTAAAAAATATTCGTAATTTTTACAATGAATATTATGTGCCGAACAACATGGCAATTTGTATTTCAGGAGATTTAAATCCTGATGAAACCATTCGCCTGATTGATAAATATTTTAATTCTTTCAAACCTAAAAAAGTTCCACCATTTAATTTTGAAAAAGAAGAAACTATCAAAAAGCCTGTTATCAAAGACGTTTACGGACCGGATGCTGAAAACATCACATTAGCTTTTCGTTTTGATGGCGCCAATTCAAAGGATGTGGACATGATTACATTGGTTGATATGATTTTGTCAAACAGTTCTGCAGGACTTATTGATCTTAATCTTTTGAAAAAACAAAAAGTGCTGGAAGCTTACTCCTATCCTTTCTTCCTGAAAGATTATTCTACGCTGATGCTTTACGGAAAACCTAAAAACGGACAAACATTGGATGAAGTTAGAAATCTTTTGCTCGACCAAATTGAGTTGATTAAAAAAGGTGAATTCCCTGATAATCTTTTACCGGCAATCATCAACAACATGAAATTGGATCAAATTAAAAGCTATGAAAGCAACAATTCACGTGCTTCTGCCATGGTTGATGCATTTATCATGGATATTCCTTGGACAAATGTTGTAAATAGTTTTGACCGTTTATCAAAAATTACTAAACAAGATATTGTGAAATTTGTTAATCAAAAATTCAATAGTAATAATTATGTACAAGTCAATAAACATACGGGCAAAGACACAACGATTGTTACCATAAAAAAACCACCGATAACGCCAATAAAAATGAACAGAGATCAAAAATCTGATTTCTTAGTAAATATTGAAAAAGAAAATATTCCTGAAATAAAACCTGTATTTATTGATTATCAGAAAGACATTGCGCACCTACAAATGGAAAAAGGAATTCCTTTGAATTACAAGAAAAACAATGAGAATGCCACGTTTGACTTATATTATATTTTTGATTTGGGAACCAATCATAATAAGAAAATTGACATGGCTTTGGATTACCTCAATTTTATTGGCACTTCGAAATATACTGCTGAGCAAATTGAAAAAGAATTTTTCCAACTAGCTTGTTCCTTTTCTGTGTCTGCCACGAATGATCAGGTTTACGTGAGATTGTCAGGATTAAGTAAAAACTTTGAACCAGCATTAAAACTTGTTGAACATCTTTTGAAAGATGCACAACCGGATACATTGGCTTTGAAAAATTTGATTGACGATAAAATCAAGAAAAGATTAGATGCAAAAAAGAATCCGAGAACAATCTTTAGTGCGTTGGTTGCGTACGGCATTTACGGCGCAGTTTCACCATTCACGTATAAATTATCTGAAGAAGAATTGAAGAAATTAACCGCTGAAGAATTGATTGCTGAAATAAAAAATTTATTTACAATCGAACATAGAATTTTATTTTATGGTAGCAATTCATCTGATGAGCTATTGACAAATCTTAATAAATATCACATCACGCCAAAAGCTTTAAAACCAGCACCTGCAGAACATTTATTTGCTGAATTACCTTTAAATGAAAAGAAAATTTACATTGTTGATTTTGATATGAAACAAGCTAATATAGTTTTCTTGTCGAAAGGAATACAAGGCTACAACAAAGATTTGGCGCCGGTTTCCAATTTATATAATAAATATTTCGGCAGTGGTCCTGGAGCAATTGTTTGGCAGGAAATTAGAGAAGCGCGTTCGCTTGCATATACTGCAAATTCAACATATCAAGCGCCAAGCAGAAAAAACAAATCATATTACAATGTTTCATTTTTAGGTACTCAGCATGATAAAATCAATCTTGCATTGGACGCATTTACAAAAATATTGAATCAAATGCCTGAATCGGAAAAATCTTTCAAAACAGCTATCAACAGCATCATGCAGAGTTTGCCATCCGAACGAATTACAAAAGCATCAATTCTTTTCAATTATGAATCTGCAAAAAAACTTGGAATTGATTATGATATTCGAAAAGATATTTTTGAAAAAACACCAACTCTGACTTTTCAGGATATTAAAAATTTCCAGAAAGAATATATCTTCAACAAACCATTAACAATACTCATTCTTGCGGATAAAAAACAATTGGATATTGATACATTGAAAAAATACGGAGACATTGAATTTCTAAAAATGGAAGATGTGTTTGGATATTAAATTTCTACACATATTTATATTCATTATCTTTAAATCAATTTTTATTATAGAAAAATATTAAAAAAATAAATATTACATTTTAATAATTCTGAAATACAATACTTCTGTTACTATTTTGATTTTCAAAAAATAAATTCCTTGTTGTAATTTAATATTTGAATTAATTAATGCAAGACTATTATTCCCTTTGATGCATTGTTTACTGGATGAATACACAATAGAATTATAGATGTTATAAATTTCAATAGTTGCATATTTTGAATCCATTTTGTTATAAAAAATAATATCTAATTTATCTTTGAATAGAAAAGCATTTTGCATGTTTTCAGTTTTATCAAGATGAAGATTAAGATATGCTACTTTAAAATTTGGAATACCAAAACCTGTCAACTCATCCGGTTGAAAATATTGATTTGCACTTTTAATGATGGCTTCTCTCAATTGCATGTTTGTGAGCATTGGTGACGATTGCCAGAGACAAGCTGCAAGCCCACTGATAATAGGGCATGCAAATGAAGTTCCATTTCCAAAGACCACACTATCAGAAAGAGATATTACAGCATCACTCACACCTTGAGCAGCAATTTCTGGTTTTATTCTCCCATCCGATGAAGGACCAATTGAACTGAATTGTGCATAATTACCGTTATTATCCACAGCACCAATTGTTAGAATGCTGTCAGCATCAGCCGGAGCACCGATATATTTAAAAGGTTTCATCGCAGCATTACCGGCCGAATTGACAACTAAAATTCCTTTACTTGCTGCAATACGTGCACCAATACTGGCACGAGAGGTATGTCCATTCATTTGCTTATACAAATGATTTTGCAACGTATCATCAAAAACAGTATACCCCAAGGAAGATGAAATAATATCTGTGCCAACACTATCAGCAAATTCAATGCCTGCAACCCAATTGTCTTCTTCAATAATATTTTCTGTTGCAGCATCTTCTGTTTTTAACAACCAAAAATTTGCTTCTGGAGCACTACCAATCATAAGTCCGTGAATATTTGCACCCATCAGTGAAAGTACGTACATACCATGTGTACCTGATGAATAAACGTTTTCATCGGATTTAACAAAATTTTTAGTTCCAAGAATTCTATTGTTGCTCCATAAACTATCAAATGCATCTAATTCATTAACCTTTGCAAACCCTGCATCCAATATGGTAATTGTTATTTTATTCCCTCTGAAACCTGCACGGTGCAAGTCAATTCCACCAAGCATGTTCACTTGATTATAAGCTGATCCATAATTAAACATGCATTTCATATTTGAAGCATTTAAATCTGATGAATAATATTTTAAAGCTCTTGTTCGATTTGAAATACTTGAAATATTTTTTGTTGGAGTAAATGCTTTTACTAATGTATCCGCTTTGCAAACAAAGGAAAATGAAAGTATTTTTCTGAATAAAATAGAATCATTTACAAGTACAATTGCTGAATTAAACCATCGTGAATTGTTTAAAATAATTCCTCCAGCGTTTTTTAAACTGTCAAGATAAAATGGATTAACAGGAATATCATTTTCAATAATTTGAATATTTTGTTTTTTCCTTCGCTCAATGGCTTTCTGCGATAAATAAACAGATGGTTTATCTAAAGAATAAGGAGAATTATTTTTATCTGTAAAGCTTATTCTAAATTTGGCTGGAAAAATTTGTGATTGAGCAATTGTAATTATAAAAAAGGAAAGTATAAAAAATATTTTTTTCAGCATATTATATTAATTATTTCCAAATTCCTTGATAATATAAGTATAATCAATATACTTGGAGGTATCACCATAAACAGATGTTTTTCTAAACTGATAAAATCTTTTATAAATCAGCCCAATATTTCTGGCATATTTTTCATAAGCATAATCTCCACTCACCAGACTTGAATCCTTTTGCTGCTGCATAACCGTTAATGTTGAATCAAATTTTACACCATTCAGAATTGAGGGTTCATCAACAGAATTATATGAATAATTTTGAGGCGGATATTCTGTAAATGAATTTCCATTCCATTGGGTTCCAAATAAAACAGGAAATGTTAGTCGGATAAAACGAATGTTTTCTTCTACTTTTTCATATGTGCGTGTCGTTTTATTTGCATACCAAACATCAATGATCTGCCATTGTTGATTTTCATTATCACGCTTGTATCTCTCTATTCGTAGTGTATTCCGATCTTGATTATCTTTAAAAACAGATTCGAAGTATTCTTTTATTTGATAATGATACCTATTTGTTTTTTTAATGAACACATCTGTTGCTGCTGAATCAACATCATAAATCACCCAATGTCCAACATTCACAGGAATATATGAATAGCCAAAATCAACAGGTGTAGCGAACTTTTCTTTTTTACAAGAAAAACACAATAACAAAAACAGCAGCAAAAAATTCTTCATAATAAAAATCTCGTGTAAAAATAAAGATTTATTATTTTAAACAATCGAGTTTAATATATTATTTAATCTCAAAAAAACAGACGTTGTTGTTTTCAAATAGAAAATTGCACTATGTTGATTTCAGGAAACAATAATAAAATATCAAATTTGATATTCTGAATGAATTGTATTTAGTAAAATTATTTCTTTATAAAAGTTTGAAAATTCATATCATCTAAAGTTCTAACAAGTATAAAATAAACACCACTTGCAAAAGAAGATACTTCAAGTACCTTTTGTTCATTGGGATTAAACTTATTCGATTGAATTATTTGACCATATATATTCAAAATATCAATCGTTGCTATTTTAGTTGAGTTTATTATAAATAATTTATCTGCTACCGGATTAGGAAATATTTTTATCGGTGCATCAATTTTTTCGTCTTCTATTTCTGTAATTAATTTCCCTATCACAACATCGTCAATCGCAATGTTTCCGGTTGTTTTCTTGAGATATGCAAATTTAATGACTCGTGTTTCACTTAACGGATTAAAGGTGAACATCTGATATTTTGTTGTGAGCGCATGACTGGTATCCGTATCAGTCATTGTATGCGAAGCAAGCAATGTATAAATTAATCCATCAGGACTTTCGAGAACCTGAAATATATACGGTGGTTTCAGCGAATATCCTTTTAAATAATAAGAAATAGATTTTGCAGTTGTGTCAAAATTTATAACCAAGCTGTCGTTTGCGTTGTCAAATTTCCCCGCGTTTGGCTTGATGTTTCCTGTAGTATAAAATGTTAATCCGTAATTGTGCCATCCTATTGGATAATCAGTCGAAGCATCCCAGCAGTAAGATGTTGGTAATTTTGCTTTGTTTTGTTGAGCAAATGAAAATTGAAAAAAAATTGTGTAAATAAAGAATTGAAGAATTGATTTCATAGTTTGATTTTTATTGCTAATTTTTTCAATTACAGTAAAATTAAAAAGCAAAAATAAATCAACTAATAAAACAAAAATAGAGTATATATACTCTAGTGAGCATAGAGTATATATACTTCACTATAGAGTAAAAATACTCTATTTTTTAAAATGAATTTTAACTGTAAAATTTGATGAAGGTAGCGAAACGGCAGTAAAATTAACTATTCAACATGACCGGCATAACCAGCATAAGAATATCTTCATCTTTATTCTCATTGTTAACAGGTGTAATGATACCGGCTCTGTTTGGTTCAGACATTTCAATTTTAATTTCATCTGAACTTAGATTGTTGAGAATTTCAATTAAGAATTTAGAATTAAATCCAATTTCCATATCTGCGCCTTCATAATTGCAAGTTAGGCGTTCTTTGGCTTCATTAGAAAAATCAACGTCTTCAGAAGAAAGAAGAAGTTCTCTTCCTGAAATATTCAAACGAATCTGATAAGTTGATTGACTTGCAAATAAAGAAACACGTTTGATTGAATTTAAAAATGGAAGTCTTTCTATGCTAAGTTTATTAGGGTTTTCAGTAGGTATTACGGCTTCGTAATTTGGATATTTCCCTTCAATCAATCGGCAAACCAGTTGAATGTTTTTAAAAGCAAAAAATGCATTCGTCTGATTGTATTTCATCTGAACGCTTGTATCTTCTGCAATTAATAGGTTTTTCAGTTGATTAAGCGGTTTTTTGGGAAGAATAAATGAAGCAACTTTTTCAGAAACTGCGTCTGCTCGTTTATAACGAACCAGTTTGTGTGCGTCTGTTGCAACAAAGATCATACCTTCAGGTGCAAGTTGGCAGTAAACACCTGACATGACTGGTCTGTATTCATCATTACCGGTTGCAAATATTGTTTTATTAAGCGCTTGAGCAATAACCTGTGAATTCAATTCAATCAATGAAGTATTGTCAAGTGTTGGCGTTTTAGGATATACATCACTTTTTGCGCCCACTAATTTATATTTTCCTTCTCCTGCATTGATTTCAATGCCAAACGTTTCTTTATTCACAGAGAAAGTTAAAGGAACGTCGGAGAAAGTTTTTAGAATATCCATTAGAATTCTTGCCGGAATTGCAATGCTTCCAGATTCAACAGATTTTGAAACATTGAGCTTTATGCTCATCGTGGTTTCAAGGTCTGACGTAGTAATGGTCAGTTCATCTTTTTCCAGTTCAAATAAAAAATTATCAAGAATTGGTAATGTATTATGAGTGCTCAACACACCGCTGATTGCCTGAAGGCTTTTTAATAATAATGGGCTTGATACGATAAATTTCATAGGTTATATTTTTATATTAAAACAAATAAGAAGCTAAAATAAAATATTTTTAGTTAAAAAATCATGAAAAGTTTTCAGTTAAATATTCACAATTTTGCTGAACGTTTAAAATAGTCTGCTTGGCGAAGAATTCTGTCAAAAACAAAAAATTGAATTAATACAAATTCTTTAGAGTTATTATCCAATGCAAATAATCTGTCTCTGTCAAAAATGATTGGTTTTCCGTCAAAATCAGTTTCTCCTGGCATTGCTTTTTTATGAAATGTAGTAATATCTGTTTTTTTGCCTTGAATATCAGTAATGACAATATGATGAAATGGCTGCGTTTTTAGTGCAGAATATTTTCCTTTGAAATCATTCAGGAATGACTCAAACATCAGGTGATTGAAGGAAGTGAGATATTCCCATATTTTCAATGTGTCAGGATTATTGATGATTTGATTGTCAGACAAGGAGGCTAATATGAAATTGTTTTTTGATTCTTTAGTAATCTTGAAAGATTTTTCAGGTTGTTCAAAATATTTTATTTCGACAGATTTAATTTGATTAAAGCTATAATCAATCAACGTATGGTCGCGCCAGTCATTTTCTTTTGGTGAATAACGTGTTGTCAGATAACCATTGAATCCGGGAATCTGAATAATGAAAGGTGTTTCAGCGTTTTCCATGAGCATATATGTGCCAAGCATATCTTGCGTGTTGTCGCCAACATAATATGTTTTGGTTAATTTTTCATGTTTGAAAAGTTTGATTTTATTAAACAAATTTATTCGATAAACTTCTTGATAAATTTCAATTTTAATGCCTATTGCAGCCATACGCGTCAACACGTTATTATGCATCGCTGAAGAAACTGGCGCATTCACATCAAGATGCATCATGGTGGTGAGCAATATTATGATGTTTGCAGGATTGGCTTTGTACTTGTTGTTGACAGTCCACAAGGATGAATAATTTTTTGATAAAATAACCTGATGTCCGGCTTTATCCGCCATGAAAATTTTAGTAACAGATGAAGTATCATTGACAGCGAAATTTTTTAATTCTTCCTCAAAACTGCTTTTTGATTGGTGAATAAGCAACAATGCAGCGATTGCTAATAAAGAAAAAGTTATCCAAATAAATAGTTTAGTTCTGTTCATTATTAGATCGTTCTTGCGTATTTATTTTTTTTAATTATAAATTGTAATATCCCGAAAACTATAACAAACAGTGCAGGAAGAAGAACATTAACAATTTGCCAGAAGAAAAGATTATCTTCTAATTTAGTTTTATCAAGTAGGCGCATTTTCAATTCTCTGGAACGAATGGCAATAAGTCCAGAATCATCGCAGAGATAGTTCATAATGTTTAAAATTAAGTCAGCGTTGCCAAACGTTTGATTAGTGTATTTATCATAACCTAAAGGCAACGGAATATTTTTTCCATTATCATAACGAAATTGATTTTTAATGATGTCACCGTCAGAAATAACACAGATAGCTGTTTTTCTGCTTTTATCAAGGAATCCGATCTCTTTGCTGTCGGCAAGTTCAGGCAAAATTCTGTTTTTAAAAACAGATTCAAATTGTCCTTCAAGCAAAACAGCAACATTTTGTGGCGGTTTGCTATATAATCTTACATCCGGTTGTTTCATAATAATATCAAGGCGAATAGGGCAGGGGGAATTGAGAATCCGCGAATGTCTTGACGTTTGCAATAATATTGTTTTATGAATACTGGGTGAACCAACTGTATCAATACTGCTGATGAATTCAGTTTTAATCGCATTGAGATTGTTGACAATTGGGTGTTTGATAGATGGTGTTAACAAAGGGAAAAAATACCAAGGCAATAAACTTTGTTGTGGACGATCGCCGACTTGCCCTGTAACCATTGGGATTGGCACAGCATTCAAATCAAGAATCAGATTTGTATTTAATCGTACGCCATACTTGAAAAGCATATCTTCAAGATTCAAAGGAAGCGGCATACTGATGGTTGAATATGAATTTTGAAGACTGTCCATGCTCGCAAATACTGGATCTATAAGCATTAGCACCTTGCCACCACGCATGATAAATTGGTCAATGATGAATTTATCTTTTTCGCTGAATGTTGAATCCGGCTTAGCTATAATCAGCGCTTTACATTTATTTTTGTATGATATTGTATTGTTTTTCTCATGGACAACAGTGCGCAAACTATTTATTTTTTCATCAATCTTGACCAATGACACATCATAATATTCTGATAAACGCCAGGCAATATCAGCAATACGTTTTGGCTCAAGCTCCCCATGTCCGGTGACAAATGCAACTTTAGCTTTTTCTTTTATCGTCAATTTTTTTATCGCATTTGCCATGTTGAATTCAAGCGACTGAATGGAATTATTCAGAACTTCTTCCGGTGGCACGCCTATTTGCGAATTAAACAATTGAACAGGCATTTCTTTTTCCTGATATGTGGCTATTGCTCCGGGAAAAATGATTTGCTGTGAAGAACCGCTTTTTGTTTTAACAAATAAATTTGTCGGCGAAAGTCCTTTGCTCATCAATTGTTGATGAAGATTTTCAACAAGTTTTTTATTAGGATTAGCTGAAGGATTAATAAATTCATATTGAATAAATTTTGAATACGCTTTAAATTCATCAAGCATTTCCTGTGTTTCATTATGCAAACGTTTGAATCCGGCAGGATATTCGCCATCAAGATATACTTTAAAATAAACGTAATCATCCAATTCTTTTAACATCTTCAACGTGGTTTTTGAAAGTGTATATCTTTTTTCAGATGTCAGGTCAAAGCGAGTAAATATAAATGATCCGATAATATTGACCAATAGAATGATCATCACGGTCATTAAAAGTTGAAGTATATGTTGTTGTTTAATATTTTTTCTTTTTTCTTTCATTCGGAGAATTTAAAATAATTACCATTTCCTGCTTCCAAGCGTGAATTTTGTCAATAAAATAAATAAAATAATTACGCTTAAAAAATATAAAACATCTCTTGTGTCAATCACACCGCGGCTTACAGAAGCATAGTGAGCGTCAATACCCAATTGTTTGATGAACAAATCAATGTTGCCAAATAATTTCAATGAGGAGATAGCTTCAAATCCCTGATAAATAAAGCCACACAGAAATATTGAAACGATAAATGAAATAATTTGATTTTCAGAAATTGATGATGCAAAAACGCCAATACTTGTGAATGCTGCACCAAGAAACAACAAACCGATATAAGAGCCCCACATGCCGCCAAGGTCAATGTTGCCTTTGTCTTCGCCCAATTGATAAATGGAGAAAAAATAAATCAGCGTTGGTAATAAAGAAAATATAACCAAAATTAATCCGGCAAAATATTTCGCAAGAATAATCTGTAGGTCTGAAATGGGCTTTGTTAAAAGGATTTCAATGGTGCCTGTTTTTTTTTCATCAGCAAACAAGCGCATGGTAACTGCAGGAATAAGAATCAGAAAAACCCATGGTGCAAGCGAAAATAAACTGCTCAAGCTTGCATAACCATAATCAGGAATATTAAAACCGGAATGAATGACCCACAATGAAAGCCCTGTAATCATTAGGAAAACAATGATGACAATATATCCTATAAGAGAATTGAGAAATGAATTAATTTCCTTTTTCAGCAGCGTTAACATATTTTTTTAGAATTATTGATTGTCAGGTATTTTTAAAATAAATATTCAGAGGTGTTTTTTGTAATGTTCTTAACGGTTTTCAAAGAGAATTCGTATCGGGTCATTGATTTTCAATCCAAGCAAACTGCTCGCTTTTCCTTTGTTGATAGCAATTTCGAGCAATCCAGACGAATCAAAGAAAGCCAGCATTTCTCCTTCAGGCACTTCATTATATGTTTTATGAAGTTTTTTTATTTCATCATATTTTCTGAAAGCAATGTTAAAGTCGCGTCCTTTGCCGGTTTCATCAAAAATTTGTTGAGTAACATTTGTAATGATATTGTCATACGTGTCAATAAAAATAACTGTTCCGCGAATGATATTGTCTTCCGTGGCAGGCTGAGGATGGAAAAGCTGTTTGATAAGTTCTTTTCTTTTGCCTAATTCTTCAGGTGATTTTCCTTGCAGAATATGACATGCAGCCGGTGCAAATACATCACGACCGGAAAATGAAACAACATCAGTTTCGTTTTTAATATTTATTTCAAAAACTTTTTCAGGCTTGTTATCAAAAATCAAAGAGAAAATTCCATTGTCAGAACCAATAAAAAAATGTCCGTCATGTTCAACGCAGATATGAGGCGATTCTTCAGTGTATTCAGAGTTGATGCCGATGATATGGATAGTGCCTTTTGGATAATGTTTGTAGCAATTTTTCATGATGAAAGATGCTTTCCAAATATCAAAAGGCGGAATGTCGTGCGAAATGTCAATAATCTTTGCATCAGGACATAAATTTAAAATAACACCTTTTACAATGCCTGGATAATGGCTGCAATTACCCCAGTCGCTGGTCAACGTAATAATGTTCATTTTAAATTGATGTTGTAAAATTTAATCTTCCAAAATTATAAATAAAATACTATTATTAAATTAGATTTTTTATTTTT
>Ga0209697_10006537_pt1 | contig 14046 bp, 19 predicted proteins | sample AliMusrvi5mmetaG_FD_184115 | JGI IMG/M metagenome (GOLD analysis project Ga0209697, IMG submission 184115) | Freshwater lake bacterial and archeal communities from Alinen Mustajarvi, Finland, to study Microbial Dark Matter (Phase II) - Alinen... | ecosystem: Environmental > Aquatic > Freshwater...
GAATTTGAATGCCCGCATTGCGAGAAGTTGATCGATCAGACCAAAGAAAACCGCGTTCGGCCGCGAATCAAGTGCAAACACTGCGGCAAGGAGTTTTCCACGCAATGGGCCGAAAAGCCGGAGGACAAAGCTCTGCCGCGGGGGGCGGTCGTGAGCGAGCGGTTTGAGCTGGCGCGTAATTTCTGCAACAAGCTTTGGAATGCCTCGCGATTTGCCCTGATGAATCTCGAAGGCTACACCCCCGGCGCGGTGGAGGATGCCGAGCTGCTGGTCGAAGATCGTTGGATCCTCAGCCGCTTGGCAACGGTCACGCAAGAGACCACGACGGCCCTGGCCGAGTACCGCTATGCCGACGCAGCGAAATGTTTGTACGGCTTTGCCTGGGACGAGTTTTGCAGCTTCTACGTGGAGATGGTCAAGGCTCGCCTGAACGAGCCGGCTGCGCGACTGACGGCCCAGCGGGTTCTGGCCCATACGCTCGACACGCTGCTCAGACTATTGCACCCGATGATTCCATTCGTGACCGAGGAGGTGTGGCAGTTGCTGGCCGAGGCTGCGCCCCAGCGCGGCATCGAGAAGCTCACCTGCCCATCTCCCTCCGGGAGAGGGGCAGGGGGTGAGGGCGAAAGCATCATGATTGCCCCTTGGCCAGAGGTCGAAGCGGCCCGGCAGGACGCGGTGATCGAGGCCCGTTTTGCCCGGTTCCAGGAGGTTCTGAGGGCGATTCGCGACATTCGCGGACGACAGAACGTGCCACAGCGGACACAGATCAATTTCGCCGTCCGCTGCGATGTAGCCACGGCTGAACTGCTCAAACCGATGGAACCGTACTTTGTATCCATGGCCGGAGCGCGGCCGACCGGTTGGGGCCCAGAGGTCACTCCGCCGAAACTTTCGGCTAACGTGGCTTTGACCGGCATGGAAGTTTTCGTGGACCTGGCCGACTTGATCGACGTGGACGCCGAAGTCGAGCGGAAGAAGCAAGAGATCGTTCGTCTCGATAACCTCATCGCAACGAAGCACAAAAAGCTCGAAAACGCCAGCTTTGTGGAGCGCGCTCCCGCAGCCGTGGTGCAAGGGGAACGGGCCGCGCTCAAGGATCTCGAAGATCAACTCGCGGCCGCAACCGCAGTGATCGTGCGAATGAAGGGAGAAAGGTAGGGTCGACCGGCACCGACGCGAAGCGTTGGGCGGCGATGGTCTGCGTACCACAGTGGTCGAGGATGCTGATCTTGGTGTGATTATGGACTTGGCAAAGCTTTTCAATCGCTTTCCGGTGACGAGCGTGACTTGTCTGCTGGCCGTCGTTGCGAGCCTCGCCTGGTGGACTGGGGGCAACATCTCTTTGTTGACCGTGAACTACCAGGTCTGGTCTGGCCAGTTCTGGCGACCGTTGACAACGACGTTCCCGCACGTGAACTTGGTGCATTTGGCTTTCAACCTGTATTGGATTTGGCGTTTCGGAAGTCGCATTGAACAGGTCTACGGCCCGCTACGCACAGCCGGACTGTATGCCCTTCTTGCTGTCGGTTCATCGCTGGCCGAATATGACTTTGGCGGGCAGGGAGTGGGACTCTCGGGCGTAGGTTACGGCTTATTCGGATTTTTGTGTGTGCTTTCGCGGCGCGATCAGCGATTTGTGGGAACGGTTGACAATCAAATCGTCGTGTTGTTCATCGGATGGTTCTTCCTCTGCATTGTCTTGACCTTGAAAAACGTGATGTCTATTGGCAATGTTGCCCACGCCTCGGGGGTTCTACTAGGCATGCTGGTCGGTTGGGCCGTGTCTGGGCGCTACGGTCGGAATCCGTGGCTTTGCGGGGCCGTTGGGGCAATGATTCTTGCTTTGCTCGTGGCGTGCGGGACCGTGGCAAGGCCGTTCGTGAATTTCACTGAATTTGCCGGCTACGAGTATGGCCAGATGGGCTACACGGCTCTACAGGAGGGTCATTACGAAAATGCGGTGAAATGCCTTCGCCTGGCGCTCGAGCGGCACGCCGTCTCAGGCAACTGGTACAACCTGGGCATCGCCTATCAGAAACTCGACCGCTGGGACGAGGCTGCATCGGCATATCGGGCTGCCTGTGCATTAGCCCGCGATGACAAAAACAAACAGCAGACCCTTGCCTATGCGGAGTGGAAAGCGGCCCACGAACCAGGTCTCGCGGATACCGAAGACCGAGCCATGCAATTCGGTGAGGAAGCGTGGGATACCGGTCTTGATAACGATGATGTCCGCCAGGATCCCCTGGATGACTATCACGCTCCACGGAAAAAGGCCCAAATGAAGAATAGTACAGCAGAAAAATGAAGCCGATTAGGAAACGGTGGAACTCGACGACCGTGCTGCGCACGATGCCCGCTCGGTCCACCTTCCTCGCTAATCTCAGCCTACCCCCCCTACCGCTTCTTTCCCAGATCCCATGCCTCGATCAGGACTTCGCAGCCGGGGGTCAAGCAACGGAGCTTCTCGGCAATTACCGTCTTCTCAGAAACGGTTGCCTTGACCAGCTTCCGGGCGAAGATTTCATACTTCTTCTTGCGGTGACGACGACGCTTTAACTCTTGTTTTCGCTCGCTGAGTGACACGTGGATGCTCTCCGAGTGATGAAATTGTCGAATGGACGACTTGCTACTTTGGGTGAACCCCTATTTCTACCACAACATTTCCTGCCGGTCAACGGTGGCTTTTCCCTGATTTTGAGGTGAATCCTCTTCTTCCGCCTGAATTGACAGGCCGTGACGCCAACGCGCAATGTTTCAAAGAGAGTAGCACAGCGGCTCGTGCTAAAACAAAACCACAAAAAAGCCGACATGGCGGAACACCCAAAAGTATTCCCCTACATCGGCTTACTCTTCAACGAAACTTCCGGTAGGATAGGTTTTGTCTTTCGATTGAAAAACCAGCCGAATAACAAATTAACTGTCTGCCGTAATGAAGACACATCATGCACCGAGCGGCAGACGGGATCATGCTGCTTGCGCACGCCGTCCTCAGACCAGCGAGGGCCTTGGTTCTCTCGCCAATCCAATTCATCTTCAATTCGCCAAAGTGGGATGCCGCTTCGGAGACCTTGTTCGAGCAATTCTTTTCCATTCATTGCTATACCCCTTTGCACATATTTCACGATTTATTGCATTTGCTCGGCGAGGAACCACGCCTGCGACTCGTTGGTACGGATGACATAAGAGACGATGATGTCATTGATTTCCAGATTGCCAGCTACGGCGGAATCTCGCAACATCGCCCAGGCTTTGACGAGGATCACTTCATGGGCCTGGAGCAGGCATGTGATTTGCGTTACGGTGTCTTCGCGGCCTTTGGGAACACATGGAATGCGATTGGCTTCGACGACATCCGATCCCCTGGGGATTGATCTGCCGCCAAGCGTTTCCACCCGCTCCGCGAGTAGATCGGCCAGCTCGGTTTGTTCCTCGAAATGCTTATCAAAAAGCCGATGCACGCCGTAATAGTTTGGCCCCAAAGCCTGCCGAGGATGCTCTTGGTACAAGTCCCGGAGCACGATCGTGTTAGCAAGAAGCTGATTCAAGCTCTCGACGCTGAAGACCGCTGCCGCTGCTTCCAGGATTAACGGGGACCGTCGGGCCACGCGAAGAGTTTGCGTTTCTTCTCGCGTTGTGAATATGATTGGTTCTTTCAAACGCAATCTGTCTGTCCGTGCGATTAAAGAGGTTGACACGTTATGACTTCCAAATTCATTGCCAGGAAGGATGAGTGAACTACAGGTTTGCACCACGGGTCCAACGGCGGGCCAGCAACACCACGATCCCACGCTACTGGCAGCATGTCGCTGGGACGCGAATGATGCCGTCGGATCGCCTGGCGCCATAGGTCGGCACCGCTCGCGACCACGTCGAGCCTACGCCACCACTGAAGCAGCAGGCTGCCCCATCGCAAGTCGTCAGGATGCCTGCCCCACCTGAGATGGGCGAGCAGACACTATACGACGAGTCAAGACTCACGATCGCCCCAGCGACATTGATGGACTCCGCGGCAATTGCGTCGCGGACGGCGATCATCCCGGCCATGACGCCGATCACCAACAACGTGATCAACAGAATCCACTCGAAGGTTAAAAAGCCTTCATCCTCGCGCCACATGCGCTTTACCAGAGTCGGGGATAACCCTAGAGCCAGATGCGAGATATAAGCAAATCCCACGGTCAAATATCTTACCTGCATGACATAACTCCTAAAACATGACTCCCAAAAAAACAAAAAAAAGCCGACGTGGCCATACACCCGAAGGTATTCGACCACGTCGGCTCACTCACTAACTAGCCCCCCGGCGCGCCCGGGTTGCTCTCTATCTAGTCATCCGACAAATTCCTTGGAAAGTTGCGATGGATTGCTCCGCAACTCCTCCAACACTACCATTGTATGCCGATACGAGGAAAAGGCAATAGTCTGTTTCATTCGCCGAGACTCGTATTATGTTTTTCATTCATTTGCCCAGCACGCTAGCGATTGAATTCACTGCACACTCCTTGCGTTGGCAAACAACGCCGATGGCTACCCAGGATTTTCAGACCGTGCGACCACCAGCACCCGGCTTATATGCGTGCGTCTGCCGGACTTCGGCCAATGAGGAAATACAACACCATGCCTACGATGGGCAGTAAGAAAATCAGCGCAATCCAGATCAACTTGCGCAAGGCCCCAGTGTTCCCCAACAGCACGCTGACCATGGCGAAAATGTCCAAGATCAGGATGACCGCTCCAACCAAACTCAGTGTCATTGGATACATCTCAGTTCTCCCTTCAGAAAACGACGGAATAGTAAAGAGTCAAACCAATTTTTGCACTACCAAGAACGAAAAAAGCCGACGCGGCGGAACACCCAGAGGTATCCGACCACGTCGGCTTACTCGTCAACGAGCCCCCCAGCATGGCGGGGTTGCTCTCCATCTAGTCATCCGACAAATTTGCTGGAAAGTCACAGTCAAGCGCGCCGCAACTCTCCCGATACAGTCATTCTACGCCGCTAAGTGGCAAAGGCAATGCAACAGGCAAAGGCAATGCGACTATTTTTTATTTCCCAATTTGGTGTTATACTATCGGTGTTCGTGCTTTCTCAAACATAGCCTAATTAGGGGGGGCGTCATGAAAACCGCAGGAGAAATAGAAGCCGCTGTTTGTCGTGAAGTCTCGCGCTTCGAGCAGGACTATATGGGCCGCGGACCCAAGGATATTCGCGCCCACCTGCTCGGTGATCTCCTCGTGGTCCGTCTACAAGGCGTGTTGACCGCCGCCGAACGGCATCTGGTCAAGTCTCTTTCGGCCGAGAAGGGGCGGGATCTGCTCAAGCAAGTTCGGACCCATCTAATCGAAACGGCACGTCCGGTCATGGAAGCACTGGTCCAGGAGACCACTGGCATCAAGGTGCTAAGCATGCATCACGACATCAGCACCGCCACCGGCGAGGAAGTCGTTCTCTTTACCCTGGCCGAATCGCCCGATTTCCGCGAAACCAAGAAGAAATAGAAGTTCCCGCGTATCGGGGAGCGGCGACTGCAGTGGACCTTTCCCTGGCGGCTTTTAGTCCACAACTTCAATCGCAGCTTGCGCCGTTCCCGGGTGCGGTTCATTGTACATGTTCGGCAAGGAACCACACCTGTAACTCGTTGGTGCGAATGACATCCGAGACGATGATGTCATTGGTTCCCAGATCGCCACTCGCTGCGGAATCGCGGGCCATGGCTCGGGCTTCCAAGAGGATAGCTTCGTGGGCCTGGAGCAGACGCTTGATTTGCGTTACGGTGTCTTCGCGGCCCTTGGGAGCGCGCGGAATAGAAGTGGCTTCGGCGACATCCGGGGCCATGGCGATGGCGATGCCACCGAGCGTCTGCACCCGTTCCGCGAGCAGATCGACCAGCGCGGCTTGTTCCCCGAAGTGCTTGTCAAAGAGAAGATGAATGCTGTAGAAGTTCGGTCCCGAAACCTGCCAGTGATGCTTCTTGTACAAGTCGCGGAGCGTCATTGTAATCGTTGATTACAAGGAAACTGCGAGGTTGTTTTCGACGCTATATGTCGCGCAGTGACAAAGGCAATAGCGAGTATTTCTTTACGCCAGAACCTTCTCGGCCACAAGCCCTTTCCGTTTGAACAGCTTCAAACTCTCGAACCAGAGAATACTCACAAACCCTCCTGCCAAACAGAGTGCCAGGTCAACGGGGTGGAGGGTCGAGAAGTGAAACAGGTGACGCAAGAACGGAATGTAGAGCGCAAGCCCGAGACAGAAAGTCGTACCACCGATGACCCACCAGAGTGCGGCATTCGGGGTCCGAAGGGTTGACCAGATGGTGCAGGTCCAAGATCGGTTGGCAAAGATCAGGCCCAGATTGGCAACGACAAGCGTGGTAAAACTCAAGGCGGTGGCGTCCGACATATTAAGCCAACCGAAAATTGCCGCCAGATACATCGCCATGACGATCAGCAGAACGCTCGCACCTTGCAGCAGTCCCAGGCCAAAAAGCCCTTTGCCGAAGAGGGATTCCTTGGCGTTGCGTGGTGGTCGGCGCATCGCGTCAGCTTCTTCTGGTTCGGCTTCAAAGACAATCGAACAGGCAGGGTCGATTACCAGTTCAAGAAACAGGATATGCACCGGCAGCAAGGCCAGCGGCCAGCCGAACATCACCGGGATCAACGACATCCCGGCAATCGGCACATGGACGGCCACGATATAGGTCATCGCCTTCTGGAGATGGTCGAATATCCGCCGTCCCATGCGGACAGACTTCACGATGGATGCGAAATCATCGTCCAGCAAGACCAGTGAGGCGGCTTCACGAGCCACGTCCGTACCACGTCCACCCATCGCAATGCCGATGTGGGCCGCTTTGAGGGCTGGAGCATCGTTTACCCCGTCGCCCGTCATGGCGACAACCTCGCCATTGGCTTTCAAAGCATTCACCAACCGCAGCTTTTGTTCGGGGACCATGCGGGCAAAGACGTTGACCGTTCGCACGCGCCGCTGGAGTTCGGCATCCTCGATCTTCTCCAGTTCGGGGCCGGTGATGATCTCGTCCACGGGCCGGATACCAGCTTGCCGGGCGATACTCTTTGCCGTGGTTGGGTGATCTCCGGTAATCATCACCACCCGAATGCCCGCCGTGTAGCATTCTTGAACGGCAGCGGGAACCGTTGGGCGTACTGGATCGGCCAGACCAACGAGGCCCAAGAACTTGAACGTAAAGTCGTGTTGTCTGCCCGGCAAATCCGCTCGCTGGAACACGCCTCTGGCAACACCCAGCACTCGAAGTCCCTCCTGGGCCATCGCCGCCACTTGTGCGTCAATGACCTGAGTTCGTTCGACGCTCAGATGGCAGAGGTCTGCAATGGCTTCTGGCGCACCCTTTGCCGCCAGAACGTAATCCTGGCCGGTGGGCGACTTCCAGACGTGCGACATCGCTAGAAGGTCGGGAGATAAAGGGTATTCCCGTTCCAACTTCCAGTCAGCGTGCAGGTGTTCGGTTCGAGCGAGGCGGGCCTTGCCAAGATCGTGAAATGCCTTCTCCATCGGGTCGAACGGGTCACGTTGACTCGCCAAGATGCCGAACTCCACGATCTCATGGAACGCATCTGGCAACGGCTGCGATTCCAGTTGCTCGACATCACGAACCGTACCGTCCACGGCCAGTTTTCGGATCGACATGCGATTGACGGTGAGCGTGCCGGTCTTATCCACGCAGAGAACGGTGGCCGAACCGAGAGTTTCAATCACCGGCACACGACGGGCCAGGACGTTCATCTTGGATAATCGCCATGCGCCCAAGGCTAGGAATATGGTCAGCACCACGGGGAACTCTTCGGGCACCATCGCCATCGCCAGCGTGATCCCGGCCAGAAAGCCTTGAAGCCAGTTGCCGCGGGTGAGGCCATAAAGAACGACCACAATGACGCACAAGGCCAATCCCAGGATCGCCACCCGCCGCACAAGCCGTCCGACTTCTCCTTGAAGCCGGGTTCCTTCCACCGTTACCGTTTGCAGGGCCTTGCCGATATTGCCCATTTCAGTATGGACTCCAGTGGACCGCACCTGGGCGATCCCCTGGCCCTGGACGATCAGCGTGCCGGAAAAGACGAAGGGCAGATCTTCGCCCCCAGGCCGAGTCATCTCTCGAACCTCGTCCCAGGCAACCTTTCTCACTGGCACGGATTCTCCGGTCAGCAGCGACTCATCCGTGGACAGGTTGTTGCACGACAGCACCACGGAATCTGCCGGAACTCGGTCCCCCTCGGCCAAAACCACAATGTCATCGGGGACGACTTCTCGGCCCGCTATGCGTTTTCGCTCGCCGCCCCGAATCATCAGCGCACGGGGGCTGGAAAGGTCACGCAGTGCTTCGAGTGCCCGTTCCGTCTTTCGTTCCTGGTAGAGAGTGATGCCCAACACCACGAAGACAAAACCGAGGAGCATCAAGGCTTCCTGCACGTCCCCCAGGATCAAGTAGATCGTGCCGCAAGCCAGCAGCAAAAGGAACATCGGCTCTCGAACCACATCCCAGGCGGTCGCAAAAATGTTGCGGTCCTTCGAGGATGGAAGCTCGTTATAGCCGTGCTGCTTCAATCGACTGCCGACTTCCGTTTCCGAGAGGCCGGATGGTTCGACGTTTTCGATGCTACTTTTCATACTATACTCACCTACGCATTCAACCGCCAAACAACGAAGTTTAGCACAGCGGCAAAGCTCACCCACGCCAAATAGGGCACGAAGAGCAGCCCAGCCAACGTGGACCGGAACCAGAACGCCGCCATCTGTGGCGATGCCACGTCTATGCTATTTTTTCAAGGTTTCTCGTCTTCTTCCTGTTGCGAAGCACATTGCACGCACTCTGCGGCATAAGGGATGGCATCTAGCCGGGTCTTGGGGATCATTTCACCGCACCCCTTGCACCGGCCATAGCTGCCATCTTCGATCCGTTGGATTGCTGCTTCAGTCTGGTCTAAGATGTCTTCGTCGCTTCCGAGCAGGGTAAGCGTGAGTTCCTGATCGGCATTGTCACTCCCAAGCTCTTCCCTGTCGGTCGGTATGCTGATGGTCTTGGCGTGGTCCTTCAAGGAATCGTCTTCCATGTGAGTCATGTCACCAAGGAGACTTGCCCGCAGAGTCAGAAGATTTTCAAAATTGGGCTTCAAGTCGGCGTTCATCATTTCGTTATACCTTTAAGAAAGCATGGTGGTACAGGAGTCCTGTCAGTCGGTCTTGGCAAGCGATGGGGCGGGCCAAGCACGACGAGGCACAGCAAGTTCAGTTGGGCGAGCCCACCTAGGTCATCGACAGATTGCCTTTTCTACAAGCAGGTGAGGCGGCGGAGGCGCGACTGCTTTGAGAGCATCAGTCTTGTTTATGATGTCGAATAGGCGATCCAACCCTGTGGTGGCGAAAGCCGATCGAAACTGTGAACTTATGCCGCACAGCCGGAGCTTCTCCCCTTTGGGCCCCATTTTTCGGTGGAGTCTTACTAACTGTGCCAGCATCGCACTCGATAGTTGCTCCACGCCAGAAAAATCCAAGGGGAGACGATGGCAGTCTGGCCGGTCAGCCACTCCGAACAACTCATCGCTGATCTTCGTTTACGGTCAGTTCATCGAGAACCCGGTGATTGCCAAGGCGCACCACGATCAGGTCACCGCTCTTTCCCACCTCCAATTGGCAATGGCTCAACATCAGACACCTCCTACGTAATGTCCCCATCTACGTTTCCGCCGAGGGCGTCGTCCACGCCGCACAAAACGAGAATCAAGGCGACGTTGCGCAGGGAACGGACGAAGGATTGAGGGATTCGCAGTGGGGCGACTCATGCGCTGGCGTGGCTCAGGGTGCTAGAGCCGGTTCGGCGACCAACGGCTTGCTACTGCCGCGCCCAACGGCCGGTGGACTTCCCGGACTTGCGATTACTTCGGGCTTGGCTTCCAAGCTAGCTGTCTTGATGGTCACCTTCACGGCATCCTCCATCGGATCTTTGAAGGGCACCTCAATGCGGAGCAATCCGTGCTCGTAGATCGCTTCAGCTTTGTCCGGTTTCACCGGCCAAGCTAAAGCCAGTGCCGCAACATACTCGATATCCCTTGCTGGCGCTGTCAGGTGGATGCTGTCGCCCAGGATCTTTACATCGATGGTATCCGTGGGCGCGCCCGGAATGGCGAATTCCACCACGAGCTTGTGCGTCTCCATGTCAGCATACGCTACTGTCTCGGGAGCGATCTTGATGTGATTTTCCAACATTTTGCTACCTTCCTTTCGGGTAAGAACACCAAAAGCCGACACGATGGAACACCCGGAGGTATTCGACCACGTCGGCTTACTCGTCAACGAACCTCCCAGCACAGCCGGGTTGCTCTTCATCCAGTCATCCGATAATTTTGTTGGAGCGTCGCGATCATATACTTCGCGACTCATCCAACACCATAATCCTACGCTGCTCAGAGGCAAAGGCAATAGGACTTTTGCCTTTCGACCGCATTTGGTTTTGTTCTTTCTGGCCCTGGGAAGCCTCGCTGCCATTCGGGTTATAGAAATTCGGCACGCAAGGGCTAGAATAGCAACGGTGACCCCTCGAACCAGGAGAACTGCAAAGTCCGGTGTCTGGTCCATTTTTCGGCGAGAACGGATGAAATTCACCCTAGATCTTTCCCGAAAACATGGACCTGACCCCTTCGCGTTGGACTTTGCAATTCTCCTGCCGCTCTAACATCAAGGTTGGTTATGAACACGAAAGAATACAATGATGCGAAACTCATTGACCGCGTCGAGCGGCTGGCCCGCATGAAGGGGGAATCCAGCATTATCGAAGCCGCGGAGCGTCAGATACAGCGGTGGTTGCGTGCGCAACAATGCCTCGATAAGCCTGCCCCGGTGTCGGCGGCGGGCATCGGTCCGTATTTGACCATTTCTCGTGAAGCCGGGGCTGGGGGTGGCCGTATCGCACGGATGGTCGGCGAGGCCATCGGCTGGGAGGTTCTCGACCGAAAACTTCTCGAATGCGTAGCCGAGCGATACGATATCTCTCCTGCCGTGCTGGAACTCGTGGACGAAACCACTACCTATTGGATTGCGGAAATGTTCGGCAATTGGCTCAATCCGGCCTCCGTTTCTCAAATGCAGTATGTGTGCCGTCTCAGTCGAGTGATCCTCATGGCCGCGCGGCAGGCAAAAGTCATCTATGTCGGCCGCGGCGCACAATTTGTGTTGCCCCGCGAGCGCGGCCTACGCGTTCGTATCGTGGCGCCACTAGACTACCGGATCCAGCAGATCGTGGAGCGTCGGCATCTGAGTTTCGAGGAGGCACGCGACTACGTGGCGAAAACAGACGCCGGTCGGCAAGACTTTGTTCGGCAATACTTCCATCACGATGTTCCCGATCCGCACCTTTTCGACTTGGTGGTCAATGTTGAGAAACTCGGGCCGGAACGTACCGCACATCTGATTGTCGACGTCCTTGCCATTATATTTCCAATCATTCCACTTGGATTTCATTAACCACCTGCGTCACTCCGCTGACTCCGGCCACAGCTTCCTGAGCGACTTGCTTTTCATGGAAGCTGAATAGCCGTCCTCGGAGGAAAAGAATGCCGTGTTTGCACTCACACGAAACACGTCGCATGGCTTTGTAGGGGCTGGCTAGCAGTCGCTCCATCGCCACTTCCGCAATGGTGGTAACATCCATAACCGTAAGCAGGTTCTTCTTTGTTCGGGGCGGTCTATTCAATTTTTTTCAATATTTCTTCGGTCAGTAAGAGACGATGATATGCTTCGTCCGCGGGTGACTTCCATCCTGAAGAAGATTCTCAAAACTGTTCTTATCGACACGGCCCGCGGATACGTGGCTAGTAGGTCAGCCGCCTCGTGAGCGATATTGCGATGCTGTGTGGCTCTCATGCCGATAGACTCGCAGTCTTCTTGATGGCGACCCTCTTCAGCAATTGCCCTTCCTCGTCATAGAACTCAACCGCTTTCCAACCCACGCCCCAGATTGCATAGCCCCCATCGCAACGAAATCTGTGGCCGATGAAGCAGCCGTCGTTGACAAGCAAAGTTTCGCATATGTCGGTCGGGGCAGGCAATCCGAGTTTGAGAAACATCGCAACTACAAGATCGTAGATCAGACTCATGGCTACACCTTCCCTTTGGGTTCCTTGGTTACGAATTTCTCTTGCCGTCTAAAACAATAAAAGCCGACGTGGTCAAAGTCAAAGCCTCAAAGACGTTCGACCATATCGGCTTACTCTTCGACTAGCACCCCTCCAGGGCCGAGTTGCTCTTCATCTAGTCGTTCTACGACTTGAACCAACTCTAGTGGAGTCGCTTTCAAATTTAATCCTGCTCCGCAACACAAATTGCCGTGGCACCGAGAGGAGAAAGCAAAGTGAACCGTAGTCCTCTTGCCACCTGATACGTTCCTCGGTGTCATCTCGTCATTCATTGCGGGGACGGATTCGTCGGGGCTGCCATGGGTGGCTGCGGTGCCGCCGGTGGCGGTGGCGGTGGTGGTGCTGCCATGAATGGCTGCGGTGCTACCGTTTGTGGGAATTCACCGCGATACAGTTCCCAACCGCGATTCGTACTGGTAAACGAATACAGGCCCGACTGTAGCCCGTATCGTGCCTCATCCAAGTTCGCGCCCCGGCTGAACTGAACCACCCAGGCTCGATCTTCACGGAATTCTTGACTATAGCCGGGCTGAATCGTATACAAATTGCCGTCGAGCGTATAGCTGAGGGTCTCCTTGTTCGAGGCCGGATTTTCAATCTTGATCGGGCCACCGGAGAGGTTCTGTAAGATCGGGCGCTGAACAACATACGCGTTACCGTAGGGCTGCCATCGGCCGTCATCGCCGTACCACACCCACCGGTTGTCCGCTCCCCAGAACCACCAACGGTTGTTGTCCCAACGATAGCGTTCATTATCCCGGCTTTCCCACCCGCCACCTGAGAATTCCGGCCTGTTATGGGCATCGTATACCTGATGGGACATCGTTCCCTGGCCTCCGGGGCCACCCGGGTTCGAGCGTACCCCGAGATTGACTCCAGCACCGCCACCGCCAACATGGGGATTGCCATTCTGCCCGCCACCGCCCACGTGAACGGCATCCGAGTGCTTACCACCACCACCGCCACCATCGTGGCCGCCACCTCCGCCGCCTCCACCTTTATCGCCAGGCCCCTTGGCCATCGCTTGCATTGGACTGAAGGCGATCGTGGCAAGTAAGATCACAAATGACGTCATAAAAACTCTCATAAAAAACCCCTTTCACCTGCATGGCAGGTAGTTAAAGCCGACGCATGGTGTTTTCAAGACACCTTCGCGCAGACCGACACCGACGTAAAGAAAAAAACCGACGTGGCTGAACACCTTATGACCTCTCCAAGTCTTGGGCGAGGGGTTGCGTTATCGGGAACGCAACATTAGCGACTCGGAATGGTTCAAAACTCTTGTGACGCGTCGCGGAATGCCTTGTCCAAATCCTCCCAGGCCAACTGAGCTCCTTTTCGCAGATCCTTCCAGGCTTCAGCGCTGGAGTCACGGATTTCGACCAGCTTGGCACGGGCAACACCCCGCTTGGTTTCCAGTTCCTTCATCTTACCTTCCCATCTGGCTTTGGCCTCATCCTTCCGATCTCGCCACTCCTCGTGGAGCTTGGCGACCTCGGAGTCCAGTTCCTTGAGCCGAGTATCGAGCTTCTTCTGGAACTCCTCCTTGGTTTGTCGGGAGTACGCGGCAGCCGTATCAGCGGCATGGCCGGCATCGCGCCTTACGTCTTCGGACGTGACCTTCGTAGGCGCGGGATCAGCGGATCTTTGCTCGCACCCCATCACCGCAACAAACCCGGCCAACATCGCCACATAGAACCCTCGTACCATTATTGAAATCTCCTTTAACTAGAAAAGTAATACCTCTAATCGACCACGCCCGTAGGGCGTGGGTTTGGCCTGCCCCGCAAAGCGGGGCGGACTGCGTAGGTGAAGGCCCCGCTGGGGCCGATGTATCTCGTATCAAAAGGCCCGTTGGGCCTCTATACGTGG
>Ga0209697_10006539_pt1 | contig 14043 bp, 13 predicted proteins | sample AliMusrvi5mmetaG_FD_184115 | JGI IMG/M metagenome (GOLD analysis project Ga0209697, IMG submission 184115) | Freshwater lake bacterial and archeal communities from Alinen Mustajarvi, Finland, to study Microbial Dark Matter (Phase II) - Alinen... | ecosystem: Environmental > Aquatic > Freshwater...
CTACCACTTTGAGGATGCCGCCCTGATGACCTGCGGATACCGCTACCTCAACGCGGCGCTCGGCCACCTTTTTCTGCCCTGCTCCCGGCCCGACATCCAGGCCATTGCCGACGAAATTCTCGGATTTCGACACGAGCACGCCGGCCCGCTCTTTGTGGCCGAAGTCGATATCTGCTGCTTCTTCGATTGCCTCGACCACCAGGTTGTCACGCAGAGCATAGAACAGCTCCTTTCCGAAGCCCGGCGGCTGGACCCGGAGTTCGAACTCGATGCCAGAGTATGGAGGATTATGGCCGCGCTGTTTGCAAGCTACGCCTTTACCTCAGACGTCAGAAACCCCGGGGAGCAGGTGGAAAACTCGTGGCCCGAGGAAAACCTGCGCCAGATTCATGCAGATCCGGGTGCCGACCGCCTCGGTCTGCCCCAAGGGTCTGCCCTCTCGGTCTTTGCCGCTAATGCCGTGTTGCACCGCGCCGACCGCGCCGTGCAGGCTTACGCCCAGTCCTGCGGTTCGCCACTCCTTTACCGCAGATTTCTTGATGACATGATCGCCATCGGCCCGGATCGGAAATGCGTCACCGAGGCTTACGAAATCTACCGCCAATGCATCGGGGAATTGCGACTGCCAGAACACCCGCCGACCGCTCTCATGCCCTACGAAGGAAATGGCAAGCGCCTGTTCTGGGTGACTAAGACCAAGCCGCCATACCGCTGGGAAGCCGCCAGCTACCCGCGGGCGTCTTTCGTGGGTTTCCAATTCCACGCCGACGGGTCCGTTCGGGTGCGCCCCGACACCGTCAGGAAATTCAAGGCGCGGCTGTCGCGCCTGGCCAAGCAGTTCTTGGCGGCCGCCACGACACGAGGCCCCCAAACCTCCGCCAGAAAGCGTATTCTGCGGCCGGACCTCAGGCTCAGTCCGGCCTGGATCCTGCGCCTGCTGGAGGCCAAACTGACGGCATCCACGGCAGGAGTCATCCTGCGGTCTGGCTATTTGGGCATGGCCAGACACTCGTGGTCGGCGGTATTTTCCGGACCCGGCCGCAGGTATCCGGCCGCCCAGATACGAGACTTGGACCGGCACCGCGAACGGGCCCTGACGCGCTTCGCCCAGCAACTGGCGAAGGCTGCCGGACAATCTTCGGCAAGCCGGTGGCGCTGGCGGCGTTGGACCGGGCCGAAGCGTTACCTCACAAGCCTCTTCGCCCAATTCTTTCGCCCCGGCCGCAATCGGAGAAAATAGTTCAGAACCGGGAGGTCGTATAACCCGACCAGGAGGATTAGAAATTCCCCTTTCGGTCCGCCCGGCCAGCGGCGGCGCTAACATCGGATGATTTTGCCGTCTTGGAACCCGGATGAAAAAAGCCGTGCCTGAGAGGAAAAACACCCAACCGTGACAGGACGCATTCTTTTCGCGGCGACAGCATTTTCGTTCTGTCCCGCGCTGCCGGGCACCCGGTAAACTGACGGCATGACCACCGAACAAATCCACGGGCACGAAATCATCGAACTCGTCGCCAAATACCCTGAGGGCATCGCGACCGCAACACTCACAGATATCGTGGCGGGCGAATTCGGGACCGGTGCCCGGTTCTTCACCTGCTCGGCGAAGAACATGTCCCTGCCAGAACTCCTGACATTCCTCGGCGAGCGGGACAAGGTGCTGCTCCGCGACGGCCTTGTTTTCCCAGGCGGGTCGCCTGCCTGCGAACACCATTGATCAGAATGATGAACGCTCTCCTTGCATTTCTGCGGAGCCTGTTCCGAAAACCGCTGCCGGGGCAACGACTCTGGACCCGGTGGATGCCGTAGCCGACTCTCCGATGAGACGGTTTCTTGACGTGGAGGAGGCTGGGTTGCCGGTCAGTTCGTGCTCCTCGCGTGCCTGCTCGGGCTCTCGGTCCTGCATCCCAGCGCAGGCCCGGCGCTTTGGAGATTCGCCGGCGTGCTTGTTCTTGTCGTCGCGCTCGCCGTTGCAGTCGCCGGGGTAACGGCGCTCGGCCGAAACCTCACCCCGTTCCCGAAACCCGCAGACCATGCCGATCTGGTCCAGCGCGGGATTTACGCGAAGATCCGCCATCCCCTCTACGCCGCCGTGATCTTGGCCGGATTTGGTTGGGCGCTGACATGGCTGAGCTGGCCCGCGCTCCTGGCGGCAGTAACTCGGATCCCATTTTTCCACGCGAAATTCTGCCGGGAGGAAGGCTTCCTCCGCCAGAAGTTTCCGGGATATCGCGAATACGAGACCCGCACCCGCCGGTTTATCCCCTGGATCTATTGATGCCCGACCAGACTTGGAAGTTGGCGACTTCTGGTATAAACCCCCAGCATGAATACCACCATCTCCACCCCGCTCGCGATCTTTCTGGGCGCAGCCTTGATTGCGGCCGCCATTTACCTCAAACCCGCCTCGGGATACCAAGCTGTTTACGGTGATGGCTATGTTTACGTGGTCGATCTCCAGAAGAAAAACATCGCCAACATCATCCCGGGCAAGACCGTCCATCCGTAGAACGTCAGATACTGGGCAGCAGGGGTAACCCGATCAATCTTCCACCGGGAAAACAGCGTGCCAAACACGGCGGCGACATGTCGAAAGGATCAGCCGCAGGAAAATACCTGGCCCGGTTCCTGAGAAAAGCCTTGGGCGTTTGTTTAAGAAACCCGGATGACCTGGCCGGGTTTCAGCGACTGGATGGCCTGCAGAATCTCGGGAATGAGGGAGCAGAGATCTGCCTCGAGACAGGGCATCTCGATCAACTCGCGGCTGCCAGCTGCCGCTGTCGAGATCAAGAAAAGTAAAGGTGCCTGCGCCCGAATCCATTCCCGGCAGCGGAGATTTTTCCTGACCCGCCGCTGCCGAATGGACAATTTCGGACCGGCTTGCGTACTTATAGTCCTGGGCGGCTTTGCTAATGGCCAAGAAACCTCAGCCATCCCCTCCTGTGGAAGCGCGCGGCTACTCCTCCCAATAAATATTCGTTCTTTTCGCAAAAAAACCACGTTCGTCACAAAAATGGAGCGAAAAGGAAGGATCATGAATGCTGACTCCCAAACCGACTCCAAACAAACCCCCGAGATCCTCGCCAGCGAAGAAAACGGTGTAACTTCGACAACTTCGACAAATTCGCCAGGGGAGACTCCCTCTGGCGTCCAACCAACAGGGTTCTCCCAACCAGCATCCCCCGATTTTTCCGAGGCCGTCTTTCCAGAAGGCAGCTTAATCGAGCGGTTTGTCGAATTTGCCGGCAAGCAGATCGAAAGCGCACCGGTGTTTATCCTCGGAGCATTCTTGCCGTTGATCGCCCGCTGCATAGGCCGACAAGCCTGGTTCCCTTGGGGATCCGGGCGGATTTATCCAAATATTTACTGCATCCTCGCGGGCAAGCCCGGCGACCGGAAATCAAGCGCGATCACGCTTGCCCAGCAAGTCGTTTCCACGCCGTCTGCCGACGGAGACAAGTTGCTCGGCCCTTCGGCGTTCCTCGCCAGCAGCTTGTCGAGCGAGGCGCTCTTTGACGAATATGACGAAAAGACCGGAGGATGCCCGGACAAACTTCTCCACGAAGAAGAGGGGAATATCTTCCTGGGAAACATCGCCAAAAGCCAGTATGGAGAGCGTGTCGGCCATCGCCTGCTCACCCTTTACGACTGCAAAGCGCTGTCGGAGAACTTCAAACGTAACAAGCGCGAGCCGCAGGATCAGTCACCAGAGGGACGCCGATTTATCGCGGAAACATCGACGAGCATTTTGCTCGGGGCGACAAACGACGTGGCAAGTTTTCAAGGGGCGGCCATTCGCGCAGGGCTTCAGCGGAGGTTCCTCTATTACCTTGCGGAAGGGCACGGGGGTTTCATCCCGATGCCGCCTGACGCGAACATCGAGGAACTCCGGGCGATCGCCCAACGGTTGCACCACATTAAAACAAGCTGCGCCGGCACCTTCCGATTTTCTCCAGAAGCCCTGAAACTCTGGACGGAAATCCAAACTCGCAACCGCGTGAAGCTCCAAACTGCGCAGAACGAAGCCGCAGCAGGAAGGCTAAACGGCGAACCGATGCACATCTTAAAAATCGCAATGCTCTTCGCGGCCAGTCTGGAGCACAACGTCGAGCAAAAAGTCATCAGTCCAGAAACACTCGACTGCGCGGCGCGCCACGTCGGCGTATGTAATGCCGCGGCGGCGCAAGTCGACCATGTCGGACAGCGGGAGCATATAGCCCAAAGCGCAGAAATTCTTTTGTCGCGCATCTGCAGAGATTATCATCACCTAATCGACAGCAACGGGTGGATCAATGTCAGTCGTTCCGAACTGACAGCAAAATACGCGGCCCACCCGGGGCGACAGGGAACCATGACGCCGAACCAGATCTACTTGAGGCTGATCCCGATTATGGAGAGCGAGGGCAAAGCGAAACTGGTATCAAAGACAGGAAAGGCCGAAATCTGGGCATTTCGAGCTGAAGGTGCATAAGCCCGCGCACAGTGGAGGCGGCGAATTTGTCGAATTTGGAGAAAATGACCCTGTGGTATTCCTCCATTGGGATTTTCATTCTGGATTTTCTGTTCGGCTTTTCGTTCTGTTTTTCATCCATGTTATCACTGCGCCACGATTCCTGTATTTTCCGGTTGACCCGTGCGTGGAACATGGAGGATATGAGTTGGTTTGCCTTTGCGGGGGGCAAAGTTTTCTTGCCCGGAGCAGATCGGTTTCCAACGGGTGTCGGAGCGGCAGACATCGACTTCGGGCATATTCCGCTTTTGCCCGGGTCCCCAGAGCGTGACAGAGCGGAAAGAGCCCGACCTGTGATGTAGCTGTGTCGCGTTGTTTTCATCCGATGTCAGAGCGCCGCAGGGACGATTGCCGGGGGCGAAGAAAACCCCGTCCATGCTCTCAGCATCCTGCCACTGGGAATTATCAGGAGGGCGGAATTGAAAAGAAAGCCAGAGCGCTTCTCGTGCTCCGAGGTCGGAGCACATGCGGGCAGGTGAAGTAGCGCTCGAGGAAAACAAAAAAGCGAATCGCTTGCGGCGCTGAAAACTTCCGTCCGCCGCAGGTCGTAACACACGAAGAACTGTGATGGTCGTTCTCATGTTCCAAGTTGTTTTCATCCAATGTCAGCGAGCCACGAGGTCATCATAAAGCCTTTCTAAGAGTCATGAAAGTCACCGTTGATATTTTCAAACGGATACCAGAAATGAGCAAGTGATGAAGACTCAATACTCGAAACACAGCAGGTCCGGATCCGAAACGATCTCAGGGAAGAACAAACAGAGCAGCAGCCGCGGCAAACAAAAGGCTGGCGGCGGAAAAAGAGGCATCAGCGAGGAGGAACTAAAAAGATGGGTCTATGACCGCGACGTCAAAAACGCCGCGATACACCAGGCCGGCCAAATAGTCGCCGCCCTCCTCACAGGAACACCCATGGCTCCCGGCGGGCGCATTTTTTCAACAACGCCCACAGACTGGCGCACAAACAAATGCGTTGTCAGCCAGGGGATCGTGTGCGACGCGCAGGAACCGTTCTCATCCGCTATCACCGGCTTCGCCGGAGCGGTGGCGGAGGAACTCCGGGATGACGTCACGATAGACATCGACGAGATCGTCGATTACCTCAACCCGCCCGAGGATTACCTGTCAAACCGCGAATGGGCAATGGTGCAGCGCCTCAGCCCGTCCTTACACTACCGGGCGGCATGTGCGTGCGCCCGCCTCCTCCAGAAAAACTGGCACACCGTGTCAAACGTCGCGGCGCGGTTGGAACAGGAATTCTACGAAAATGCGGACGGCAATACGGGATTTCTTTATTTCGTTGCCGTGCCGGTTGCAGCGCCGGTTGCCGTGCCGGGTGGCCGCAAAGGTGCCGGGAAAAAAATGGCCAAGCCCACAAAGAGCGCAAAAGACCACTCCGCAGTTCCCTCACTATTCGACGGCTACGACACTTAGTCTCTGGCCGACAACGCGCAAAGGAGCCGATTGCCGGGGCCGACTGGCCCCGGCAAAAGCGTACAATGAAAACAACCGCGATTCCGCCCGATCTCTGCTTTCAACTCCCGCCACGCGATGGGCGCAGTGATTTGTCCAAGAAAATAACTGGCGTTAAAAACTCTGACGCTTGTTTTGCCGGACCGGCCAGTCAAACGACCGCTTTTTTTACCACAATAAATAGTCATGATGACGCGAACAGAAAAGGAAAAGAGGCGGTACATCTGCCTTCCGCATAGTCCTTCACCCCTGCAACCCCGTCGACTGCGCAACGTGCCGAAGGCACAGGTGGTCGAATGCATCCGGGCAGGTGAAGTAACGCTCGAGGAAAACAAAAAGGTTGGGGGGGTTTCATTACACTCATCATCCGCAACTGTCCGCAGATGCTGGTGCTCGATCGGCACCTCCAAAGATGCCGCGCGTGACTTTGCAGAAAACTTTCGTCCGCTGTGGGGAAAACCGAAAAAGAAAAACCGCGAACCGCAACGCGCCGGTGGCATCAGCACACGGCTTTCTTCGTGGCGACGGTAGCTCCCCTGATGATTACGGCAAAAATATCTTTGCCGAAAACAAGGAAACTTCCTGTGGAGGTTGCGACATTCAGCATTTCAAAAACACCTCGGCCGGCATCTGCCGCGGCTGAAAAGTCAGACATCGATCAATATTTCCTCTTGTCCGGACAGGGACAGGAAGTGATAAGCTACGGATGGCTAAGAAAATATTCCGCAGACGGAAAGATCAACTCTCCGACACTCTTAAAACCTTTGGTTCGCTCAAGGCTATCTGGCACTTGTTCGGCAATTCCATGCAGCACGCGATCGACGTGCTGCGTTCCGAGAAATGGCAGAACCAGGAAAACCAAAAGAACCTCCTTAAAAAGATTCCAAAGGCGCTTCACCGGCGCATCAGGTCCCTGATCACCCAGGTTGAAAAATATTCGGAAAGTTTAGACGCCGCTGGGAAGACGAGCTTGGTTTCGGCTGGGTTCGCACCGCTGCACACCCCATGCGAGTCGTTGACCGTTCTGGATCTAGAAAAGGGTCGGTTTGGCGCCGAGGCGGGAAAACTGGTGATCAACCTGGCCCACGTAGGCAAGGCTGGCCAACGAGAATGGAAGGAAATAGCCGAGTTGGAGTGGGAACAATTCTGCAAGGACGAAATGGAATATCGCGCTCATTTTGTTTACCCGTCGAACCGACGTCACATGGATCCCTCCAAAGGAGTTAAACTTGAACTTTGGAATCTGTATGCCCGGCTGACGCCGTGGGTGGCGCAGGTGGTGGGCGAAAAGCTCGAAGCTATGGGGGATGAGGGCAGGCACGCGTTGCAGGAACTGTTGACCAAGCTCGCCGGTGAACTCGGTGCCGAATTGGGAGTCGATGTGGTAGGGCTGGCGGTCCACCGCGAAAAGGACGGTGATCTCCACGTCCACTTCATCTTTTCCCTGACGCGGGAGAAGCCGGTCGAAAAGAACATCGCCAAGCGGGAGTTTGAGGCCTTGATTTCCGCCACCGCTCGCCAGCGGAGGGAGGCCGGGTACAAGACCGGATTTAAGAAGCTCCGGAAGCTGGTGCGCGATGAAATGGTGAATAAAGGGGCACACCAGATGAAATTCTACGAACGCCAGCGCGAAGATTTCATCCGTCCGATCAGGGTGCTGGGGCCATCCTTCACGGGAAAACTGGCATTGTGGGAAGCGTCGGGACGGAACCCGGAAATCGCCGCCATGGGCGATCGGCCCGAATGGCAATCCAACACCTTTCGCGGCCTCGTTGTTGCCGCCGTGCAGCGTGGGGAGGACTTGGGGGACACCCGCATTGATTTGTGGGTTACCCGTCGCTACCAGCAGATGATCGAGGCGCTGTTGACCACGGAAGAACAGGCACGCTGCGCCGAACTGGGCCGGCAGGCAGCGGAAAGATACCTGAAGACCGGATCCCAAACCCCAAGCGTCGAGAATTATATCGCGATGGAAGTGGCAAAGCTGGAGCAGAATCTGCCCGACCAGGTCAGGCAAGATCTGATGAAGACGGCTAAAGAATTGGACGAGCGCGAGAAAACTGTCTCGGTGCGCGAACGCGCCGCCGAGTCCGGACTGCCGGCCTGGTTGATCGAGATGCTGGATCGCCTCCCAAAACGTCTTCGCAAGAAAACGGAAAAGGATACGCTGGATGGGATCTTCCGCATCGTGGCATCGTTGAGCGATGCCCGGAAGGAATTGAGAAATGTGCTGGTGAGGATGACCACCATGAAGCTGGAAGAACTGCGCTCTGTCATACTGAAGGTGGCAAAGATGCTTGGCGTCGATAAGCCCAAGGAAAAGAAGGCCCCCGAAAAGCAAATGGAATAGACCCCCTCTGTGATTCGCATGATTACACTGCCCTACATGGTGCCGGGACAAAATCGGTCGGCACGGCGATATTCGCTCTGTAAGTTGAATAACAAGAAGAGCCTCTTCGCAAAAACGACAAAAACAGAGCCCTCCGGGCTGTTTATGATCGTTTATCGCAGAATAGGCTAACTCTTGCCCTCCGGGGGCACCTAGAAGCGGTGGGCGGGATGCTGCTGCATCTCCCGGCCGTCGCCGGTTCCCTCTAACTATCTAATAATAAGATACTAACATGACATTTCGAACTAAAGCCCATTTGTATGGCAATCGCAGAAGTAAGTGCCATTGAACAGGAATAGCCATTAATAAACAATATTTGACAATTTCAGACAATTGCAACCAAAACGAAGGAATAATGAATGGGAAACGATCCATCGCTTGGAAAGCCGGAAGGCTGTTGGCAGCCCATGCCTCAGAGATCTTACTCCTAAGCCAGGTCAGCAGTTTACAGGGCATCGCAGAATATTTCAGCCGAGAATTCGGCCAGCCCATTTCTCGGCGGCAGGTTGACTTTCTAATGAAGAAGATACGCCAAGGGAAAGCACGGATAACTGAGGAAGAGGTGATCGTGGCGGCCGCCAAGCATGGTGCTCCATCCAGCCTTGTGCGTCAGGCTCTGAGTTTGGTTCAGGCGCCTAAACCAGCTAAAAATACGCCAGTTTCAACCGATTCCCACCAGGCGCATGTTCTTCCGAAAGCCGTCGCCCCCCCCAGGAAACAACCAGACGAGTGCATTGCCGACACACGCATTCCAGCCAAGGGACCGGTGCCAGAAAATATCTGGTTAAGCTTTGCCAAAGAAACCGCGCTGCCAATTGATACGGTGAACGGTAACTACTTGCCGGAGGAGCATGCGCGGCTTCTTGGTCCCGATGGGTTCGAAAAACTGACCGACGACGACTTCCGACGTTTGGCGGGCTACCTAAATGTCTGCCGATTGCACCCGGATCGGGGGAGCGCGGCCAGCTATGATAATCTGGTTGAGCAGAAGGCGACGGAGATAAAGAAAAGCATAAAAAGAACAGCTAGAAACTTGAGATAACCACTTTTTTTCTATCCGTGAAATATATGCTTGATGCTCGGAAGCGAAGGAAAGATATCCTCATAATGAAGAGGGAACAACACCTAGCGACGGGCGCCGACTCCACTGCGGAAATGGGCGCGTGCAACAAAGAAAACAAACAAGGCAGTGCGGTCGGCGGCCGTCTCCTGTCATACGTCCTGCTCATGCTCGGGACGGGTGGCAGCGGGAAAACTTTCCTGGCTCGGCTGCTCGCTGAATATCTGCTCGGAAAAATGGCGGGCAGGTTGCGGCTGATAGACGCTGACGAACCTTCGAAAGCCGATCTGGCCCGACTCTTCGATGTGGCACAAGTTTTGCGACTGGTCGACAGAACCGACATCACGAAGCTCTTCGAGGTGATCAGGGGGGCGGGTGCCGGAATCACGTTGCTTGACGTGAAAGCTGACCGCCAAACAGAGTTCAGGTCCACTGCGACGCTGTCTCCGCAATCGGTTCGGCTCTTGAAAAGAGAAGGGGTTCAAGTCATTGCATTTTTGCCACTCATTGCCGCCAAGGCGGGGTCGATGTCCGTGGTGGCGGACTGGCACCAACTTCTTGGGCCGGACGCGCAGTATGTGCTGGTCGCCAACGAGGTTTCTGGAAAAATTGATTTCGACCGCCTGCCGGAGCATCTGGACAGGTTCGTCCGCGAAGTTCATCCCTCCATTTTTCATTTGCCGAAGCTTGAAGAGGAGATCGCAGGGGAACTCGACCGTCGCAATGTCCGGGTGCTCCACCTCTTGCGGGCGGCTGGGTATGACGGTCCCGGGGCACTTCCTGTGATCGAGGGCGAGGACCTCGTGGATGACTACGGCCCGAGCCTCTCGTCGCCCTTCAACCTTCCTGTTGTCGAGGATTACTGGATGCTGTTTCACGTCGAGGCGGAAAAGGTTTTGGCACCCCTACTTGGGTTAATGTCATGAAACCTAGCGAACTAGAGAGCTTGATCGCAGATGTGGCCGCCGTGCTGCCCAAGAAGCACCAGCACAAGTTCATCGCGGCAGCTCAAAACATACTGGCATCAAATCTTGGAGCCTCAAAGGATCTGGCCATTCTCTTGACTTGCCTTATATGGGCCGCAATGAAGGCCCCTGGAACGCCTGCTGCCGAGGCCATCTCGGCAGCAGTGGCTTCTGCGGTTAGAAGGGCACTGGAGAATCTGAAGATACCGGCACAAAATACAAGACCTGAAAGTGGTTCCTCCCTCGTTCAACGCCTCGATATCACACCCGTAAACGCAAAGAACGACCCGCTCTACCACTACATAGCGGGACGTGTGAAATTGGCACTCAGCACTGAAATCGGAAATGCTTTTCTCCAGTTCAAAACCGACGAGAGGCGCTTGCGTCGGCGACAATCGGTATCTTTGATGGCCGTTACCCTCTCCGCGCTCCTGCTCGGAGCATTAGTCATCTGGGGGGGCTACACGTCGGCATCAAACGTCGGCTACGCCCGCGCACATGCCGAGGCTGTGGCTGAAATGCCCCCACCAACATCCGCACCACCAACATCCGCACCACCAACATCCGCACCACCGACTCCGTCTCAAACGACGGAAGTGGATCGCACATCGTTCCGTCCGGATCCGGGCGATGGGTGCCGCCACAAAGATAATTACGGCCTCGATACGATGCGGGCGGTAACCAAGGAAGCCAGCCATAGACTGATTTGGGTCACTAGCAGTCCTGACAACAGAACAGTTCTATCGCATTTAGCGGGTGCCAAGAAAGACCGCTCGGTTAAGGTATTGATTGTGACAGGCGCGGAAACAACTGAGAAAGCCGTTGCAAGCGCCGAAGAGTTTGGCTTTAAAGTGGCTCGGTTGAAAGTGCAGCTATGCGACCCTTACTCTCTTCTCATCAGTGATTCATCAAATATCGTTGATTTGTCCAGAAATCCTTGGTTTTGGAAAAGTGAAGAACCTCATGTCGTCGAAGAAACAGTCAACTGGATCAAGGGGCTTTTGGCGGAGTAAACCCTATCATCGACAAAGTTGATTTTGTCCGCATGCATGGGCCGGGACCAGACTCTCTAGTCATGGCTCTGATCCTTCTGCTGCATTCAGATGGTTCCCATTGCCGTTAAACTTCATGATTCTGTGGGATTCTTTTCACAGAGGGCAGTTGCATTGCATGGAAAGGCCGCAAGAAATGCGCCCGAACATTATTTTCAGCCGCTGGCAGAAGCTCTCTTTCGAGAGCTTCGCCTTTGCGGGTGAAGAAAACAACTAGTGTTATTGAAGGCGGTTAGGTTCGGATATGAATCTGAAATGTAACTGTCTGATTAACGGGGATCGGAGGGCAAGTGCCATATCTGTGAACCAACTGGCTCGGCGGTTGCCGCATCCAGAAAACCAACAACAAAAAGAAAAGGAAAGTCAGTATGACAACACCAATCGAATTCGCTCCAGAAACGGACGCGACTAACATCAACGAAACAGCGACGCCGTGGGCCATGCCCAAGGCCAGCAATTACGAGGACATGGTTCTTAAACCCGAATTCGCGGCGCGGCGCCTGCGATTCCAGAATGGTCAGACCTGGATGCGGATCGTCCCGGCCCTCAAGGCAAGCATACATGGATGGATGATGCCAATCCACTCGCTCAACTACGAGGGCGGGAGGTTCGCGCACCCGAAGACCCACCGGCGGAACGCCAAAAGCGTGTTTGACCACGCTTACGGCTGGACGAAACAGAATCATCCCGAAGGGCTCTATTCTAAAACCAACAAGGCCGGCATCCGACTCCTTTCGGACCCGATGAGCCTGTTCTGGGCCATCGTCGTGGCGGAGGGAGAAAAACCGCTCACGCGGCTCTTCCTCGGGAGCGGTTATGACGGGTCGCGCGGCGGCGTGCCGGGGCTGGGTTACCAAATCTGGAAAATGTCACGCGAACACGACGAGAACGGTAACCTCGTCACCGATGCCGCCCACCCGAAAAGCGGGGTTTTGGTTTGCGTGGAGAAAACCAAGTCCCAATCCGCAAAATACCCAAACTACAAATTGCGCTTGGGGCGCCAACCTGCTCCGGTAGATGACCTCCTGGCGAAGATGGCTCCAGAGGAGATCGCCGTGCTGTGCCCGCTCGAAAACGTGGTGCGGGAGCTCACGGGCGAAGAGGAGTGGCAATGCCTGGCGAAGGTCATCGCACCGGAAACGGTTGCGCTGATCCGGGCCAGCCTTGAGAGCGCGGTATAACCATAGCCACCGTAGCCGGGAGCGAAGAAAATCCTTCGCTCCCGGTTTCCACTCTTCATGGATACACCCCCTAATAAATACGCGCCGGATCATGTTCCTTCCTCCAATGGCTCAGTAATCATCCTCGGCCACCAGCGCGCGGCTTACGACAGGTTGCTTGCCGTGGCTGGCGCAAGCTTCTTCGCCCAACGGCAGACGTTGCCGGTCCGCCCGCGGAGCAACACGCTCGTGGTCGGTCCAAGCGGCTCGGGCAAAACATTCCTTGCCGGGGCGGTGGCGAAACACCTCGGCGCGCCTTTCCTTTCGCTTACCGTCGGCGAATGGGTCATTATCGGTTCCAGCCAGCGCGGGGCCAAAACTACATGGCCGCTCATCGTGAAGTTTCTGCAACAAAACAGTAAAAGCGATGGCGTGGTTTTGTTTCTCGACGAGGTGGATAAGCTTTGCGGCCACACGAGCTGGGAGACATTTCAGCGTGCCGAAATTTATAAGCTCTTGGATTGGGGCATCCCGCAAGGCCTCTGCGACGGCGATGGAGATGCAATTTGCAAAACCCATATCGATGCGGCTCGGGACGTGCTCGCAAACAAAACCTACATCATTGCCGCCGGCGCGTTTCAAGGGATTTGGGAGGGGAGATCGAAAACGTCGATCGGCTTTTCGGACCAAACATCTCCTTGTCTCCCCGTCTCGCTCGGAGACTTGAGCGCGACGCTCCCTCGGGAACTCACCAACAGGTTCCGGGCTGAAGTAATCGTGCTGCCGAAGCTTTCGAGGGAGGACTACTGGCGGATGATCAGCCAGACCGGCGCCCAAGTGCCGGCTTACCTGCGAGACACATTTTTGCGCTTGGCCAATGAACGAATAGAGTCGGCGGTCGAGTGCCAGCAGGGGTGCCGATTTTTGGAGGAGATCATCTTGGATTCGATCATCCACGAGCGCGAATCCCTCAAGAACTGGAACGGACCGGAGGGATTTCCTATCTTTAAGGACCAGCCGGACCAGACTCCGGCGGACGGACCGGGGTTATGAGGCCAAGTGGTGTAGATGTTTCCGTAGCCGTTTTCGGTGGGAGGCGAGTCATTGCCCTCGCCTCCCCCCGCGCCCCCCTCCCACGGCTAGGGGAGAACATTCTAATTGCTCCGTGTGGTGGAAAAGGCTCTGTTTTTCTTTTCGGGGTAAGGTTGTTTTTTGGGGGGCAATGCTCATGTGTCTTTTGATATGCGGAAGGGCATTCAATGGCCCGGCACGCTTGCGCCATCGTAAGGAGGTGGAAGGCGGATCTGTGCGCCAGTGGAAAATATGGAGAACATTTTTGGCGCGCGCTTCGTTTTTTTCCTTATTGGAGATTGAGCAGTATTTTACCATGAAAACAACGGGCATCCCCATCTGGAAGCAATCAAGGCCCTCAAA
>Ga0209697_10006542_pt1 | contig 14039 bp, 15 predicted proteins | sample AliMusrvi5mmetaG_FD_184115 | JGI IMG/M metagenome (GOLD analysis project Ga0209697, IMG submission 184115) | Freshwater lake bacterial and archeal communities from Alinen Mustajarvi, Finland, to study Microbial Dark Matter (Phase II) - Alinen... | ecosystem: Environmental > Aquatic > Freshwater...
AGTACCGACACGTCAATTTCTGCTACCGCTTTCACGCGGTCGAGTGATTCCTTGTCTGTTCCGCGCCGGTCAATCGCCGTGGCCATCGCCGTCGAAACCAAGCGTTGCCGGCGCAGCACCCAGCAGCGCTCCAAAATAATTGCCACTCCCGCTACCGAGCACACCAGCAACGGGTACATCACAAAACCGCCATGTTGAAACCAATCCGGCATTGTCATTCTCCTTAATAATAAAACGTAAAAATAATCTCCCGCGCATCGCTCCCAATCAATTGCCTCTGCGCGTCTGAATAAGGTGCGAACGGAGCGGATTCTACAATCGCTTTTTCGCAATACAACCCCAAATCCATCCCAGCACTGTTCTCCTTCATCACCATGTTGGCCACCGAACCGTCTGCCTGTAGATCAAACTGTAATACGACTGTGCCGGCGTGGACGTCCATTCGCTTCTCATTCAGTAATGCGTACCACCGGCTCTGCACCGCAAAAATCAGTGCCCTGTCATATTCACCGAACGGACTACTGGCGACATTAAACGCCGCGACACCGATGCGGGATACGCCCATTGCTGTCGCGTGTGATTTTGCCGTCGCAATTTCCCGGCTCGAACCCGACCGAGCCGGCCTGACCGGTGCCGGCGAGTGACTGACCATCCGGGGTGACTCGACTGGCTGCTTCAGCATTGCCACTTTCTTTTCTTCGACAACTTTCAGACCGGTCTCTGCCAATTCCTTGACCGGTTCCACCTGTTTTGGTGCGACTGGCTGAGGCGCGGCCGGTGGTGTGGGTGGCTGGGGAAGCGGCATGGTTGCCGCACCCGGCGGTTCAGTGTGAACGTTTTCCGTGCTCGCCATCCGGGTTTCATTGCCATTCAAATACGGCGTATCACCGGTCTTGCCGGAAGGATTTTCAGGATTGGCGGCCACGGTTGAATTGGCGGAATAAAATCGCGCGTTCTTCGGTTCTTCGCCAGTCACCTGACTCGCGTCTGTCTCAATGAATTGCTTCTGGCGAACCTCACCGCGTTGCGGTGCCGGCTCTTGCACAAACGTGATCGTCGGCGCCACCGGTAACGGCTGCGGTCGTGCCGGCGTGCCCACCAAGACCTTGGCCAACGGCCTGAAAAATGGCAGACGCTCGATCACCGTCCTGTTCTGCCACGCCATGAACACCAAGACATGCAGAACCAACGATGCCAGCATCGCCACTTCCGAGGTTAGATACGACTGGGATTTCACTCCTGCCAGCATACCAAAACTTTTCCCGCGCAGCAAAAAAGTTGCGACAAAAACAGCTTAAAACCACGTAACTATCGATATGTAAGTCTCTTCTGAACAATCCGGAGGCATAAAACAGGGGGTCGAACACATAAAAAATATGTCTGACCCTCAAAATTAAAGGGTCGATCCCTTAAAACAAAGGAGCAATCCTCAAAAACAGAGGGTTCACCCTCAAAAAGAGAGGATCGACCATTTAAAAAAGGGGGTAGACCCCCTAAATTAAAGGGTCGATCCCGTGAAAAAAGTGGTTCACCCTTTGAAACAGAGGGTCGACTCTTTCCCGGAAAGAAACCTCGCCATGGCCTTCCGCTCCAACTTCCCACAACCCGTCCAAGCCACCGACGCCAATGTGATGCGCGCCGCCGGTTACTCTTCGAACTTGAGTTGGTGCGTGTCGCGTTCGCGGCCGGTGCGCTGGGTGAGCAGCCGATAAAGGTCGGGTCGGCGCGCGGCGATCCATTCGCGGCCAGTCGCCTGTTTCAACAAGCTCATGTCAAGGTCGGCGACAACCATCGTGTCGGCGGCTTTCCAGGTTTCGGCCAGGATCCGTCCATACGGGTCGAGAATCATGGAGTTGCCGGTGCGGATTTCGTCGTCATCCACGCCGACGCCGTTAGCGAACAGCAGGAACACGCCGTTGTCGTGCGCGCGGCTTGGCAGCCAGCGCATCAGCCAGCCGCGGCCTTTCTCGCCGGTAAACTCGCGTTCGATGGCTTGCGGATTTTTCTTCCGGTTGTCCCAGACTTTGCGCTGGATCAAGCCCATCAAATGCGGGTTCTTGGTCCGGCAACCGCCGGTCTGGTGCGGTGCGAGAATGATGTCAGCACCGAGCAACGCGGTCATGCGACCGTTTTCGTTGACGTTGTTGTCGTAGCAAATCAGGACGCCGACGCGGAAGCCGCCGGGGATATCAAACACGGTGTAGCCATTGCCGGGGTGAACCAGCGGATGCTCAAACGCCTGGATTTTGCGATGGCAATACGCTTTCCCGGTCGGCAACGCCACGAGGTAGCTGTTGTAAAAAGCATTTTTCTTACCGGCTTCGACGAGGCCGGCGCCGATGGTGATGTTGTATTTTTTCGCCAGCGCGAGGAGTCGCCGGCAACTTGGGCCGGTTAAGCCCGGCTCGGCCAGCTCAGCGAGTTGTTTCGGCGTCAGGTTGCGGATGAACCAGTAGCCGGTCAGGCAACATTCTGGGAATGCAATCAGCTTGACGCCTTGCCGGGCGGCCTTGGCAACGAACACTTCGAGTTTGGCAAAGTTGGCGGCCTTGTCGCCGGCAATGCTTTCCATTTGAACGGCTGCAACGCGGAGTTGTTTTTTTGTTTTCATAAATTAGATTGTCCATGGACCAAAAACCGGTGCCGCCAAGTCTTCGGCATCAGTTAAATTGCAAAACGCCGTCAGCCCGTAGCCATACCGGATGGTGCTGCTGGCAGGAATCGGTTTGATGCACGTTACCCGCACCGTGTTCGGCGACGTGACGAGCGCCGCGCACACCATGTTGCGGGTCGCGCCCGGCCAGTGAACGACAAAGCCGGCGACGCGATCTTCTGGTAAGAGCCGACCGTTGACTGAGTTGTACCGGACGTGAAGTACTTTCGGATCGTTTGAATCGCGTTCCACGGCAACCGGGCGCGGGCCGATTTCGATGCTCGTGTCGTGGTACAGTTGCCGGCGCACGACTTTGGCGAATCGCCGGCCAAACCGTTTCAGCGCGGCGGTCGAATAATGTCCCCAATCGCAATGCGCCAGATCAATGCCGGCGACCATGCCGCCCGGCGCGAGGGCTGGTTCGAGTTGGCGCTGCATTTCTTGGATGAGATTCCAGTCCGGCAATTCTTCCTCGGTCTGTAACGGAAAGATCGCGATCTGGCCGTAAAAAAATGGCAAGTCCGGTTGGTTCAAGTCCCGGCGAAATGCGGCGACCATTTTATTCATCCGTTCGACATAAAGTTTCGCCTTGCCGTCAAAAGTGTCAGAAGCGCCTTGATCCCAGAGAATGCCTTTGATTGGCCGGCCGACTTTGCGGATGCGCCGGAGCGTGGCTTGGTAAAGCGCCATGTACGGATGGCCGTTGTAATCGGGAGTCCATTCTTCCATCCGCGTATCGCCTTTTGCGCAGATCATCAACCCAACCGGCTTGCCGGTGTACTGTGCCATAGCTTTTCCAAACGGCAATCCCAGTCCCGTCCCGGCACTCCGCCAAGTGGCGGCTTGTTGTTTCCGGTAATTCGGATCGGCGAAATGTTTATCGCGTTCGCCACGCATAATCGCAAACGCTTCGTCTACGGCTTCATACCGGTCAGCAACGAACGATTCTTCCGCGATCTTCCATTCGTCCCGCAAAGTATACAGCCAGACGCGGTCGGATGGTGTTTCTGGTGCTTCGCCAAAACCGGAACCGGCCATATTCGACTGGCCAGCGAGCACCCACACATCCGCATCGTCTGTTAATTGTCCACTCATGTGAAAATTTCTAACACGCGGCGTCGGCGTCGGCAATCGGAAAGCAACTCGTCCAGAATTGTAACAATCGAGTGAACCTTGCGTTCGACCCACACCGTAGTGTATTTCCAGTGCCAATGGATTGGCGAAACGTACACACCGTTTGAAACGTGCCGGTAAGGAATGGATCTGACATGACCGAACCACTGCAACCTCGGTCTTACCTGATCGAAGAATATACCCACACGGTTTGCCCAGCCTGTTTTGCAGAGCGGCAACGCCGATCGGATGAGCCAGGCCTCATGAAGGACGGAATGCTCGTGTCGCGCGATGGCGCAGTGTTTCTCCGGCGCGCCTGCGAGCAGCATGGCGAGACGGAGTCGTTGTACGAGGAAGATGCCGAAATTTGGCGCGCGCGGCGCGGTTGGAGCACGCCGACGCTGTCGGTGACCGCGGATTGTGCCGGTAATTTTGGCACGTTCCCGGCAGGTTATCACGATGGCTTGCCGGTTTCACACGGACAACATTCCTGCATCTTGTTATTGAATCTTACCGGCCGGTGCGATGCCGGTTGCGCGTCGTGCTATGCGTCGGCAACTGGCGCAATCGACGAGAAACCTCCGACTCACGAGGAAATCCTCAACACCGTCCGCACCATCATCGCGCGCGAAGGTGGCAAGCTTGGCGTGCTGATGTTGTCCGGCGGTGAGCCGACATTGCGGGAGGATTTCACGGAGATTCTGAAAAGCCTTGTTGATCTGCCAATCACGCGGATACTCGTCAACACGAACGGCAAACGCATCGTCGCGGACGACGCGTTGCTGGAGTTGCTGCACACGCACCGCAAACGGCTCGACGTCTATCTGCACTTTGACACGCTACGGCCGGAAGCAAGCCGAGTGCTGCACGGCACGGACGTGACCGGCGAAAAGCTCCGGGCGCTGGCGCGGCTCAATGATGCCAATGTGTTCACGACGCTCGTCGCAAACCTGCACCGGGGCATCAATGAAAACGAAGCTGGTGACATTATCCGTCTATCACTTGAAACGGCGCGTTGCACCGGTGTCGCGCTCCAGCCGCAATTCGCGTCAGGCCGGTTCGCGGCGGTCAATCCACTCGCGCGCACCACGCCGACGGGCGTGTTGCGCCGGTTGTCGGCGCAGACCAGCGGGCTGCTGGACTGGGCGGATTTCATTCCGCTCCCCTGTTCGCACCGGGATTGTTGCGACATCACGTATCTGATTAAAACGAAAACCGCCGGCTGGAAATCATTGCCAAAACTTGTGGGGCGCGACGAACTGGCACGCTGGATTCATGTCGTCGGCAACACCGTCACATTCGACAACGTGACGCCGTCGGTTGCGGAGATGTTGCGCGGCGGCGTGCTGCAACGGATTTTTTCCAACGAGCCAAAAGTTGGTGCGCTGTCGCTGATGCGCGACATTGCCAGGCTGTGCGGTTGCGTGCCGGGACTGACGGAGCTGGTGATGGGATTGTCGTCTTTGGTCGCAGCGGCGGAGCCGGACGCGATGGACAAGCTGGCCGAACGCACCCGGCGCATCACGGTGAAAATGTTCATGGACGCGCACCGGCTTCACGATGCGCGAATCCGGCAATGCTGCGTGCATGTCGGAACTTTTGAGGAAAACCCGCGCCGGTTTCCGTTTTGTTACCGCTGGCTGTTTGCTGACGCAGCGGATCGGCCGGGAGCCAGCCAATGATGACGACCGGCTCGTTTTTTACGCTGCTCGGTTATCTGACTGGCGGGCTTGTGTTTTATTTCGCCGCACGACGAAAACGGATTGCCACGGAAGGCGTCGGCTATGTCGCGTTGGCCGGGGTTTGCGGCGGCGTGCTCGGCGCGCGGCTCACGCAATGGGCGCTGCTACACTGGCCGGACTTCGCCGCCAATCCGCTGGTGGTGTTCGATCCGCGCGCCGGCGGCCGCGCGTTGCTTGGCGGTATTGCCGGCGGCTGGCTGGCTGTGGAACTGGTGAAATGGCGGCTCGGTCTGCGCCGTTCGACCGGCGATTTGTTTGCGCTAGCACTACCGGCAGGTGAAGCGGTGGGACGCATCGGCTGTTTTCTGAACGGTTGCTGTCACGGTATGCCGACCAACGTTCCGTGGGCTATTTACCAACACGACACGTGGCGGCATCCAACGCAAATTTATTCCGCAGTGTTTGCGGCGGCGCTGTTCGCCGTGCTGCTGGCACTCCGCAAACGACTAACGAAGGAAGGCGTGCTGTTCAAGGCGTATCTCGGTTGGTACGGCGCGGGCCGGTTTGTCATCGAATTTTACCGGGCTGACCGTGTTCCGACCGGTCCGCTTTCGCTTGTGCAATGGTGTTGTCTCAGTATGATGGCATACGCTTGGTTGTTGCCACTTGTGTGGAAGGCGAAGATTTTGAAAGAGAGAAAATGCCGATGAAAATGTGTCACAAATGTCGCAAAGCAGTGCCTGACAATGAGGCTTTTTGTCCGAGCTGTGGACAATATGTTCAATCCCGTTCTGGTTTAGGGTTAGCTGCACGAATTTTTTCTGCCGTACTGATTACGCTCGCTTCCATTGTTCTGGGCGCGTTCGGAGCCTGCGTTACCTCAGTTGTCGATGGCTCCGGGACGACGAGACTGAGCATCGTGATTGTCGTCGTGATTGTTGTGTGGGGATTGAGCATGTGGGCACTTTTCAGAAAGAAGAAATAACCATGACCACGTCTGATTCCACACCGAGCAAAGCCGAAACATTCGACAAGCTCGCTTACACTTTCTGCAAGGCGGCACTGGTGATAGTCATTGCGCGCCGGTATGCATTACCGGTGGCTTCAGGGTTGGCCGCCGTGTTTTATTTGCTGACTGCGTATTGCCAGAAAAAGGAGACGCACTGTTTTCTCAAGAAACCGATTCTAATCGCCGGTATCTGGGCAGTGACTTGTGGCGTGTCGCTGTATCTCATGTTCCGCAATTCGCCACATCCGTAAACCAAATCCACAATGAATCTTGGGATCACACTCCTCGGCCTCCTGAATGCTTTGGGAGTCAAGCTTGGCGTGTTGTATTTTACGGCGCGGCTCACATGGCTGTTGTGCCGGCGGGCGTTTGGCGCGGAACCCGACGGCAGCCGGTTTCGTGTGCTCGCCAGCAGGCTAATTTTCTTCGCATTGTCTGAAATTGCCTGTTCGGTCGAAGAATATTTCCTGCGAGCGCCGTCATCACTGTTTGCTGCACTGCATTCCATCGCGCACGGCATTTCAATGCCGCTGGTTGCGGTCGGCGTGTTTGAAATTCTCGATTGGAAATATTTTCATTTCCGCGACCAAGCCGCGCCGTGCCTTGGTACGGACGACTGTGGCGTTTGCTCCCAGCGCGCCGAGAGCCGGTGCCGGTACCGAAACACTCTGTTGCTGGCGACGGTGTTTTGTTTCTTCATTACCGTCCCGGCATTCCTTGCGCCCGTGACGTGTGTGGACGCGAACCCGGTTGATTATGTTTTGCCGTTTCCGTCGTTGAACCGCGCGTTTGATGTACTGATGCACCGGCCACCCGAGGCCGCGTTGCCGGCGACCGCGCAGTTTTATATTCCGGCAACATCGCTTTGGATTGAGTTCCGCTTGCTGCCGCTGGTGGCGATGATGATTGCCGCGCTCAGTTGCATCGGATTCTGCCGGAATCGCGAAGAATTTGGCATGCGGACGCTGCTCGTGTCGGCAGGAATTATGTTTTTCGTCTACTCCGATATCCTCGTCTATGATCTCAAGCGCGACGCTTATCTCGGCGGCCTGCTGCACGAATGTGAGGAATTGCTCATGCTGATGCTGCTCGCTTCGTTCCTGAAACGCAGTGAAGTCGTCCGCAAGGCTCCGCCGGCAAGCCCATCACATTGCTAGCCGCCGACAAATTGCGACTGACACGGGATTAACCGTTGCAATCTGGATGCGGCTTGACGACAATCAGGAAGAGGACAACTGCTATTAAGACAACTTCACTACTGTTAGCCGGCGTCCGCATTACAGTCATGCTCGCGGTTATGTGCGCTTGGCCAAGTTGCGGCCAATCAACGAACAAATCCAGCCCGTTGGCAGTGACGGAGCTGAGGAAAATTCTAACTGTTGATCTTGGTGACGGCATGGTGATGCAGTTTGTGCCAATCCGACCCGGCATGTTCCTGATGGGATCAGTGAATGGCTTTTCCAATGAAGGACCGGTACACAGGGTGATGATTAATGATTCGTTTTACCTCGGCAAGTACAAGGTTACGCAGGAACAATGGGAAAAAATCATGGGCAACAACCCAAGTAACTTCAAGGGTGCTAAGAATCCAGTCGATTCAGTCAGTTGGGATGACTGCCAGAATTTTTTGGCGAAGTTGCAAGAGAAACTGCCGGGCCAAATGTTCCAGCTGCCGACGGAAGCCGAGTGGGAATACGCGTGCCGGGCCGGCAGCACGAACGACTATTGCTACGGAGACAGGGCGGGCAGCCTGCGTGAGTACGCTTGGTATGGCAGCAACGCCAACTGCACGACGCATCCGGTCGGCGAAAAGAAACCGAATGCGTGGGGTTTATACGACATGCACGGCAACGTCTTGGAATGGTGCCAGGATGTCTATCACCAGACCTACGAAGGCGCGCCAACGGACGGCAGTGCATGGACGCAAGTCGATGCAGCGAGTCGTGTGTTGCGGGGCGGGTCGTGGTCGTATGATGCGCCCAGTCTCCGTTCAGCAGCCCGCGGCAAGGGCGCAGTCGATGTCCGGGACAGCTACTGCGGGTTCAGGGTGAGATTGTCGTGGCGAGTTGGTGGTGAGTTGAAATTGCAATTATAGCGCAATCCCATTCAGTTGTTCCAGCGCGGCGCTCAACCGTTCGACCGGCAAGCCCATCACATTTCTGAAGCTGCCCTCGACACGTTCCAAAATCAACTCACCAAATTCCTGCGCGCCGTACGCGCCGGCTTTGTCGAGTGGATTGACTTTCGTGAAGTAGTCCCGGATTTGCTCCGTGTTTAACGCACGCATACAGACACCGGTACGTTCGGCAAAGGTAATTTCGCGTTGCCGGTCGATGATGCACACGCCGGTAAAGACATCGTGCCGGCGCCCGGCAAGCTGACCGATCATAACTTCTGCCGCCGGTAAGTCACGTGGCTTGCCGAATACTACGTCGTCGAGCACGACAATCGTGTCCGCGCCGATGACAACCGCGTCACGATGATGGCCGGCGACGGCGCGGGCTTTGCGTTGCGCGTTGTGCATCGCGAGCACGTCGGGCGCGAGACCGCCAGTAAGTTCATCGACGCCGGTCGGCAGCACCACGCGAAAATGCAACCCCATTTCGCGGAGCAACAGCTCCCGGCGCGGCGATGCGCTGGCGAGAATGATTTCAGGTTTGTGCAATGCCGACATGGCCAGTATCTTTCGCAAAAGCATGGACAAAGTCGAGCATCTCTATTTGCACGTCCCATTCTGCGCGGCGAAGTGCCGGTATTGCGCGTTTTACTCCGAACCCGGTCACACGGAAAAGATGGGCGCGTTTGTGGAGGCGATAACAACGGAATTACAGCCGTGGGTCAACCGGCTGGCGCCGAAAACTATTTTCATCGGTGGTGGCACACCAAGCGTGTTGCCGGCGAATTTGCTCCGGCAACTCTTTGCCGGCTTGCCGCGAAATTCTGCGTTTACCGAATGGACAGTGGAGTGCAACCCGGCCACGGTGACGCCGGAAAAGTTGGCGGTGCTCCGGGAAGCTGGCGTGAACCGGATTTCGCTCGGCGTGCAGGCGTTCGACGATACGCTGCTGCAAACGCTGGGCCGGATTCATACCGCGGCCGCGGCGGTGGCGACTTACCGGGAATTGCGCGCGGCCGGTTTTGAAAATCTCAATCTCGATTTGATGTTCGGCTTGCCGGGGCAGACGTTGGAGCAATGGTGTGAGACGTTGCAATGCGCCATCGAATTGCAGCCGGAACATCTTTCAACGTATTGCCTGAGCTTCGAGGAGGACACGGAATTTTGGAAACTCTTTCAAGCCGGCCATCTGCGATCCGATGCCGACCGGGAACGGGCGATGTACGAATTCGCCATCGACACGCTTACGGCGGCCGGTTACCGGCAATACGAGATCAGCAACTTTGCCAAGCCCGGCCGGGAATGCCGGCACAATATTGCCGGTTGGGAAGGCCGGGATTACCTTGGCACCGGCCCCAGCGCCTGCTCGACGGTGAACAACCGGCGCTGGCAAAATATTTCCGATATTGCTAGGTATGTTGCCGGCAATGTTGCACCCGAATTTGAAGAGCAGATTACGCCGGCATTGCGTTCTGCTGAACGTGCGGCGTTTGGGATGCGAATGACTGACGGTGTTCCAGCCGAGCTCGTGTGTGGCCGGTTCGATCGGCAAGTTGCCAAACTAATCAGTACAGGTTTGGCTTGTTGGCACGATGGACGATTATGTCCGACTAGGCGCGGGATTCTGTTCGCCGACGAGGTGGCAACAGAGTTTGTCTAAATTATTTGCGTGAATTTGCGGCGCATTCGGGAGTACCTTAACAGCGTTATGGGCAAGCAACCGACAGACATTGTTAAAAAATTGGTCGAATCGTTCCACCAGCACGGCGGAATTAACCACATTGATCAAGCAAATCTCCCGTCGCGTGAGGCGGTCGTGGAGATTACGCGCAATTTGTTGCGGCTGGTGTTTCCGGGCTTTTACGACGACGAGATTCATTCCAATCAGGTGGCGGATTTCACCACGGAATTAGTGGAAACCATCCGACGGAGTTTACTCCGCGAATTACACAAGAGTCTCGTCTACCGGCCCGTCGACAAAAGCGATTTGGCCGGGACAGCCGAGCGCATCACGCACGAATTTCTTGCGGAGCTACCGGCGGTGCGGGCAACGTTGCAAACCGATGTGACCGCCGCCTACGAAGGTGACCCGGCCGCGATCAGCAACGAGGAAATCATCCTCGCCTATCCCGGCATCGAGGCGATTGCCGTGCAACGCATGGCGCACCTGCTGTACCAGCGCCAAGTCGCGTTGATCCCGCGCATCATGACCGAATGGGTGCATAATAAAACCGGCATCGACATTCATCCCGGCGCGCAAATCGGCTCGCACTTTTTCATCGACCACGGGACCGGTGTCGTTGTTGGCGAAACGAGCGTCATTGGCCAGCGCGTGAAACTTTATCAAGGCGTCACGCTTGGAGCGAAAAGCTTTCCCAAGGATGCCCAGGGCCGCTGTGTCAAGGGCATCAAGCGCCATCCCAATATTGAGGACGACGTAACGATCTATGCCGGCGCGACCATTCTCGGCGACGTCACCATCGGCCGCGGTTCGATCATCGGTGGCAGTGTCTGGTTGCTCGACTCCGTCCCGCCCGGCACTGTTGTGTATCACGAAGGCGGCCTGACTAAAATGAAACACGCCGCCAAAGATCGCGATAAAATGGTCGGCCACGCGACCGGCCAATGAACCGGATTTACGCCGACTACAACGCCACCACGCCACTCGACCCGGTGGTGTTGGAAGTGATGCTGCCGTATCTCCGTGACAAATTCGGCAACGCCAGCAGCGCCCATTTCTTTGGCCGGGAAGCCCGCGCGGCAATTGACGATGCGCGTGTTCGCGTTGCCCGTCAACTCGGCGCGCAAGAAAGCGAAATCATCTTTACCGGTGGCGGCACCGAAGCCGACAACACCGTGATCTTAGGTGTGCGCCCCGGTCACATCATCACCAGCGCAATCGAACACCACGCCATCCTGCACGCCTGCCGGCAGCGAAGTGATTGCGAAGTCACCTACTTATCAGTTGACCGAGATTGCCGGGTGGATCCCGGCGATTTGCAGCGCGCGCTCCGGGACGACACGGTGCTGGTCTCAATCATGTCCGCCAACAATGAGACCGGCACGCTCCAGCCAGTGCAAGAACTTGCCGCCATCTGCCGGCAACGCGGTGTGCTATTCCACACCGACGCCGTCCAATCCTTTGGCAAGCAGCCGGTCAACGTAAACGATTGGGGCGTGGACTTACTCAGCCTGAGCGCGCATAAATTTTACGGACCGAAAGCTACCGGCGTTTTGTATTGCCGGCGCGGTGTGAAACTCAACCCGCTACTCTTCGGCGGCAGCCACGAAAACGAGCGCCGGGCCGGCACCGAGAACGTTGCCGGCATAGTTGGTTTGGCGCGGGCAATGGAGTTACCGGCGGCCAATTTGTTTGACCTGACCGAAACACTCGCAGCCGGCATTTCCGCGCGAATTGCCGGCGCGCAACGCAATGGTCACGCGACGTTGCGTGTTGGCAACACGGTGAATTTTAGCTTTGTCGGCTGTGAGACCAGCGGCTTGATCCTTGGTTTGGATTTGGAAGGTGTGGCGGTGTCGAGCGGTTCTGCGTGCGCAGTCGGTTCACTGGAGCCGTCGCACGTCTTGACTGCGATGGGCTTGCCGCGCGAGTTGGCGCGAGCTGCGGTGCGGTTCAGCTTCGGGAGAGACATAACGGTCGCAGATGTGGAACGGGTGTTGACGGCTCTCGTGAAAGTTGTCGGGCGGCTGCGTGCTTTTGCCACGTGATGGTCAGCAGTTGAAAATCGGACTGCGTGGTGTACATTGTCGTGGAGAGTCGAGCAACCCTCTCGTCAAGTCAGAGAGTTAAAGGGCAATACGCCTACCACTGAGACCGGCTCAGTGGTTTAAGAAATGGAGAGTTGAGCCTCGACTCTCTATTTTATTATCCGAATACCTTATTGCCAGTTGGATGCTTTCGTGATACGAAAAACAGCAGTGGTGACAAAAGCCACACTAAAGTCAGTTAATTATTTTTGAAGTGCTTGTGCGCCCATAGCTCAATTGGATAGAGCGTTGGTCTACGGATTCCCTCAAGTAAAAATGTCTGGAAGTGTCTCTAAGTTTTTCGACGTGTCAAACGCCTTATACCCTGTGCATCGTGAGTCCGTCGAAAATGTCCAACCGTGTCCTGACGTGTCGCACCGGATAGCCAAAGGTTGCAAGTTTAGATTGCAACTTTTAGGAACAAGGCTGGCGCGAGGAAAATGTTTGGTCTGACAATTCGGTCGTCTCAGAGTTCGAGAACTTTCTCCCATACAATCCAATAACCCGAGTCCGGGAAACGATTGACTCAACATCGCGATGTTGATGCCACTGACACTAAGATATTATTCATACATTCCCTTGTGTACCGTAGGCTAATAATTGAAACGCCACATTCACCGGCACATTGTAGGCACTCTGAACCGAGTATCCCACCTTGAAGAACACCACCTTGCTATGGGTGTTTTTGCCATCAATCTGCCCGACCATGACCGTGACCGCACTTTGCGGTGACACGGCTACAGCTTTACGCAGCAGGTTGGTGGCGGTTAAGTCCCACCCTAACCACTTCATAAGTGTTACGTAACAGCAACCTGTCACGCCATCCGTAAATTCTCTGTTTCGCTCAAAAAGAAATCTTAAAATTTCCATTGCCGGAGTCAAATCCATACGGCATATCCCCCTACGATGGGGGAATTTTTTTAATGAGCAATATAATGAGTCTTACAGAGAGCATCAACAGATGCCATGCGGATGAACGGCAATATATTTTCGAGCGTCATGCGACTGCCGCGAGCTTGCCGGATGTGTGCGGTGCGACCTCACTCCAGTCATTTATTTCTGTAAGTGTCCCACAGAATCGCCAGTCGATTGACCCGGCTACGCGATAGATGAGGAGATATTTATGACACCGCCAGAAACGACCAAAACCGTCCGGCTCGCACTGGGACGCCGTCAGGCTGCTGAAGCTCTTGGGATTTCTATCGAAACTTTGTCGAGACTTGTTAAGCGGAAAATGATTTTCCCTAGTGTCGCGACAAGGCGTCCGCTGTTTCCGGTGGCTGAGCTGGAAAGATTTTTGCGAGATACCACCGTGAGTATCAACACTTGAACCAAGGAGGAGCTACGTGAACCAGAAATCTTATGTCGTGAAGCAACCGAGTCGTGACCTAGTTTTCGAGATACCTGCAGCGTTAGAATTTTTCACAGCCGCAGACGCTGCAAAAGAAATCACGTGCTGTCCCGCCAGCGTTAAGCGTGTCGCACGCGAGTTAAAACTTGTGGTTGTCCGTACCCGTGGCGGATACAACCTTTTCACTCAGCCACAGATTGAAAAAATCCGCGCCGAACTGGAACGCCGTCGAATCGAGGGACACCAATGAACCGCCGGACTCGCGGCTCACCCCGTAAGAAAGTATTTCACATGTACGTTAAGCAGGACGCGGCCATATTCCTGCCGGATGACATGAAGCACTGGGC
>Ga0209697_10006543_pt1 | contig 14038 bp, 14 predicted proteins | sample AliMusrvi5mmetaG_FD_184115 | JGI IMG/M metagenome (GOLD analysis project Ga0209697, IMG submission 184115) | Freshwater lake bacterial and archeal communities from Alinen Mustajarvi, Finland, to study Microbial Dark Matter (Phase II) - Alinen... | ecosystem: Environmental > Aquatic > Freshwater...
GGGCATAATTTATTGAAGATTTGGAAGATAAAACTGGCAAATCAGCAATAAGCCAGTCGGAAAGTTAAAAAATAAACGAAATTACCAAGGTATGCAAAAAGGCGCAGGAGGTTTTGGCACAGCCTCTGAAGGCCGGAGTTTCTCTTTATAGGTGTGTTAATATTATTCATGCCGGATTCATCCTCACCTAAAGGGTGAGGTTTTCTCCGGCATCTGAAAGATAAAGGAGGAATAATGAGTTCAAAAAAGATTTTTTTTGCGGTAATGGCGATTGCGCTCGCCCTCTCTTTCGGTGTTCAGGCAAAGAAGCTTACTGTGCTTTCAATCAACAAAGGTGAGACTCCTGATGATATCAAGAACTGCGAGTGCACGATAAGCGAAGATAATGTCGAAAAGACCGGAGATTTCAGCCTGCTGCTCAAGTTCACGAAGAACGGCTGGGCAGGCGTGGACAAACCCAAGAAAGGCGCCTGGAACTCTTACAGCAAAGTTTGCTTTAACATCTTCAATCCTTCGGACAAACCGGTGGAAGACTTCGGTTTCATGATAAAAGGCGCGAAGATGACCGATACTCCGGAGAACAGGAAAGACTGGCCGCTTACCTTGAAGCCCGGGAAGAATGAAATTTCCCTGGATTTGAAGGGCCAGATATGCAACGACAAGAAATCAACCCTTGATGTTTCCCGTTTACTTCGCTGGTGCTTCTGGAGTTTCAGCAAGACGGATGACATAACGGTTTACGTTCAGAAGATCTGGCTGGAAGAGTAGCGATTATCCGCCGTTTAAGCGGCGGAACAAGGAGCTTGGCAGCTTGACAACAGAAAGGGCCGGGGAAATCCCCGGCCTTTTTATATTGAACATTTGACCCCGGAAGCTTTTATTGCCGGGAATGCGCTTACCGAGGTAAAGAAACTGTTGCTTATCCTTTCCTGCCTTCCAAGCAGCTCCGCGTTCCTTAGCAGCTGAAGAGCGTCCTGTTTAATGTAGAAACCTTTAAGCGCGCCTGTGACTTTTCCGTTCCGGACCAGCAGGCTGCCCTCATTTGCGATATTTCCCCAGAATCCGGTCACCACGACTGCCTTTTTTGAGGAGGCAATAAGTTCCTGCATACTGCTCTTTCCGCCGGCAAGGCACAAGCTCACCGGCTTGTCTTCATCATAATGGCCTCTTCCGGCAAGACCCGGAAACGGCAGGTCATAACCGTCAGGCTCCATTCCTTTCTCCTGTGCCTCGCGCTTTGAATAAATAAGATCATTTACTCTTCCTTCAGAGATCAGTATTTTCTTACGGCGCGGCACCCCTTCCGAACTGAAAGGGCAGTTTTGAAGCAAGTTATTTGTATGGTCATCTGACAGAGTTATGTTCGTTCCAAAGATACGCTCACCCAGCTTCCCGTAAAACGGGCTGGATGGGCGCGCTGCCGACTCTGCAAGGAACATTTTCCCGATACCCGACAGCATGGCAGCAACCGCTGCCGGCTCAAATATTACCGTATGGTCTCCGGGGTCAAGAACTTGCAGTTTTTTCGCGGCAAGAACTTTTTTTACGGAATCCTCGCCTATCCGCTTAAAATCCATTCCCGAAATCTTAAGGCCCGAAACTTCGTGCCAGGCTTCTGCTTCCTGCGTCTTTAATGTCACGCTGAAATGCAGAGCGGTGCTCTTATGATACGCGAACAAACCTTCCGAATTCGCGATGGCATACATCCTTTCCCCGCCAAAAGGCCAGCCGTAGCTTGCGTTAATACTGCCGGTTTTTTTAGAGAGCACGCCGTAACCACGAATACCTTTCTTACGGAATAGTTCGAGCAGCCCTGATATTTTAAGCATCATTTCTTCCACTGAAAGCTGCGCGGACGGGCTGTCATAGCCGTTGACGTCTAATATCTTTCGCGGAGGCGGGAATGAGTATTTTTCCCTGAGAAGAGGCTGCGCTCTTGCTGCTTTTAGCGCCAGGTTCAGCGCCGCCTTAATAGCCCGGCCGTCAAACCTGTCAACCGAGGCCCTGCCAATCCGCCCTTTGTCCAGCACGCGCAGGAACAGCTGTTCGCGTTTCTCGTTAAAAGGGAGGACTATCTCGTTCTCAACAAACCTGACAAGCGAAACATTGCCGCCCGAGAGCGCGGCTTCGGTCCCCTCCGCGGGTGAAAGCCTGAGGCATTCGCGAAGAATATGTTTGGCGTCTTTTTCGCTGAGCATGGCTATTCAATTACTCCGTTTTTCTGCCTGAAAATTGAACTTCTGTGAAAGGTTACTACCGACTGGTGAGGCTGTCCTTTTCCGCAGCGCACTATGTCAAGCGTCGAAACTTCTTCGTCGCACACCGCGTCAACCGATTTCCAGAGCTGGAGCGGTTCGTAACTTCTTATTCCGCCCTTTACCGGCCTTATAATTTTCCCGTCAGAAATCTCCCAGCTTAGCCCCAACGGAGCTATAGATTTTGATCTGTCGCGCGATTGAGTAACTTCCCACACCGCCCCCATGCCGGGAATCGGAGGACCGATAATCAGGCCTCGTTCCGTGCTCTCTATCAATTTCCTGATAGACGTGCTTCCGGGAACGATATGCATATTATGCATCCTGATAATAGGCGGGCGGTTCCATCCGTGGGCGCGCATTGAGGCTGTCAAATACTCCTGCCCTGCCTCCTGCGCGGTCTCGCGGGAATTAAGGCACCTTAACAACACGCCTTTCTCTATTATATCAAAACGTTTTGCCGGAACACCTTCGTCATCATAGCCGTAGTTTGCAGGGCTGTAAATATCGCCTTTGTTCTGAATTATCTCGAAATACTTCCAGTACTTCCCAAAGTCCTTTTTTGGCCGGTGGCGCACCACAGTGTTACCGTTCACCTCTAAGTTAATCAGCTTGGATCCAATCTTCAATTTCCCCAGGTCGTCTGTTTTAATAAAGGTCGTTCCTGCAAAATTAGTCTCGGCGCCGTTTATCCGGTCAAGCTCTATGGGGTGGCCGGCAAAATGATGGATATCCAGCCCTCCGATACAGTCAATTATCCCGGCAGGACACGTCGTTGCCTCTTTCATATCTGAGAGCAGAGAAAGGCCTTTCTCGACAGAAGCGGCTATACCCGAGTTCAACTGACGATCATTCACGGTCTCATAGCCCATTCCGTGATAATTGCCGTTCCAGCCCCAGGGAGGGTATTCTGAATTGAAAGCAATTGGAATCGCGCCGTCGCCGTTATCCACATTCAGCAAATAGCCAACGGCGGAATACAGGAGATCCTGGACAATGTAGCTTCCCTCGCTGCTGGCGAAGACCTTATGCTCGGATTCAAAATCCATGCCCCCGTGAAGGTTTTTTACCTGCGGAAAAGAGAAAGCCTTTGCGCTTAATTCGCGCAAAAAGTCAACTTTTTGCTTGAGGGGGACCTTGAAAGGGTCAAGCTTAACTTTTGCCGCCCAGTAATCTCTGACCGGCTTTACGGGAAGCAGTTTTACTTTTTTCTTGTTGAATTTTGAACAGGCCTTTGCCAGCAGCGCAGCGTTTTTGCCAATTTTTTTTGCTTCACTTTCGGTAAGCAAAGGGCTGCAGTCAAAACCCCAAGCTCCGCCGCAAAGGACTCTAACCCCGAAACCGCTGCTGCTCGTATTGTCGAATATCTGGACAGCTCCGTTATCCAGTTCAAGCATCTCGAAGCGGCGTGAGACAATACGCACATCGGCGTACTCTGCTCCTTCCCGAAGCGCCGCGGAAATAGCTGCCTTTGCGAGTTTCTCTGATTTATCCATTATATAAGAACTCTACCATTTATGCCCAATAAAGTCATCTCGAAAAAAAGGCCGGGAAACCCCGGCCCTTTTGTTTTATCTTTACGTTACAAACGTTAAGAACCTTTTAAACTTTTTACTTTTAATTATTACTTCGCCGGAGCGTCCGTTGTTGCCGGCGCTGCCGCAGGAGCCGCTGTCTGGTCCGCCGCAGGAACCGTTACCGCAGGTGCGGCCGGAGCTGCCGCCGGCTGTACAGCGGTTACCGCGGGTTGAACGGGGGCTGTTGTCTGATCAGCCGGGGCCGCCGCAGTATTCATCGTGGAACAACCGGCGCACATAATACCTGTTAAAAGGATAAGAACCGCTATTTTTTTCATATTGCCTCCATGAATTAAATTAATAATTTTGAATAATACGACTGATTTAAAAGCCTAAATGAAGAAACTGACTCTAGATTTCCCGGCTGGGTTTAGGACAGAGGCGGCGCCTGACTGGAATAATTAAAGGAAATTTGACGGCAAAAACAATTACTTTCCTGAGAAATGCTGTTTAAGAAAAGCAGAATCACAAATAAAAGGAAGACAGACCGAAGACCGGCGCCGGAATTACCAACCGACGAAATGAAATTGCAAAACGGGCATTCGCCCTTGAAGCAAACCCTGATTTGTCCCTCAAAGATATAATGAATTGAAGCAGAAAATATAAATACGGCAAGAATACCTGCTATTAGCCAAACTATTTTTTTGCTATTGGCAAGTCTCACAGATAGGCGCCTCTGCATAACTATATGCCTAGCCGGATAAAGATTCAAATTAAGTTTTTTTAATAGTAATGGAAAATGGCGGAAACTCTTCCGCCCTCTCATTGCGCTTCACGTTGTTAACTTTTGAATTTATAGACCATTTCATTTGTCCTTTCAAACCCGAGCCGCCTGTAAACTCCCTCTCCCTGCTTTGAGGCGTGAAGCTCGACTCTCGGGTAACCCAGTTTTTTCGCCAACTTAATTGATTCTTTCACAATTAGCGTCGCCAGCCCCTTTCCCCGGTAAGCCCTTTCCGTGTGGACCGAGAGAAGGTAAGGCACATCCTTCTTCTTTGCCGATGGACGCGGCTGTTTTTCCCTTAGCCAAAGACATCCGCCCGCCACAATATTCTTTTCGGAATTTTCAACAAGAAAACCTGTCAGCTTTCCTGACTTCATCTTTTCCTTTACCCAGCGGATATATTCCCTGTCCCCCAACTCTGCCTCTTTCCTTGAATAGGTTTTCATGTCGATGAACATCTCCCGCCGCTGATAAGCCAGGATATCCGCGTCTCTTTGGGTCGCGCGACGCAGAGTGAATTTTTCTACAGCCACTTCCCCTCCTCCCTATAGTAATTTTATTATTGCCTCAACCGCCCTGCCGGGATTGCTGCCGGAATTATCTATTTTGAATTCGTTCGGAAAAGGAGACCTGAGTATCAGATTTCTGTTCCATTCCATTGCGGCTTCAGTATTTTTATAACCGCTATTTCTCTCTACAAGCCGTCTTTTTATTTCTTCATCATCTCCTACAATCAGGCTTACAATGATATATTCTTCCGGTTTGAAATGTTTTTGCAGTTCCTGAACTTTGCTGTCTTTCAGATCGGTAATAATGACATTTTCGTAGCCGTTCTTTATATAGTTCCGGAGAATAAAGACCAGGTTTTCAAACGCCATTTTTTCTTCTTTTTCCGACTCGTTCTTCCATTCACGGTCAAGGTGCCATTCCCGCAGGTCGGAAAATTCAATAAGATGGCCTTGAAGTCTTTTTTTCAACAGTCCGCATGCGGTGCTTTTCCCGCTTCCCGGCGCTCCGGCGACAAAGATGAGCTTTTTCATTCCGTTTCCTCGCTGAAATTTATTAGTGCAAACCATTATACCACAAAAACAAAAAGGGCAGGATCTCTCCCACCCTCTTTGTTGTTTTGCCTTTTATACCTTACAAACTTTACAAACCTTACAAACCTTATAAACTTTTATTTTTTATCATCCTCAACCTTAAAATCCGCATCAACAACGTTATCATCCGGCTTCTTGCCGCCGGCTTCCGGGCCCGCTCCCGGCGCCCCCGAAGGGCCGCCCTGCGGATTTCCCTGTCCGGGCTGCTGACCGGTCTGCTTGTAAACTGCTTCTCCCATCTTGGAGCGCGATTTATTGAGCTTGTCGGTAGCCGCCTTTATCTTTTCCGCGTCGCCTGATTCAAGCGTCTTCTTGACCTCGAGTATGTCGGCGGAGATTTCAGACTTTAAATTATCGTCAATTTTTGGCCCGAAATCCTGGAGTTCCTTCTCGCTCTGGTAGATGAGCTGGTCGGCCAGGTTCTTGGCTTCTATGGACTCTTTCTTCTTCTTGTCCGCTTCGGCGAACTCTTCGGCCTGTTTTACCATCCGGTCTATCTCTTCCTTTGAAAGTTTGGTTGGTGCCTGTATCTTCATTGACTGTTCCTTGCCTGTTCCCAGGTCCTTCGCGGAAACGTGGATGATGCCGTTCGCGTCGATATCAAAGGTAACTTCTATCTGCGGAACGCCTCTCGGCGCCGGAGCTATTCCCACCAGCTGGAACCTGCCCAGAGTGGTGTTATCTGCCGCCATCGGGCGCTCGCCCTGCAGGATGTGGACTTCTACGCTCGGCTGGTTATCTGACGCTGTGGAGAAAACCTGGCTCTTCTTTGTTGGTATGGTGGTATTTCTCTCAATGAGCTTGGTAAATATCCCGTTAAGCGTCTCAATGCCGAGAGAAAGCGGAGTGACGTCAAGGAGGAGAACATCCTTTACATCGCCGGTCATTACCGCGCCCTGGACCGCCGCGCCCATCGCGACGCATTCCATCGGGTCAACGCCTTTTTCCACCTTCTTGCCTACTATATCCTCCACGAATTTCTGGACAATCGGCATTCTGGTCGGGCCGCCTACAAATATAACGCGGTCAATGTCTTTCGGGGTCATCTTTGCGTCTGACAAAGCCTGTTCAACAGGCTTGCGGCATTTGTTGATAGTTGGCCCTACAAGTTCTTCCAGTTTTGCCCTGGTTATCTTGAGCACGAGATGCTTCGGGCCTGAAGAATCAGCCGAGATAAACGGAAGGTTTATTTCCGTCTCAAGCGTAGTCGAAAGTTCTATCTTCGCTTTCTCTCCGCCCTCGCGAAGCCTCTGCACCGCCATCTTGTCGTTCCTGATGTCTATGCCTTCGCTCTTCTTGAACTCTCCGGCAATATAGTCAATAAGCGTGTTATCCATATCGGTTCCGCCGAGCTGGGTGTCTCCGCTCGTGGAGATGACCTCAAAAACCCCTTCCGCCATATGCATAATGGTCACATCGAGCGTGCCGCCGCCAAGATCGAACACCAGAATCTTTTGTTCTTTCCCCGCTTTGTCAAGCCCGTACGCCAGGCAGGCAGCGGTAGGCTCGTTTATGATACGGACCACATCAAGCCCTGCTATCTGTCCCGCGTCTTTCGTCGCCTGTCTCTGGTTATCGTTAAAGTAGGCGGGAACCGTGATGACCGCCTTCTCTACTTTTTCTCCAAGGAACGCCTCTGCGTCCGCCTTTACTTTTTGAAGTATGAAAGCGGATATCTGCTGAGGGGTATATTCTTTTCCGTAGGCTTTGAACTTGAAGTCCGTGCCCATCTTTCTCTTTGCCGCTATGATTGTTCCTTCCGTGTTTGAAACCGCCTGGCGCCTTGCCGGTTCTCCGACGAGCTTCTGCCCGTCCCTGGTGAACGCGACGAAGGACGGGAAAGCTTTCCCGCCTATTGAGGTGCCTTCCGCCGAAGGTATGATGGTCGGCTTGCCGCCAATCATTGCCGCTGCGGCCGAGTTGCTGGTTCCAAGGTCTATTCCGATAATTTTACCCATTTAACTACCACCTTTAAATACGCCGCTCATTCAAGCGCATCTATTTACGGTTCGGGGGCGGGCGTTAACCCGCCCCCGGTCCCGTCTTAAATATTGTTCTTCAACAATTAGTAATTAGCAATTAGCAATTAGTAATTGTTTTTTAGTACATTCCGCCGCCCATTCCGCCCATTCCGCCGCCGCCGGGCATCGGCATATCTTTCTTCTCTTCAGGCAAGTCGGTGATCAGCGCTTCGGTAGTAAGAAGCAATCCTGATACGCTCGCCGCGTTCTGAAGAGCCGTCCTTGTTACCTTCGTCGGGTCAATAATGCCCGATTTTACAAGGTCTTCATACTCGTTCGTCATCGCGTTGAAGCCGAAGTTGATATCCTTTTCCTTCTTTACCCTGTCAATAACTACAGAGGCTTCAAGCCCTGCGTTCTCGACAATTCGCCTTAAAGGCTCTTCCAACGCCCTTCTCAGGATATTCACGCCAATCGCCTCGTCCGCATCAACCTTCAGGGAATCAAGCCCTTTCATTGCGCGAACTAATGCGACACCGCCGCCCGGGACTATTCCTTCCTGGACCGCAGCCCTGGTTGCGTGTAGCGCGTCTTCAAATATGGACTTCTTCGCCTTCATTTCAGGCTCGGTTGCCGCGCCTACATTGATTACCGCGACGCCGCCCGCGAGTTTCGCGAGGCGTTCCTGCAGTTTTTCCTTGTCGTAATCGGACTTGGTCTCGTCTATCTGTTTCTTAAGGGAGCCGATCCTGCCTGTGATGTCGGCTTTCTTGCCCGCGCCCTCAATGATAGTGGTGTTATCCTTGTCTATGGAAATTCTCTTCGCCCTGCCGAGGTCCTGAAGACCGACATTTTCAAGCTTGATGCCGAGCTCTTCAGCAATTACCTGGCCGCCGGTGAGAACCGCGATGTCTTCCATCATGGCTTTCCTTCTGTCGCCGAATCCGGGCGCCTTGACCGCCGCGACCTGTATGGTCCCGCGTATCTTGTTCACGACGAGGGTCGCGAGCGCTTCGCCTTCAACTTCCTCGGAAATGATGAGTAACGGCTTGCCTTTCTGGACTACTTTCTCCAGGAGAGGAAGCAGGTCCTTCATCGCGCTGATCTTTTTCTCGTGGATAAGAATGAAGGGGTCTTCAAGTTCAACCGTCATTTTATCCGCGTTCGTCACAAAGTAAGGAGAGAGGTAGCCCTGGTCGAACTGCATTCCTTCCACCACATCGACCGTGGTCTCCGTGCCTTTTGCCTCTTCCACCGTGATGACGCCGTCTTTTCCGACCTTGTCCATCGCGTCGGCGATAAGGTCCCCGACTTTCTGGTCGTTATGCGCCGAAACCGCGCCGACCTGCGCTATCTCTTTCTTGTCTTTTACATCCTTGCTGATCTTTTTCAGCTCCGCAACTACCGCAGCAACGCCTTTATCAATGCCTCTCTTGATGGCAATGGGGTTGGTGCCGGCCGTTACATTCTTTAAGCCTTCGCGGAAAATCGCCTGCGCGAGCACGGTCGCCGTAGTGGTGCCGTCGCCTGCAACATCGGAAGTCTTGGAAGCTACTTCCTTCAGAAGCTGGGCGCCCATATTTTCAAACGGGTCCGGCAGTTCCACTTCTTTCGCTACGGTCACGCCGTCGTTCGTTACAGTCGGCGCTCCGAATTTTTTATCAAGCACAACATGACGCCCCCTCGGGCCCATCGTCACTTTTACCGCGTCCGCAACCGCGTCCACGCCTTTAAGCAATTTCTTCCTTGCGTCTTCGCTGAAACACAACTGCTTAGCCATTGCACTATCCTCCTTAAAATTTTGAAATTATTTTAATTATTCAACTACCGCGAGTACGTCTTCTTCCCTCATAATAAGGTGCTTCTCGCCGTCAATCAGTATCTCGTTTCCTGAATACTTCGCGAAAAGAACCTTGTCGCCTTTCTTGACCGTCAAGGTTTTCAGCTGGCCATTATCCAGGGTCTTGCCTTTTCCTACCGAGATCACTTTCCCTTCATCCGGCCTTTCTTTAGCTGAGTCGGGAATTATTATTCCCCCCTTCTTTGCCTCAACCGGCTCGGACGGTTTCACTACAATCCTGTCTTCCAACGGCTTAATCGTCATACTTCTACCTCCTCCTTGAAATTGCCTATTATTAGGCTTTTGCTACAATCTTCCTACTCTATATAAGCAAGATGCGTGCCAATTGTTAATAACAAATGCATATATCTGTAAGTCCTTATACTGCAAGGACTAATACAATTAGCACAATCATATCCACAAAGTTGTTAACCGAACACAATGATGCATATTGAAACACTTGTTGCTGAATGGAACGGTAAGTTTGAGAAGGGGGTGTTGCAATAGAAAGCAATAAGGTCAAAAGTTTATAACGTTTGTAAGGTTTATAAGCCACAGCTTCGCTGTGTCTTGTTCTGTAAGGTAGGATATTTATCATGCCGGACTCCGTCCGGCATAACAGAATAAGGTTTATAAGGTAAAATCAAAGACAAACCGTAAGACTCTTCTAGATTATGTTTACGAAAAACATTACCAACCATCTGTGTTTACTTTTATCTACCTTATGTTTTCGTTATAAACTTATTGCATTGATAAAGGTTTGCTTTTTTATAAACCTTACAAACCTTAAGAACCTTATAAACCTTATGAAACTCTGCGGCCTGAAGGCCGGAGTTTCTCTTTATAGGTGTGTTAATATTATTCATGCCGGATTCATCCTCACCCTAAAGGGTGAGGTTTTCTCCGGCATCTGAAAGATAAACTTATATTTTTGCTTTACCCTAGTATCTTTTTTAACACCGGCTCGATTCTGTCCGCCATTCTCATAAAACCAAGATCCGTAGGATGAGCCCCATCAACGGTGCATTCTTCAGAATCCCTGCCGAGCAGGTTTGAGCCGTCAAGAAAATATATGCGCTTGTCGCCGGCTGCTTCCAATCGCTTTACTGTCTCTCTTTCGAACTTGCGCCGCTCTCCAAAATCTTTACGGTTTTGCGTTGCGCTCTCGTGCTGCCAGGGTATGCGGGAAATAACGAGCAGCGGTATCCGGGGATTTCGGTTTCTTAATATTCGGATAAACTCTGGAAGTGTCTTTTTGAGAAGTTCGGTGCTGAAACAATTTGCTTCGTAATCAAGGACATAACAAGCGGGATTTTCTATCTCAAGTATCAGCTTAGCCAGCTCCGGTTCACCCCTTCCGTTGCCCGAGAATCCCAGATTGATAATCTCGTGATTGAACCGCCTGCTCAGAATATTGGTAAAAGCCATTCCGGGCCGGGAGGCGCAGCCGCCCTGCGTTATGGAGGTTCCATAGAAGATTATTTTCCCCGGGTTCTTATAGGGGATAGGGGAAAGCAGCCTGCTTCCCGGATCTGTTCCGATCAGCACCCGCTTCACGCCCTGGTAGAGCGGAAAGTTCAGCGTTATTTCCCGCAGATTCCGGCCGGCTTGCTCGTAGAAAAGATGCTCATAGGAAAGTTTCGTGTGGTCAAATTTGGCGGTGCCGGCAAAACTTTTTTTCCCGGGGGCGCCCAGGTAACAATCAAAACCGCACTGCCCGGTCGCCGGCATATGATACATTCCCGCGGGAGCCGTCAATTCAACCCTTATTGCCAGCCGCTTTGAATCCGTGCGGAACAGCAGCTGCCCGCCCGCCGTGCTGTTCGCGAGTGAATCAACATTTTCGTTTATTTTCCAGTTCGGGCGGCGCGGAAGCCTGCGAAATATTCCTTCCTTCTTGAACCAGGCAAAACCGGCTACAACCACAGGAGGCTTTGGCGACTGCCATTTTATGCCTTTTAGCGGCTCTCCGATAATACTCATATTTCGGTCCAATTTCCAGGCTTGCTTGCTCTTGCCGGCCATATTTTCTTTCCTTTTTAGCGCAAATTTTGTAAATTAAACCTCTATCTCTTCATAAGCAAATTTCACCCATCTCGTAAACCTTGTAATATCTCCGCCGCAGGTGTGCGTATCTTTCATTATTATTTCTGTCTGGTTTCTTATGTCCTTTGCCGCTTCCAGAGTGCTCCTGATGTCTTTCCTGAGCTCAGGTTCGCTGAAAGAAGCGCTGAGCAGGGACGGATTCGGCTTTCTTGAAAAAACAGCCCTGCCTTTCAGCCTTTCCGCGCAAATATTCTGGTCAGCCCAGGGAGAGACCGAGACTCTTCTGATGTTAGGTATCTGCAATATGTAATCAAGGCGTTTATCAACCGGCTCACAGCAGCCGTAACAGTTCAATCCGAACCGTGAAAGTATGGGAATTTGATAGGGGAATATAAACTCGGCGAACTGTTCCGGGCTCACTCCGACCGTTTCCTGCGATTCGCCAAAGCCCCAAATGTCCTTTAGCCTGACAGGCGAGCCTTCTTTCCGGCCTTTCGCGGGAAGTTCATCCGTATAGGCCGAACCTCCGGAACCGACGTACTCGTTTTTGTTATATTGCGTAAGCAGGTTATCTTTTTCGCACAGGTCCAGCAGATTCATAGCGTTATCGCGGAGGAAAGTCATCAACCGGTGAACCCCTTCCGGGTTGTCGTACATATAAAGCATAAAGTTCTGAAGCCCTACAAGATATATAGCGTCCATCGTCAACCCGAGAGTCCACCAGAAGGAGCTTATCTCGCGCGGCGGCAGGAGGTCTCCGAATATCTCGCCTGCAAGAGCAACCCTGCGCCCGGTCTCTTCCCGGTCATACTTATAAGTCCGCATTTTCAGTTTCAAAAAATCTTCATCGAGGGTTTTAATCGGCGCGTCCCAGACAACGCTTCCGTTTTCGGAAGTTCGGTGTTCTACATAGGGAACGCCATAATCGCTTTTTTTTAGCACTCTGTTTATCATAAAATCAGGTTCAAGCGCGTTGTCATCCCTGAAGTTCTCCCACCATATTATCTTTGACCGAAGCTCGTGCTCCCACTCACGCAGGAGGGGGTCAGAAGTTTCAAGTCTTGAATCGGGCAGAAGCTCCTTCCAGGAACCTTCCGGAAAAACCAGCACGACCGGGCGATCTGCTTTTAGGGAATTCAGCGCGGTGAGCCGCCTGCGTCTTTCCGGCATAGACTTGTCTTCCGCAATCTCCCTGCACTTGCCTGCCAGTTTTCTTAATACTTCTTTTTCATTGTTTGAAATGTTCACCATACTTGTCCTTTCCGCCGGGGTATTATTTTTTGTGCGAATGAGAGGGTTTGGGAAGTTCGTAATTTCTGTCGAGGATGTCTATTATTTCCTGAAGGTCAGCAGGCATAGCGGCTTTTAGCGTAAGCGATTTTCCGGTTTTCCAATAAGTGAATACTATCTCTCCCGCATGAAGGGTAAGGCGCTTAAAAGTCTTCGGCACGCCGCCGTCTTCCAGGACAAGCGCAGACCTGGCCCCGTAAACCCTGTCATAAGCCAGCGGGTGGCCGATGCTGGCGAGGTGGATTCTTATCTGGTGGGTCCTACCCGTCTTCGGCTCGGCTTCAAGCAGGGTGAAACCTTTGTATTTCTTCTTTATCCTGTAAAGAGTTAGCGAAGGGCGCCCTTCCTTGTCTATTTTCACTTTCCCGGAGCGCGTCTTCAGCACCGGCAAACTTATCTTGTTGTCCCGCTTAACTTCCCCGCGGACTATCGTAGTATAAAGTTTTCTTAGATGCTGGTCATAGAAGATTTCGCTCATCTTGCGTTCAGCATTCGCGTGTTTCGCTATGATGAGAATACCGCTCGTATCCTTGTCTATGCGGTGAACCGGCAGGACCTGTTTCCCGTCGAGATATTCAATCGCTGCATCTATTGCGGTCTTCTCCCACGGATGCCTGTCATCGCGGATACTGAGCAGGCCTGAAGGCTTGTTGAATACCAGCAGCTGTTCGTCTTCAAAAACTATTTCCGGAATGTCCATGGATACCTCTCAAGGTCATTATACGTGTTTCTGCGTCAAATTGTCAGCTTTTTCCTAAATTGCTTTGAAGTCAGTGTTTTAGCTTTGGTGTTACTAAGTCTTTTTAGAGTAATTTCAATGTCTTTAGCGTCCTCCAGGAGAAGCTCCACTGCTTTCTTTATTACCCAGGATTTTGTCTTCTCCTGTGCTCTGCAATATTTCCCTACCTTATCTGCCAGCCCTCGCTCCATAGCTTCAGAAACATGCACATATTTGAGGCCCATGCCCTCTCCTTGATAATAGTTATTAACTGTTAGCATTATATGTGACCAACCCGCTTTTTTCAAGCTTTTGGTTCTTTTGGAGTGCATCAGCAGTGAGCCTGTGTCGCAATGAATGTTCATATATACAAAGGCCTGCAATGATGATATAATTTTGCTCAGAAAACATCAAGGAGCAAAATATGGCATACAGAATGGGAGATCGAAACCAACAGAACTTGCTGCCGGAGTGTATAGAAGACTTTGTCGGCGCAGAAGATAATGCAAGGATTTACGATGAGTTTG
>Ga0209697_10006545_pt1 | contig 14037 bp, 14 predicted proteins | sample AliMusrvi5mmetaG_FD_184115 | JGI IMG/M metagenome (GOLD analysis project Ga0209697, IMG submission 184115) | Freshwater lake bacterial and archeal communities from Alinen Mustajarvi, Finland, to study Microbial Dark Matter (Phase II) - Alinen... | ecosystem: Environmental > Aquatic > Freshwater...
TGAAAAGTTGAATGTAACAAACAAATCGTTTCATTTCGGAAACGTAGGCATCCCTACGTTTTTAGATTTTAATGATTGTTCTTTAATAAGTCATCTAATTACTTCCAATTATGATTTAGATAATTTGAATGGATGTGCCAGTAGGATAATAGAATGTTTTCCTATTGAAAAAGACCATCATGCAATTTTTAAAATGTTACACTTGCTTAAAAATAATGGTTTATTAGGGGAATTTATTAGATTTTTTGGGGAAAACCATACATTATACAAAATCAATGATATTTATTATTTAGATTTTGTTAGCGCAAATTTAATAGTTTTTATTATTACTCAATTACAATTCTACGATTTTGAATCCGATTACAATACTCAATCTGTTTTTTGGGGGAAAGTTTGTTCAGATGAATTTTCAAGTACCGAAAAAGAAAACATTAAAATTTTTTTTAATATTTTATATAGATCAAAAAAATTAGATCTATTTTTAAAATTATGGTCATAACTTATATTATAAAAAATTAATTTAAGGATTTGTATTTATCGGGGGCCTTGTATTGCATGGTCGTGAGTTCAAATCTCACCAAATCCACTATCAATACATAAACAATATAAATCTAAAATTTTATAGACACTTCTGTTATATGAGACGGCATCCGCCTTAAGTAAAAACCATGAGGATGAGGTTTTATACCTTTTACCCATTAGACACGATTTAGCTATTCTAATTTATCAACTTTGTAGATTTCTTCTTTTTTTGTCACATTAAATTATCGTCATTTCTATTTTTTAAAAAACATCAAAATCCCTCAAAATTTATAATGTTCATGTTTTAAACACTAGACTAATTTTTACCTTGAAAATTACAATTTTTTTCAATTTTACCTTGAAAACGTGGAGTGTTTTAAAGAAACACTCCACGTAAAAAAAGGTCCAAAAACCATCAAAATTTGTAGTGTTTATAAATGAAAATGTGGAATGTTTATAAAATTTTAACCTAATTTTTATTTAATAATATCACTTTCTATAATATTTGAACTTACACCCCGAACTCTTTCCAATTGAGTTACAAAAGCTTTAAATAAGTTTTAATGTTTTATATAAAATAAAATATATTATCGAGATTTTGACAAAAATCTATCTAGTATTCCTGATAAAGTAATTCCTATTAAAATAAAAAAAAAGAAAAATTAACCCTATTATTCCACTAATGGAATAATATTTTAAATAATTTGTAAGTGATTTTATAATTTTTACATCAATTATCATAACGACAAAAAGAAATAAAATAGCAATAGCTCCTAAATAAATAACAATAAAAATTAACTGGAAAAATATTTTATTATACAACTAATAATAATTCCTCCAATTAAAAGCTTTTTCGTAGTTAAATTTAAAAAATAACCTGAAGTACTGTCTGTTGGACCAGACGAAGTATTCAAAACATTGGTATCAATCAAACTAATATCCTTAAAAAGATTAAAGCATATACCAAATTGAACACTATAGTTGATAGTAGTGTTTACAACTCTTTCCGTAAAACCTCCTAAATTTAATATTGAGTCTGGTTGACAAATAAAGCCAACAAAATTAAAAATTAATTTCCCAAAGATTGGTATTTTTAATAATAATAATTTATTTTGATATAATGAATCGTTAATAATTTGATTAACTTTTGCAATATTAGGAACTTTAGGTAACTCGTTAATACTCGGAATTACTTCGGGTAGCTTATTAATACTGTTAACAATTTCTGATAAATAATCAGGTAAAATTAAAGTACAAGTGTTAAAATTAATTAAAAAGTTACATCTTAAACCACCATGAATATTCTTTAAATATTCAAATTCAGATGTTGCAATATTAATAAACTCTAATAACCCACAAAAGTCATGAATATTAACATTATTTCTAATAGCTTGAATAGTAAAGAAGACAGAACAACTTTTCAATAAAGGACCGTGAAATGTTACAAAAGGATAGGAATCCAATAATTTTGCAAACTTAGATTTTCCTAATTCAAAGATAGGCTTTAATTGGCCATAATCGGAATTATTAGAAGACGAACCAAGATACGCCATTATTTTTTCGTAATTATCGTCCTTTGATAAAAAATAAAAGGATGATGTGTCCCCTACTATATTTAAAATATCAAGCCCATTATCATCCTGTAAAAATGGTACCCAAGATTGCTGCAAAGAATCTAAGTTCAAAGACAACTCATCTATTTGTTGAACAAAAATATCTTTTGATATTTGGTCATAGCATAAACTGGTTATAAACTCATCATCAGAGTCTACTAACTCTGACAGAGCAGACACTTGAGCATCTAGTCTACCTAATTCAGTGGGAAAATTAAATAAATTATAGTCCCTTGCCCTGTCAGCCGCAAATTCTATAGCTGTTTCTTCAATATCTTGAAGATTATTAGTATTATTTTTAGCAAGATCATATTCTTGCTCAAAATCCAAAAATGTATTCAAATTTTTTATGTTATTTAACATGTTGTTACTTTGTTAATAGAAATAGGGTTTGAACCTACATCTTAAGGTCATAAACCTTATACATTATTTCATATACCTATTTATTTTTTATATTATTAAATTTAGTAAAGATAAATGCATAGAAGTTAAAAAAATTTCCGGGTAAATTCCCATAAATAGTGTACCTATTATTAAAGGTAATAAAGAATAAAATTCATTTTTATTTAAATCTAAAAATATATTTCCTAAAAATTGAGTTTTTAAATTTCCATATGAAATTCTATTAAATAACCATAACGAATAAGCACCACCTAAAACCATTCCAGTAGCACCTAAAATAACAATTATTGTGTTTATTTTATATAAACCACCAAGTATTAAGAACTCTCCAATAAAGCTACTTGTACCAGGTAATCCAATATTTGCCATAATAAAAAATAATAAAATTAACATAGTTAAAGGCATTATATGAGCTAAACCACCATAATATTTTATCATACGTGTATGATATCTATCATATAAAATTCCTATGCATAAAAAAAGTGCACTAGATACAAAACCATGACTTAAACTTTGCAATAAACTTCCTTCTAAACTAATAATACTATAACTAAATAGCCCTATCATAACTAAATTCATATGTGCTATAGATGAATAAGCAATGGCTTTTTTTAAATCGGTTTGTCGAATTGCTGTAAAAGAAGTGTATATAATACCTAAAGTTGCTATAGAATACACAATAGGGGCAAAAAAATAATTTGCATCGCCAAAAATAGGTAAAGATAATCTCAATATACCATAAGTACCTAATTTTAATAATAGACCTGCTAGAATAACTGAACCTGATGTGGGAGCTTCTACATGAGCTTCAGGTAACCAAATATGCATAGGTATCATAGGCATTTTTGTTGCAAAAGATGCAAAAAAACCTAGCCACAAAAGTTTTTGTTCTAATTGTGATAGTGAATTTATTGTTAATATTTCATAATTTGTTACTCCAGTCTTTATGTATAAATATATTATACATAGAAGCATAAATAAAGACCCAAATAAAGTATATAAGAATAATAAATAACTTGCTTTAATTTTTCTATCTCTGGAACCCCATATGCCTATTAAAATAAACATAGGTATTAAAATACCTTCAAAAAATATATAAAATAATAAAATATCTAGTATAGAAAAAACACATATTAAAAAAAATTCAATTAAGAACAAGCATAATAAATATTCTTTTAATTTTTGATTTATACTGTACCAACTACTTAATAAACAAATTGGAAATAATAAAGTAGTTAATAGAATCAAAAAAAGAGAAATTCCATCAACTCCAAAATTATTATTTATATTCAAAATAGAAAACCAATTAAACTCAGTTATAAATTGAAACTTTAAAGTAGAATTATCAAAATTTAACAATAAAAACAATGACAAAATAAAAATTAAAAATAAAAATACTATTGAAAATATTTTTATATATTTTTGATCATTTATTGGCCAAACTAGTAAAAAACAAGTACCGATAAATAAACCAGTAATTATTAAGTTTAACACATTTAACTCTAAGAACATTTAAGTTGGTGTTCTTTTTATAGTATGACCTCTTTAGATTGGATTTGAACCAATAACCAGATAGTTAACAGCCATACGCTCTACCATTGAGCTACTAAAGATTTTATATAAAAATTTTATGTTGATCCAATTAAAAATAACCTCGTATTTTTAAACTTTTTTATTTTATAAAATATTTTAAAATTGCAACCAAAACTACCCCTCCCATTAAAATTTTTGTAGCTAAAACAATATTGGGTGACCCTACAGGAAGATTACTAGAAGTAGAAGTAGAACGATAACCATCAACAAAATCATTCATATTTGTAATGTGAAAATAATTTCCTAAATTTACGGAATACTTTATAGAAGTATTTATTGTATTTTCTATAAAATACCCTAAATTTAAAAGTTGTTCCTGACGACAAAAATAATCAGCAATTTTAAAAATCAAGTCCCCTACAATAGGTATCTTTTTTAAAATTAACCTATTGCTACTAAAAACGTCTGAAATATTCAAATTAGGATACAAATCAGAATTGTAAGATGGTAAATTATTAATATTTATTAAATCTATTGAGTTTCCTACATGAGTTGCGAATGTAGTTATTAACTCTAAAGAATTAAATAAAGCAGTATGCATTTCTTCCATACTACAAAAATCATAAATATTAAGATTGTAAACCATACAGCCTGACATGTAATTAAAAACAGTCAAACCCAAAATTGATGACACCCAACTAAAATTTGTTTTAATTAATAATGGTTTTAAATCAGGTGAGTTAATGACATTTAAATAATGACAGCTTATATTATCAATAAATTCTCTACACCCATTATCATTAATCTCAAAACATTTTACACATTCTGAATCAAACTTTTTATAATAAAGGTTTTATTACTGATAATTTTGATTTAGAATAAAAAAAATTTCCATTTAAAATATCAATTTTTAATGATTGATATACTTGGTGTTCTAACCCTTCTAATTCTAAATTTGATTTTTTCCAGTAAAAATCATACTCGTTGAGATCAACCATAATTTCTCTCATATAATCAAAACTATTTTTATTTAAATTGTTAAGTAACAACTTAGGTCCATAGGCAAGCTTATATTGGTGTTCCAATACGTTTTGTCTTACTAAAATTTCAACTCCCGCTTTTCTTAATACAGAATACTCAGAAAATTCTTCTAAAACCAGACGTTGAACTAGATCTTCATCTATTGAAAATTATTTAATTCTTTTTTAAGCATAGTTTTTACTTATTATTTTTAGTGTTGCTAATATAAATCCAATTAAGAGAAGAAAATATATCAATAAAACTAACTAAAATTGAACTTTTTTTATAAAAAGCTATTACTGAATTAAAAAATATACGGCCATCCGATAAAATAAAAATTTTTTTTTTTTTTTTCATATCTTTTTTTTAACGATCAACTTCACCAAATACAATATCTTGAGTACCAATAATAGTAACAATATCAGCAATCATATGATCTTTTGACATAAAATTTAAAGATTGTAATGATTAAAACCAGGTGCTTTTATTTTACATCTATAAGGTCTATTTGTTCCATTTGAAACTAAATAAACTCCAAATTCTCCTTTAGGAGCTTCAGTACAAGTATAAGTTTCTCCTTTAGGAACAATAAAACCTTCAGTCCATAATTTAAAATGATGTATTAAAGACTCCATTGATGTTTTAATACTGTAACGAGAAGGTAAAGTTATTTTGTTATTGTTTGTTATAACAGGTCCTTCACTTATTTTATTTAAAGATTGATTTATGATTTTTAATGATTCTCTCATTTCTTGTATCCTAATTAGATAACGATCATAACAATCACCATTTTTTCCTATTGGTATATTAAATTCTAAAGTATTATATAATTCATAAGGTTGATTTTTTCTCAAATCCCAAGCGATATTTGACCCTCTAAGCATAACACCACTAAAACCCCATTCACAAGCATTTTTTTTATTAACAACTCCAATATCAACCAATCTTTGTTTCCAAATTCTATTAGATGTTAACATTTCTTCCATTTCATCTAAACGACTAACAAATTGTTTACAAAATAAATAAATGTCATCTAATAAACCGATAGGTAAATCATGATTTACTCCACCAGGTCTAAAATACGCGGCATGCATTCTAGCTCCAGAAACTCTTTCATAAAATTCCATTAATTTTTCTCGTTCTTCAAAAGCCCATAAAAAAGGAGTCATAGCCCCGACATCCATAGCATGGCATCCAACAGCTAATAAATGATTTAAAATACGAGTAATTTCACAAAAAATAACTCGTATATATTGAGCTCTTATAGGAATATTACAACCCAAAAGTTTTTCAACAGATAAAACATAAGTATGTTCTTGAGCCATCATAGACACATAATCTAACCTATCAAAATAAGGTAAAGCTTGAGTATAAGTTTTATATTCTATTAATTTTTCAGTTCCTCTATGCAATAAACCAATATGAGGATCTGCTCTACTAACAACTTCTCCGTTTAATTCTAAGACTAATCGTAAAACACCATGAGCAGCTGGATGTTGAGGACCAAAATTTATAGTAAAATTTTTAGTTTTTCGTGATAATTCAGTTTTTTTTAACATACTTATTAATAAATAAACTTTTTTGTTTTTTTAATTCATATAAAAGCGGATAGAGAGACTTGAACTCTCAAACTCAGATTGGAAATCTAAATATTTACCAATTAATATTATATCCGCATATTATGAAACAAGGAAAGTAGGAATTGAACCCACAACCAATAAATTTGGAATTTACTGTTCTACCAATTGAACTATTTCCTTGTGTAGAACAAGGTTAAAGAGGGATTTGAACCCACATTAAAAGATTTGCAATCTTTGACATTACCTTTATGTTATTTAACCTAAAAAATTTTTATTATCTAGAAGTGGACTTGAACCACCGACACAAGAATTTTCAGTCCTCTGCTCTAACCAACTGAGCTATCCAGATAATTTTAACAACATAATAAAAAAATAAATTTTCTTAGAACTCACCTAAGTTCTATTTTAAGAATTTTAAAGAGCAAAAAGAATTAAAAATCCCATCATTAAAGCAAATAATGCAATTGCTTCAGTTAAGGCAAACCCTAAAATAGCAATTCTGAATAATTCATCTTTTAATGAAGGATTTCTAGAAGTACCTATTAATAATGCGCTAAATACATTACCAATACCTACTCCAGCTCCAGCTAGGCCTATACAAGTAAGACCAGCCCCAATAAATTTAGCTGCTTGTACTATCATAATAAATTTTTTATATAAATTAATTTTATTAAAAGAATTTATCTTAAAATGGAGAAGATGGGACTTGAACCCATAACCTCATACGTGCAAAGCATACACTCTACCAATTGAGTTACTACCCCATTTTTGTAATACTCTGTTATTAAAAAGTTAACCTTTTAAAATTTGATCATGCTCGATACTTATATTACCACGAACACGATAGTAAGAAACCAGTAAAGCAAGACCTGTCGCTGATTCTGCTGCTGCAACAGTTAAAACAAATAAAGCAAATAATTGACCAATAAGATCGTCTAAATAAACAGAAAAAATAATAAAATTCATATTTATTGATAATAATATTAATTCAAGTGTCATTAATATTATTAAAACATTTTTTCTATTTATTAAAATACCAAAAAATCCTATAATAAACATAATAAAATTTAAAATTAAATATTTATTAATTATCATTTTTTTATTAGATTAAAACCATCGATAATTAGCAAAAAGACGATTTGCTTGCGCTAATTTATGAAGTTCAATTTTTTTTTTTATTAATTCTCCCTTTTTTTTAAAAATTAAATTAATTTGTTGTAACAAAATAAAACTTAAAGGATTGTTTTTTAATATTTTTTCTGATTTACATTTTTTTACTAACCATTTCATTCCTGTATTTAATTGTTTATACTCACTTAAAGGTATTGGAACTTGAAAAGTTCTACCTTTTATACGAATCGATCTAACAATAACTAAAGGTGAAATAATTTTTAATGCTTTAAAAAGCAATATTACATACGATTTTTTATTTTGAATTTTTATTAATTTTAATAAATCAAAAAAAATTTTTTCTGCTTTATATTTTTTTCCATTAACCATTAACAAATTAATAAATTTATTAATAATAACTTTTTTTTTATTTTTATTTAATAGCATTATTAACGTCTAAATATACGTAATTTTTTTATTTTAGTTCCGTATTTTGAACGACTAGTTTTTCTATCTTTTAAACCTAAAAAATCTAGTTTACCTCGTATTAAATGATATTTTATACCAGGTAAATCTTTTACTCTACCACCTCGCATTAAAACAGCACAATACATTTTTAAATTATGACCCTCACCCGGTATATACGCAAATACTTTTAATCTATTTGTTAACTTAATTTTAGCTAATTTTCGTTTAGCTGAATTAGGTTTTTTTGGTGTTCTAAGAAAAACTTTAGCACAAATACCTTTTTTTTGAGGACATTTTTGTAAAGCCGGAGTTTTGTTAATTTTTTTTTTTCTTTTACGTGGATTTGTAAATAACTGATTAAACGTTGTCATTATTTCTTTAATACCAAAGAAGGGACTTGAACCCTTAGTCTTTCTCAAGAATTAAATCCTAAATCTAACGTGTTTACCAATTTCACCACTTTGGCAAGCTTTATTATATTTGATAAAATTAATTATTTAGAAATTATTAATGTAAATTAATTGCATCATTTAAATAAATACAAGTTAATAATACAAATACATAAGTTTGAATAACACCCACACCTAATTCTAATCCAAATAAAACTACGATTATGGATAATGGAATAAAATGAGATATAAAAAAAATTCCCCCTGCTGTCATCATTGTCCAACCAAAGCCACCTATAACTTTTAATAATATATGACCAGCCATCATATTAGCAAATAATCGAACTGATAAACTTAAAGGTTTAAAAATATATGATACTATTTCAATAGGAACTAAAATAAATGCTAAAGCTAAAGAAGTTCCTTTTGGTAAAAATAAAGACAATAAATTTTTACCATGTTCTTTTATACAAATAATATTTACAGCAATAAATATCATTAACGCTAACGAAAAAGTCACAACTAAATGACTAGTTATAGTAAAGCTATAAGGTACTAAACCTATTAAGTTTGAAATAAGAATAAAAAAAAATAAAGAAAAAATAAAAGGAAAAAATTTTTGACTTTTTTCTCCTATATTATCTATGACCATAGAAACTAAAGCTAAATAAATAGTTTCAAACAACAATTGCCATGATTTTGGTATTAATTTTTTTGAAAATAAAATAAAATCAAAACAAAATAATAAAAAAAAAATACTAAAACTAATAATAAAAGAACTGTTGGTAAAAGAAAGGTCTATAAATCCTAATTGAAAATTAATTAAAGGATATATTTGGAATTGTTCTAATGGACTAAAAAACATGGTAATTAAAAACTTTAATGTAAGTTACTGATCCATGGAGTACTGAATTTAAAATTTCTAAATTCTTGAGACAATTGTTTTAAAGGTTCACAAACAACTCTTTTAGAATTTTCATTATATCGAACTTCAACATAACCAGTTAAAGGAAAACATTTTCTTAATGGATATCCTGCGAATCCATAATCAGTTAGAATTCTTCTCAAATCTGGATGATTTAAAAATAAAATACCGAACATATCCCATATTTCCCGCTCCCACCAATTAGCAGAAGGAAACACCTCAACAATTGATGTTAAGAAAGAAAACTCATCTACATAAGTTTTAATTCGTAATCGTTGATTATATATTATACTTAAAAATTCGTAAGATATTTCAAATCGTTTTTCAATTTCAGGATAATCTACCGCCGAAATAGAAGTTAAAATTTTAGTTTGAGTAAAAGTATGTAATTTTAAAAAAATACTTACTTGTGATACAAATTTTGGTAAAATAATTATTATAATTTCATTAATAAAAATTTTTATGTTTGTTAAGGGTATATAAATTTTTAAAAAATTTATATAATTAAAAAGGATTTTATGCTTGTTATTCATTAATTTTTATTTTTAAAATTTAATAATAAATTACCAAGAAGATTTAATTAAACCGGTGATTAAACCATCTCGACCAAGTTCTCTAAATTGTATTCTAGAAAGACTATAAATTCGACTAATAGAAGAACCTCTTCCTGAAATAATACAACGATTTTTTACTCTAACTTTAAAATTAATTAATTTGAATTCGTTTTGTAATAAAACATTCCACTTTTGAAATTTTAAAATTAAATTACTTTGTTTTAATAGTTTTTCTACTTTAAATTTTGTTTCGTCAATAAAAAATAATTTTCTATTTTTACAATCTATAGATATTAAAGATTTCATATTAGATTAAGATCCCCACCAATAAATAGTAATAAATAAAAATAACCAAACAACATCAACGAAATGCCAATACCACGCAGCAGCTTCAAAACCAAAATGATGTTCTCTAGTAAAATGATGATTATATAATCTAATTAGACAAACTATTAAAAAACAAGTCCCTATAAAAACATGAAATCCATGAAATCCAGTAGTTAAATAAAAGGTAGAACCATAAACACTGTCAGAAATAAAAAATTTAGCATTTAAATATTCTACTACTTGAAAACAAGTAAAAATAATTGCAAAAATAATTGTAGAAATTAAACCTAAAAAACTTTGCTTTCTATCACCTGCTACAATTGAATGATGTGTCCAAGTAACAGTTGCACCTGAGCTCAATAACAATATTGTGTTTAAAAGTGGTATTTCCCATGGATTTAATATTTCAATTCCCACAGGTGGCCAAACTCCTCCAATTGTAGGTGCTGGTGATAAACTAGAATGAAAGAAAGCCCAAAAAAACGCAAAAAAAAACATAATTTCTGAAATGATAAATAATATCATTCCCATACGTAAACCATGTTGTACTATTTTAGTATGTTGACCTTCAAAACTTCCTTCTCGAACAATATCTCTCCACCAACAATACATAACATATATAGTTGTAAAAAGACCTATTAGAAATAAAAATAAACCATTTTTATATAAATGCATGTACATTACTCCACCAAAAGTAATAAACAAAGCACCCAAAGAAGCTACTAAAGGCCAAGGACTAGAATCTACTAAATGAAAGGGATGATTTTGTGTGATATTAGTTTTATATTGTTTATTCATTGATTTTTAGTTGTGGGTTTGGTGAGATTTGAACTCACGACCTTCCAGTTAAAAGCCGGTTACTCTGACCAACTAAGTTACAAACCCTTTTAATTATATATTAACATTTATCATAAAAAAGTTTATAAATAATATATGTAATTTCGTATAATTTATTAACAAACTAATATAAGTGATAAATATTCTATTTATGTTTTTATAATGTTATATACATAAATTAATAGCGTATTCAAATCTCATTTTTTTAGTATATTGATATTTTATTAAATAGCTAATAATACCTTTAGTAAGAGTCGAACCTACAACCTTTGAATTCGTAATTCAAAGCTCTTTCCAATTGAGCTATAAAGGCTTTATTTTTAAAAATGTAAATAGAATTACAATTTTTTTGGATCTTTAAAATTTTAAAAATATAGAAATGACGATAATTTAATGTGAAAAAAAACACAAAGTTGATAAATTAGAAAAAAATGGCAGCTCTATATAGCTAAATCGTGTCTTTTGTAAAAATGGGTAGAACCTCATCCTCATGGTTTTTACTTAAGGCGGAGGCCATTTCGTAGAACAGAAAGATGCGATTTTTAGTGTCTATAAAATTTAAGATTTTTAAAAAATAGAAATGACGATAATTTAATGTGACAAAAAAAGAAGAAATCCACAAAGTTGATAAATTAGAAAAAAAATGGGTAAAAGGTTAAAACTATGACGGGGAATTTTAAAATTTGTTTATTGCTTCGAGTTATTCTAATTTTTGGGATAATAGTATTAAAATATATAAAGTGAAAATAATATTGTTAATTTAAAGAATATTAAATAAAAAACCATTTATTTATTAACAAAATTTTTCATTTCATTTATGGCATTCGTTTTAAATAAAATATTTTTAATATCACCCCACACAGGATTTGAACCCGTATTATTGCCATAAAAGGAATATTCTAACCAATTTTATTCAAAGAGCTTTTAATACAGATATTATACAACAATATTCTTAATTTATCAATTATCTTTCATTACGGAGGCTCGCCTCCTACATTATCTTGATGATATTATCACCAAAGCATAAAGCAGTTCATAGCCCCCAATTGAATATGAAGGGAATCGAACCCTTAGAAAAGAACCCAAAATGCAAATATATCGTATACATAGCTAATATTATCGGTTAAAGCACCAATAAGTTGTTTTTTTTCTTCCTCGTTAAAAGGTAATTCTTTCTCGAGGTTTTTAAGAAATTTATCAGTAATTTTATTATTGTTTATAAACTCAGTAATTAAAGCGTCAGACAAACTACACATAAATTCAGGACTGGTATAGTCAAATAAATAAAATCTTTTAATATTAATTTTTTTTTTACCATTAAAAAATTTTATAAATTCATTTAAAAGTCCCTCTTCTTCTAAAACGTTAATAAATTTTAAAATAACTTCTGCATTTTCTATTTGATAGACAAATTGAATAGAAGAGATTTTTTTAATAATTGACTTATATATCTGCAATCTTTAATACTTAAAAAAGAAGGTATTTGTACATGATAAAAAAAAAGATTTCGATTTTTAAGGGTTAATGGTTTAATTTTATTTTTTAAAAATTTTGAACCATTTTGACTAAAGTTATCCTTTTTATTTTGCTTCGAAAAAAATAAAGTACTAACACCGGCTATTATAAAAGGAAATAAGTAATGAAAACTAAAAAATCTATTTAAAGTTGGATTGACTATAGAAAATCCTTTCCATAACCATTCTACAATAGATTTTTTCACATAAGGTTTGGCTGAAAAAAAATTTGTTATTACTGTCACACCCCAAAAACTCATTTGACCCCAAGGTAAAGCATAACCAAGAAAAGCAGTGGCCATTATTAAAACAAGAAATAAAACCCCTAATATCCATAATAATTCTATTGATTGTATACACAAATCAAAATAAAGTCTACGAACAATATTTCTCCACCAACAATATATAATAAAAAGACCTACTAGAAATAAAAATAAACCATTTTTATATAAATGCATGTAAATTACTCCACCAAAAGTAATAAACAAAATACCCAAAGAAGCTACTAAGGGCCAAGTACTAGAATCTACTAAATAAAAGGGATGATTTTGTGTGATATTAATTTTATATTGTTTATTCATTGATTTTTAGTTGTGGGTTTGGTGAGATTTGAACTCACGACCTTCCAGTTAAAAGCCGGTTACTCTGACCAACTAAGTTACAAACCCTTTTAATTTAAGTTTTATAAATACTTATTATCTGAATGAATTTGCCGTGTTTACCAATTTCACCAAATGAGCCAATAATTTTATATTAAATAGAATGATTTATATTTAATATAAAATTTGTTAATAAATTTGAAATTTTATATTATATTTTATCAACTTTTTTACGATAAATATTAATATATAAAATTTTTGTTCTAGTTTTTAAAATATTGGTAAAAAGGGTAAATATTTTCCAACTATCATAAAATAAAAACTAAAAAAAAAAAAGAAAGTCCAATATATTTGTGTAAGAAAATTTAATTTATCAAATTGTGGCATTTTTTTATTTTAATTGGTTAAGTATGATATAAACTTATCAAGTTGTACACTTTGTACAACAATTGGCATAAATCCATGATTTATTCCACAAATTTCACTACATTGTCCATAAAAAACTCCTTCTCTTTTTAAAAAAAGAAAAACTTGATTTAGACGACCTGGGCAAGCATCTACCTTTATACCTAAAGAAGGAACTGCCCAACTATGTAAAACATCAGCTGCAGTAACTAACAATCGTATATGAATTTTAGTCGGTA